>Ga0182024_10007969_pt1 | contig 22614 bp, 26 predicted proteins | sample P32metaG_FD_120480 | JGI IMG/M metagenome (GOLD analysis project Ga0182024, IMG submission 120480) | Permafrost microbial communities from Stordalen Mire, Sweden - P3-2 metaG (Illumina Assembly) | ecosystem: Environmental > Terrestrial > Soil > Wetlands > Permafrost | place: Sweden: Stordalen... | reverse complement strand
GCTCAACTCGCCGGGCTTGCCGAGTTTTGCCAACGCTTTGGTGAGCGAGATGACGCTATAGCCGGTAGTTCCCACAAATCTCGGTGCCTGGGTGAAATCCGCATCTGCGTACGCGATGGCGATGGAGTCCTTATGCACATCCACTCCGACAAAAGTCTTGAAATCAGCTCTCATGACGGTACCTCCTCGATAGGTCTCTCGACCTTGTCAGGAAAGGCCATAGTGTCTTAGAAGGTGCGCTCGGGAAGTTCCCCGGCTCGAGCGGCAAGCGATGATCGATCGGGGTTCGCAGGTGCCGGTGAAGCGCCAGGCGCAGCTCCTGGGCCTGTCCCGTTCGAGTGTGTACTACCGGCCGCGCGCGGTGTCGCAGCGGGATCTGCGCCTGATGCGCCGGATCGACGAGCTGCATTTGAAGGCACCGTTTTACGGTGCGCGCAAGCTCGCCGCACAGCTGCGGCGCGAAGGACAGGAGGTCGGGCGCCGGCATGTCGCTACGCTCATGCGGCGGATGGGGATCGAGGCGCTGTACCGGCATCCACGGACGAGCATTCCCGCGCGGCAAGCGACGATCTACCCCTACTTGTTGACCGGCGTTGCGATCGAGCGGCCTAACCAGGCGTGGAGCAGCGAAAACGCGCGGCCATGTGCCCTTCTTCTTGGTGCATGCCTGAATTCGGGATATGCAACCGTTGGTTTCTTGTGCACCGCAGCACGAAAGACTCGTTCGGACCACACTGCCAAGTCGTCATAGAAACTATGTGGTGCGGTGACAAATGCGGGGGCATCGAACGTATACTTGACTCCGTCTTCAAAGGAAAAAAAGAAAATACCGATTCATAACTCACCGTTTCCAAATCTGCTTTTAGGGGAGAAGCTCTATGTATCGCCAACAGAGATTCGCACTGACGACGCTGGCGGTCGCGCTGGTCGTCGCCTCCGGAGGAGCGGCGGCTCCCGCCGCCACGACAACTAGCGGTCCAACGACCGCCATTACATCGTCAAGTTTGGGGCAATATTCGCCAACCTTTGTGGGTCCAGCCGCCACGGGTTGCGCCTCTTCTGGTTGCTCTTTGCTCACAGGCCCCTTCTTCTCTCCGTACACGGGGCCACTCTCCTCGAGTGAGCCAGCTGTCGCCAACCCGCTAAGCGAATCTGCGATTTTGTCTCCTATCCCGAGAGTTATGCCGTTACACGCTCGCCCGCGTCCCCCGGTTACGCCTGTAGCTGTTAGCGTGCCTCCAACTGTTAGCTGCCAACCGTTGGGTCGAGGCTGCGACTTCATTAGTTTATATTCGGGCGACGCCAAAGGCGTGAAAGGCTTGAACGCGGTCGACAGCGGCAAGATATTAGGGGGGGACCTTGAACCCGCGGACCAAGGCCTATGTGCCGGTAATGGGCATGTGGTCGAGGCTAACAACATTGGGGAGGTTCTAGTTTTCAACACAGCGTTGCAGCGGGAATCATCGGTCATCCCCCTGGACACCATTATGGGACTCACGAGCCGAGGATGGAGCAGCGGCGGAGACATCTCCTGTCTCTACGATTACGACAACGGCGGACACTGGTTCTTTACGGAGATTGTCTCTTCAACCAGTGAGGCCAGCGGCGGCGTTTTTGTAGGTTGCTTTGCTGGCGTGGCCAATACCTGCTATGAAGGGATTGCGGTGAGTGTAGGCTCAGATCCATTTGGCCCCTACAACGTCTACTTCCTCAAAGCCGATTACAACCCAGCCGAGCCGGGCTCCCCCTACCTGCTCAATGATTTCGCGAAGATCGCAGTCACTCGAGACGCCTTCCTCGTGTTCTACGACGAGTTCCCGCTTGTCGTACCTGGCTTGGGTGGCGGTTTTTTCAACGGAGCACAAGAATTTGCGTTTGACAAGAATGCGTTCGAACAGGGCCTGCCCGTCACTAAACACAATGGACGGCCAAACCCAGCCTTCACCGTCGCCATCGAGAACATGGGTCTCCTGCCGACACCAAACGGAACCTGTTCTTCTGATGATGAGTATCATGCGCCTGGCATCACGTGCTGGTATTCCGTAATTCCGGCGCAACCACCCGAGCCAACCCAGTACGACAACAGTCATGGAGGCTCAGGATTCATGCTTGAAACGCTCGACTTTTATGGCCTGGGTGACAACCGATTCGCCGTCTTCGACTGGACCGGTCTCGACAACCTGAACAGCCCCAACTGCTCTACCTGCGCCGGTATCCATTTCGGCGGCCAGCTATTCTCCGGGGTGTTGTCTTACTTCGACCAGGGATTCCTGGGTGCGCAAAAGAGTGGGCCAATACCGTTGGGCGAGGAATGCGGGGCCGCCGGCCTCAGTGTGGGCTCTCCGCCGCCCGCCAGCTGCCCCGAGGGCGGAATCGCTACCAACGGCGACAATGTTACGCAGGCCTCGCAGGCGCAGAAGCAGCTCTGGAGCGCCATCAGCACGGAGATCGACCAAACGTACTCGTCGGAAGCAAGCCCCGAAGTGCACCAGGGCGGGCTGTACTGGGTCATCGGCACCGACACTTTCGACAGGTTCGGGGTCTTCAGCTTCACGAGCCAGGGGTATGTTTCGCCGAAGCATGAGGACTTGGAAATGCCAGCCATGGCCGGGCAAGGTTCGGAAGGCTATTTCGACTGGGACAGCGGAAACGGTCGGGCCATCATGACCTTCACGCTGTCGGGTAACGGCGGACCTACCGGGGCTGACGACGGAGGCTTTTACCCCAGCACCGCCTACGGTCGGCTGACCAGCAACTCGAACGGCCTCTTGGAATCCGTGGTCAACATTGCAGATTTGGGCGAATCGCCTCAAGACGGCTTTACAGAGTATGAGGGCTATCCGGGTGCTACTCGACCTCGCTGGGGAGACTACAGTAATGCAATCTATCTACCGTGGTCAGGCGGTAGGATCTACTTCGCTACCAACTACATCCAGTACCCGAACTGCACGGGGACTGAGTTTACCCTGACACTCGGGACCTGCGGCGGAACTAGGGATGGTTTCGCAAACTGGGGGACCTCAGTTAACTTTGTCGTGCCGTAAGAAAATCCGGGCTAACGGGGAGCCTGGCCGGCAGGGAGAATGTCTTTTCAAGCAGATAGAGTGGCCCACTGACGGAAACAGTGGGCCACTTTCACGAAGCGGTTGCCGCGCACCACCAAGCGAACGCAAAAGCACATGAGTGGGCGGGAATATGCCTTGCGTATCGTGCGGTCGGGAAGAGCGCGCAGGCGAAGGCGGCGGAGAGAAGGCGCGGGACTGGTTTAAGAAAGTGCTGGCGCTGGAAGTTACCCCCGGCTTCGAGTTCTAGAGCCCGTGGTTACGCTCACTCTTTAGGCCGCATGAAGAGCTCAAACATCGATCAAATCGAGACGGCCAGCGCGCCGGCGCCCGCCAGAAACACGACAACTACCCAAGGCGGCAATTTCCAAATAGTCAGCGAGAGAAAGCCGACGACCGCGAGCGCAACATCCTCAATCGTATTGACTGCGCTCGTCCAAACCGGGTTGTAGAGCGCGGCGCCTAGCAGACCAACAACGGACGCGTTGACACCGCGCATAATCGCCTGTGCGCTTACGCGACGCCGAAATTCTTGCCAGAACGGCAGCGTGCCCATCAGTACGAGTAAACCGGGCAGGAATATGGCGATAAGACTGACAATCGCGCCCATCACACCATGCGGCGATATAGCAACGACCGTCCCTAGGTAGGCCGAAAAAGTGAAAAGCGGCCCTGGTACTGCCTGTGCTGCGCCGTAGCCGGCGAGAAAGACATTGTCACTCACCCAACCCGGTGCGACGACAGCCTCGTGCAGCAAGGGCAATACCACGTGTCCGCCGCCGAACACCAGCGCACCGGACCGATAGAACGCGTCGAACAGCGCCACACCTGGGGAGCCGGATATGCGGTGCAGAACGGGTAGGCCGCCGAGCAGCAGAAAGAATGCCGCGAGTGCGGCGAGCCCGACTGAGCGCGAGACGGGAATAGTCATGTGCGCTGCCGGAGCTATCGGAGCCGCTCGACACAGCCAGAATCCGGCAATGCCGCCCAGAGTTATTACAGCGATCTGCGCGGCAGATGACGCGGCATATAGGATGATCAGGGCCGCCACCACGGCCATGGAAGCCCGATTCCGATCGGGACACAAAGTGCGCGCCATACTCCAAACGGCCTGGGCAACGATGGCGACAGCAACGAGCTTGAGACCATGCAACAGACCAAGGCCGACCGGACCCTGCAGCGAGCGCCCGAGATAGGCAAACAGTACGAGAAGGATCGCCGAGGGTAGCGTGAAGGCCGTCCAGGCCGCGAGACCGCCGATATATCCCGCACGCATAAGACCTAGGGAAAAGCCGACTTGGCTACTGGCAGGGCCGGGAAGAAATTGGCACAGCCCCACTAGATCAGCGTACGCGGGCTCGTCGAGCCAGCGGCGCCGTACGACGAATTCGTGCCGGAAATAGCCGATATGAGCTATGGGTCCGCCAAAGGAGGTGACGCCGAGCTTGGCGAAGATCCTAAGGACCTCAACAGGCGAGCCTGCGTGGCTTCGCATTTGTGCCGTCATTTTGCGGCTGACTTCATCGATTTTTCTTCTCCTGACCCTTGGCGGAGCTCCAGGCATCGTCATGCGTAATTGAAGAGCGCCATGAAACCGAAATCCATGTGCAGCTGTTGATGACAATGAAAGAGCGTCCGCCCCGGGTTGTCCGCGACGAAATCAAACTCCACTTCCTGAAATCCGCCCAGCATCACCACATCCTTGATCACGCCCGCGGTCGCGTTGCCGCCGATCCGCGTCAGCTCGAAGCTGTGCCGGTGCAGGTGCAGCGGGTGAATATCATCGCTCGCGTTGCGGAACTTCAGCCGATAGCGCCGCCCCTGATGCACCGTGTACATAGGCTTAAGGGTCTCCATTGAAAAGGCTTCCCCGTTAAGAGTCCATTGATTGAAGCCGTTTAATGCGCCATTGCGCTTGACGATCGTCATCTCAATGGTCTCGTCGGGTGAGGTCGGCGCCGCATTGGCGTTGCCAAAGCGCGTGTAGTCCCACCTAAACGGCTTTGGCTTAGTCCACTGCGGCTGGCCCTTCCGACCCGCATACTCGACAACAACACCCATCCCGTGGCGGCGGTCATCATCGTCGAGATCGCCCATGACCCATACGCCGGGGTGAATCATGTCAACGATTGCCGAGATGCGCTCGGCCGTGCCGAGCCAGAGCACCGGCACGCTGGCTTGCGTCGGCACGGGATTGCCGTCGAGCGCCACTACACGGAAGACATGGCCTGGCAGCGCAAGGCTTCGAATCTCGCCGGCGCTGGCGTTCAATACATGGAATAGGACGCGCTCGCCGGCCTTGACCCGTATCGGGTTGCCATGCCCGAGCATCTTTCCGTTGATGCTGAAGAGTTCATAGCTGACCTCGAATCCCTTGGGCGTGCCCCTGATCTTCTGGTCGATCACCTTTTCAATTTGCCGCAACTCCTTGATCGGATCACCCTCGAGAAACTTCATGTCCATGTCGCCACCGTGGCTGAACGATGGATTGAACTCCTTCAATACAAGGAAGACCTCTTGATCATAGGCTCCAGCATTGCTCTTGGGTTCGATGTAGACCGGCGCCGCCTGACCGGTTAAGTCCCGCGGGCGAGGTCGGCGCCGGCAAAGACGTGGGAATGAAGGAAGCGAAAGCCGGCCGGCTTCGGGACGAATGCGATCCGGCGCATGCCGTGCGCCGGCACGAACGGCGTTCCTTCTTCTGACGCGCCGTCAACTTCGCTCGGGATCATTTGGCCGTGCCAATGAGCCAATTCGGGCGTGTCGGTGTCGTTGTGAATGTCGATGATGACTCGTTTGCCTTCCGTGAAGCGCAACAGTGGGCCGGGAAACTGGCCGTCGTAGAGCGTGGTCGAGACGATGTGATCTGACGCCAATTCGACCAAACCCGTTGCGATGCGCAGCGAGTAGTCGGCCTTCGCGTTGATGGATTCGCCGATAGCCCGTGCGAGCCGCGGCGCAGGGCCTATCAGAGGTGCCAGTGCGGCAAACTTCAGAAGAGAGCGGCGATCAATCGTCATGGTGTGAGCCTTCCATCAGCAGCTGCCTCGTCAGATTGCGCTCGTGGCTTGAGCCCTACGCAGAGCTCCGCTTGCTAGTGCTTCGTGACATGGAGTGCGTCTACAGTGTGGCGGTCAACGATCGCAGCTAGCGACCATTTACCTGCGCCCTCGATCAGGAGGTAGATCGATCCCAACAGTATGACGAAATCAAGGCGCGCCTCATGCGCCATGCTCCAAAAGCCGTAACGGGGTAGCTTCTGCACATGGAAAAGCCAGAAGTCATGACCGAGCAGAACAGGCACCTCGGTCGAAACTATCGCTACGATCATGATGATGATCAGCGGGATTGCTGCAAGTCTCGTGAGAAGACCGATAATGATGAGCGCGCCGCAGATACCAGGATTTGTGGCAGCTCGTTGAAGGCGTCCCCGATCTGCGTGTCCGACGGCGCTGTCCGACGGCGCTGTCCGAGGATCGACGTTCGCCGCCCGCTCGGCCATTGGCATCATGTGGGAGAGCGAGCCCGCTACCAGAACTTGCGCGCCACGCTCGTGCGCGTCGCGAGCGCGCAAAGCTGCGGCGACCGCGCGGCGGTTTATCTCATCAGTTCGCTCTGCAAGTCCGGCTCCGGACAGCATCAATCGCGACGAGGCGAAGGTATTGGCGGTGATAACGTCGGCCCCAGCCTCGATATAGTCAGCGTGTATCTCGGTCAGCAGGCGATCGGCATGAAGCATCGCCGGCCCGCACCACGCGGCGGGATCCATCGGTGCGCCACGACGCTGCAATTCGGTGCCCGTCGCGCCGTCGAGAACGATGATTTGTCCAGCGGCGAGGCGCTTCTTGACCCGATCATAAGCCATGGTGCAAGGGCCGACTAAGGTGAATGCCACAACGTCGCGATCAGAAATATACGCTGCCGCAACTAACCTCGCTACGGCGTGGCTGGCCGCCCATCTAGCATCACGTGCACACTGGCCGCCTGGGCGCTGCCCAACTACGCCTCTCAATTCAAAAAGAACACGCACCTCGCCGTATCAATGCCGATTGCCTGGGTGGGAGTTTCGCGCACCCGCTGATAGCAGCAATCGGTCATCCACTCGCTATTTCACGCAGTAGATGGCAATGTCGTTGGGCCATGCAGAAGCCACGATTGAGAGCATTTCATTGCCGGTACTCGTTCGTATCGGGACAACAACCCCAGCGGCGCTGTCGGCGCAGACGAGCCACCATGGCCGGAACTGGCGCCACGGCGCCAAGGAGTCCAGCATGAGCGCAACCCTTGGGCGGCCAGTGGCCGCCACGACTACGGTCGAGGAACCCCTAGTGCGCGTGGAGCGCCAGGGGCCCATTGCCCGCCTCACGCTTAACCGGGCCGCCAAGTACAACGTGCTGTCGGCGGCGATGATCGCTTCAGTTAAGGCGGCGCTCGAGAATCTCGCATCTGACCGGGAGGTGCGCGTCGTGGTGCTCGCCGCCGAGGGCCGAGCGTTCTCGGCCGGCCATGACCTCACCGAGATGGGTCCGGACGCCAGTATCGACGACCTGCGCGCGCTCTTTGCTGCGTGTACCGAGTTGATGCTCACGATTCAGCGTCTGCCCCAGCCGGTGATCGCTCGCGTGCAGGGCGTCGCGACGGCAGCGGGCTGCCAGTTGGTGGCGATGTGCGACTTAGCGGTCGCGAGCAGTGATGCGCGCTTCGCAGTGTCGGGCATCAACCTTGGCCTCTTCTGCGCGACCCCGTCGGTGGCCTTGTCGCGCAACGTGCTGCAGAAGCCGGCCCTCGAGATGCTGCTGACCGGCGAATTCATCGATGCGCCGACCGCGCGCGAGCGCGGGCTCGTCAACCGGGTCGTGCCGCCAGAGTCGCTCGATGCGGAGGTGCAGAATTTGGCGATGGCGATCGCCGCGAAGGCACCCGCTGCGATCACGGCCGGCAAGCGCCTATTCTACGAGCAGCGCGAACGCCCGATCGAGGCGGCGTACGCGATTGCGGGCGAGGTTATGGCATGTAATGCCGTAATGGACGACGCGCGACACGGAATTGCGAAATTCACGAAACGCGACCACTGACCAGCAGTACGGCGATCGCTTCTCTCAATAGCGCGCGCCGTGCGTGAGCCGGTGTCATCGAGTTGCCGTTCGAGCGGGGCGAACGGCGATTCCTACTGATCGTGGTACATCATCGAGTGATCATGCCCTTGCATCGCGTCTGGGCCGTGATCCGTCAGCTGCGCGTCGAACCATTCATGCAGGGCACTGACGATCTTCGGGTTTCCTGACGAGTAGCGAATCTCGGCGCCGGCTTTGACGTCGTTATAGCGGATCTTTAGGACCCCTGCGCCGGCGGATTGTAAAGTCGCGAGCCCGGGCATTGCAGCGCCGTGTACATGAGTGGGTGCCGAAAAGTCTCCTCGACGGAACGTGTGAGCAATTTCTTTGAGATGGGCTCGAACCAGCTCAATCTGCTCCTCATCTTTCGCGTCCTTCGCAACAACGCGTTGTACCCCACCGGTTGGAGTTCTCGTAAAGATGTGCGTCGTTGCCTCCATCTGGAACGGCATCACGTCGGCACTGCGTTCTCGTACAACATCCTGCCGCGTCGGATCGGCCCGGCAGAGATGTGGCGAGATAGCCACCAACGAGAGCGCCGTTAAGGCGGGAACGATTCTCTTCATGGCCCCATCTCCCTCAGCTGTGGCATCAATCAGACATGGCGGGTGTGCCACGGTTCCGCTCTGCCGATGTGGGGTCCATTGCACAGTGGGGGATCGGCGCTCGAGTTTCTGCCGGCGGCCCAAACATGGCATGCGCCAAAAGCGCACAGGTGCAGCAGCCTGCGATCTGCTGTCACTGCTCAGGCTGTCAGGAAGGGTTTGACGAGAATCGGTAGCGCCCAAGGACCCATTCGGGCACGCAGCAGAGCGCCACGCCGCCGATCACGAGAGCCTCGGACAGCTTGGACCATCCGTTCACGCCCAGCGGCAGCATGCCGATGCCATATAGAAGCGCAACGCCTGCGAGGAGCAAGAAGAACGGTCCGGTCAGGTAACAGTGGGTGCGACCACAGCGACGGGCGTTCAGGAGGCACGCCGCGCCCATGAACGTCAGAAGACTCGGCCATACGATGACGAGATAGCGTGTGCCGATCACTGGACTGATGACCAAAATCGCAACGGGTACGCCCCAGGTGAGGCACCCGCGCGCACCGCGCGCCCAGTCCGCAGCGCTTGCCGTGTCGCCCACTTCACGGCTCATCGGCTGCTCTGCGTGCCGTAGCACGATTGATTGGCTTGTATCGGAGGACAGGGGACAGACCCGTACGAACAGAACACGCAACAGTCCCCCGCCATTGGCTTCAGCACCGCACCGCAGCGTGTGCAGTCGTAGAAGTAGATGCATGCATCGGTCGGCATGGTCTCGCGCGAGACATGCCCGCAATTCGGACAGGTCAGTTGGGACTTTGTGATCATTGAGGTGAGTGCGCCAGGGTCGGCGTCGCAGTTGGCGGGGGCAACTGCGCCAGCAAGGTCTGTACTTGCTGTGCAAAAACGTGACTATCGAGATGTGGGAACTCCGTGCTGCCACGAAGCGCGCCCAGCTGATTCATGAGAAGCCGAGGACGCGGCGGGTCCGTGCCTTCCCATGTGGCTTCCGGACCGTAAATCAACCAGACGTCCCAGGCATACACCGGGCTCTCGTTGTTCTTGAGTTCGACGGCTAGGGAAAGCAGCCGCCCGAACGCACCGGAGGGATTCCAGAAGTGCTTAACGTGCGCGCTGTGCAGCAGCAGCGCCGCCTTCGCGACATCTTTTCCTTCTGCCATTCTCGACCACGGAGCCGCTCGCGCCGTGCCCAGCACGGGTTCATGAACCACAAAAGTTTGCAGTCTCGGATCGATAGTACCCTCGAGGAGGTCGCGGTTCATGTCAGCCAGCCCACGCAGGCAGGTCGGACAGATGGGGTCGACGACAAACAGCAGCCGTACCGTGCCCACCTTCCGGTTGAAGTCCGCGCGCAGCTGACTGCCCTGATCATCCAACACCGTGTATGACGCCGAAGGCGCACTGGCGGTAAAGCCGTCGCCTCGAGTGCAGCTCGATGCCACCCCGAGGAGACCGATACCCATGATCGCCGCGCGTAAGATGTGCATGGACTTCTTCTCTAACCAGAGACAGGAGCCAACGCGACCGTGGCGAGGCCGACTACCAATAATGCAGCAGCCCACACGATCCAGCGCAACGGACGCCCGCCTGAGATATCGCACGTTCCATCGACACACGCAGCGCGGGGACGATAAGCCCACCAAAACGCAACCGCCAGTAACCCGCCCGCGCCGAGCAACGCATATGGCAGTAGGAACGAGAGACGCGCGAGGGCCACAGCGCCGCTCCGCCCAGCAACGCCACCGCCCACGGCAGCCCGCAGCACGCACCGACCGCCGCGGCGAACGCACCCAGACCCAGCGCGCCGCCCGCCGTGCCCATTACGCGAGTCTTGTCACTCATCGCCGGCCTCCTGAGGTCCGTATGCGAACTGAATGTCCTCCAGCTCGCAATGGTAGGATACGCTCCGTAGTATGGTACGGAGTCAAGTCATGCCGCGGCCCTACACGATCGCCAGCGTGGCCGCCGCCGCCGGCGTCCATGTCGAGACCATTCGCTACTACCAGCGCCTGAAGCTCGTGCCCGAACCTCTGCGACCGCTCGGCGGCATCCGGCGATACACCGAGGCGGATGCCGACCGATTGCGCTTTATCAAGCGCGCGCAGGCGATGGGATTTACGCTCGCGGAGATCGTGAGTCTGCTCAACCTACAGAGACGCCGCTCGTGTCGCGCGACGAGAGAGCTCGCCGCAGCCAAACTGGGCCTCGTCGACACCCGCATCCGCGAGCTGCGCCATCTGCGCAAGGAACTCGCCGGCTTGATTGCCGACTGCGATGCGAACGCCGAGAACGGCGCTTGTCCCGTCATTCAACGACTGACTCTGCAGCCGCGCGAGGCCGCAGGTCGAAGAAAAAACGCCTTAGGATCGTAGGCTGAGATGCATTCAACGCGGAAAGGCGATTCAAGCGAGCTCTCGGAGTTGTCGGATTGTCATCCGAGCAACCGGCATCCATCAATCGTTGGAAGGCTACGTCGGGACGGCCGATGTCTCGACCAGCTCGCGTCTTGGCAGGATTTGATCGAGGCGTACCAAGCGGTTCGATCTACTCGTCGCAGAACGCGAGCTTCGCGTTCCGTAGCGCAGCTCAGCGGTTGGCGGCAGGCGTCCTACCTAAGACTTGTTCGGATGTTTTAGGACTGCCCGGGGCCGGAATCGAATAGTCACGTTAAGCGACTGAAACTACAACTGTTTTTGACTGCGTTGGTAACTTGTTGCCCCCAAAGTTATCCCAAGATTCTTTCGGCTGTCCCCGGCGCTCTTGGGACGCTCAAGAAGGGTGCCGGCAGTCAGCACTGCCGGCATGCTTTTTCTGGATCCAGATTCACGTTGCGATCGATGTTTCTTCGGGCCCGTCCGCGCTTGTCCAAGCGCTTCGGCCAATCGCTCGACTACTTCTCAGGCAACGTGGTCAACTACTTCGAAGAAGTGCCGCGCGCCATGGCAAAGTCCAGATGATTTCGCGCCGCATGTTTCAATACGGCCTACGCCGTCGAGTTGACCACTTCTATCGTGACATGAGACAGATTCTTAAGATGACGGAGCCGCGCGCGATAAAACCTGCAGTCGCGCGGCTCGCCTGTAATAACAGATAGCACGGCACCCAGGTGGCCGGGACCGAGACGCCACAGGTGCAGGTCGGCGAGCTCATCGCCGTCACGCTCGATCGCTGCACGCACCTTTGCACACATGTGCTGATCAGGGTTCATGTCGAGCAGAGTCCGCCCCGTATCGCGCACCAGGCCGTACGACCAGTTCGCGATGACGAGCGCACCGACAATACCCGCCAGCGGGTCCATCCACAGCCAGCCGAAAGTGCGCGCTAGAACCAGACCGGTAATGGCCATGACCGACACCACGGCGTCGGCCGTCACGTGAATATAGGCCGAGCGAATGTTGTAATCACGATGCGCTCCGTTAGCGGCGCCGTGATGCTCCGGATGCTCGGTTGCGTGCTCCTCAAAGGTTACATCGTGAGAGCCATCGGTAAGCTCGAGAGAAGCGGTGAATGCGTGAGGTTCCGGGATCTCCTCCACGGATTCCCAGTAGTGGCCACGATCGACAAAGCTGAAATGTTGGCGTCGACCGTCAGGCCTGCAGGTTTCCAGACCCAACACGGGCGCGGTGCCCTCAGACGCTGACGAGTTAAATGAGACCCGGAACCGGGGCGGGGCGCCTTGCTCAAAAATCGACAATTCGACGGTCCCGAGCTTGGTGGCAAGCTGGTGCGACTCGCTATCGTGATCGTGCTCGGCGTGATCATGGTATTGGCCATGACTGTGACCGTGGTGCTCGCCGCCGCTCAGCAGCCACGCGCTGGCGATGTTCACCAGTAAGCCGACGACGGCGATCGGGATGGCTTCCGTGAAGCGGATTGGAATTGGCGACAGGAATCGCAAGACCGCTTCATAACCGATCAGCAGCGCGATCATCGCCAGAATGATCGCACTGCTAAAGCCGGCCAGGTCTCCGAGCTTCCCAGTGCCGAAGACAAAGCGGCTGTCATGCCGATGCCGACGCGCGTAGGTATAGGCCAATGCAGCGATCAGCATGGCGCCGGCATGGGTGGACATGTGTAGACCGTCGGCGACCAGCGCCAGGGAGCCGAACACGCTGCCGCCGATAATCTCCACCAGCATCATCACGCCGCACAAAACGATCACGGCCCAGGTCTTGCGCTCGTTCTGCTCGTGCCCGGTCCCAAGAAACACGTGGGTGTGCTCGGTAAGCACGCTGGCACTTTTGAATTCGCTCACGGCCGCTCTCTCACCCTCATGAGTTTCACGCGATTAGAGATATTTCGTGACACCCTGAAACTCCTTGATCAAGTTTCGGACCTCGCGCGGCATGGTCTCGGAAGTCTCCTCCAGGCAGTGGTGCAGGTGATCCTTGATCAGCTCCTTCTTGGCGTTGACGATGGCCTTCTCAACGGCCTGCAGCTGCTGCGCGATATCCATGCATTCGCGGCCTTGCTCCAACATCTCGATCACCCCGGTCAGATGGCCGTGGGCGCGTTTCAGTCGCGCTGCGATTTGAGGAAACGTGTGCATTAGGCAATACCTCGTAGTGAGGAAATCCTATCCTCCTGGACAGGATAAGGCAATCGGCCTAGGATTGCGAGCTGTCGTCGGTAGGACTGTTTAGATCTTCGTCACATGGATTGCTATAGAACTGAAGCATTCCACCAACTATGGCCAACTCGCATTTGGCGTTGGCTATATGACCCGAGGAATGCTGGATCAAACCGGGTGTGCTTCACCCGGTCGGCACCGCCAAGGCAAGCGAAATGATGTTGACCTGTCGAAACTATTCGGGCGCCGAGGCGCATGATATGCACCTCGGCAATTTCTGCTTCCCGGATGATCGGTTCGACGCCGAGCTGGCCACACTGTCCGCGAGCATATTGGCTAACTCCTGGTACGCGAAGCAGGTGAACAAGCGAGCCTTAATGGAAATCGACGGTTTGAGCTTGCACGACGCGCACGCGCTTGAAGCATTCAAGAACGAGGGTTTGGCCCCGGACGCGGAGCAACGCGTTGCGAAATTCATCTACGGGCGCAAGCCGCGGATATAACCTTATCGAGACGGGCAAGGGCGTGAATTTCTTTGCAAAGCTCTACTACCGCCTTCGCATGGCGTCGAAGGCGGTTCGGCTTTACCTGATCATCGCCGGGCCGGGCATCGTCGTCATGACCGCGGATAACGACGCGGGCGGCATCACGACTTACGCGGCCACCGGCGCGAAGTACGGGTACCACCTGATCTGGTTTCTGCTGCTCCTCATCCCGGTCGCCTACTACGTCCAGGAGATGACCGTGCGCCTCGGCGCCGTCACGAAGCGCGGACACGCCGAGGCGATCTTTGACGGCTTCGGGGCGTTCTGGGGCTGGTTTTCGCTGCTCGACCTGATGATCGTCGACTGGCTGACGCTGGTCACCGAGTTCGTCGGCATGACGGCGGCCCTATCCATATTCGGCGTGCCTCCTTGGCTTACCGTCATCTCGGTCATCTTGCTGATGGCGGTCATCGTACTGAACGGCCGGTACTGGACCTGGGAAAAGCTCGCGTTGCTGTTCTGCGCGTTGAACCTGATCTACATCCCGGGCGCCTTTCTCGTGCATCCTTCTGTCCATGACGTGCTGCACCAGGGCTTGATCCCGAACTTCGCGGGGGGGTTTAACGGCCAGCTGTTTTTCTTCCTCATGGCCAACATCGGGACGACGATCGCCCCGTGGATGCTCTTCTTCCAGCAGAGTGCCGTCGTCGATAAAGGGATGCTTGAGAAGGACATCCCGTGGGGTCGCTTCGATACGCTGCTCGGCTCGATCCTTACGGTTGTCGTCGCCGTCTTCATCGTCATCGTGACCGGCACCGTGCTCCCGGGCATCGACATCGACAGCGCCGCCCAGGCGGCTGAAGAACTACTGAAGACCGACCGCTACGTCGGAACCTTCCTCGCCATTGGCCTGTTCGACGCCGGCCTGCTCGGCGCAATCTGCATCTCGCTTGCGAGCTCGTGGGCATTCGGCGAGATCTTCGGGTGGGCGCACTCGCTCAATACGAAGATCCGCGAGGCGCCGTGGTTCTATGCGACCTACTTTTTCATGCTCGTGACGGCCGGCCTCGTCGTTTTGATCCCGCACGCGCCTCTCGTTCTAATCACGTTGTTCGTGCAGGTGATTGCCGTGACGCTGCTGCCGGCGGCGCTCGTGTTCTTGATACTGCTACTCAACGATAGACCGACCATGGGCGAATACTGCAACACGCCCGGCCAGAACCTAATCGGCGGCTTCATCGTCGTATCGATCGTCGTCCTGTCGACCCTGTACGGCATCACCGTGATGTTCCCCAACCTATTCGAATAGGCACCGATAGCCACATGAACGCATTCCGCAATCTCTTCGCGAAAATCTCCGAAATCAACTCCCGCTATCGCGAGTCGCGCATTGAAATGTCTGGAGCCGTCCGGCTCTCGCTGATGGCGCTCAGGGTGTACCTGATTGTTCTGGTCGGATTGATGGTCTACAAGTTCGTTCTGCTCGTAACGCAGGGATAGGATCGTGGTCACCGTACTCGAGCACGAGTTCTTCCTGAGCGAGATCCTCGACCGGCGGGTGTTCGTGAAGAAACACCGGATCGGACGCTTAAGCGATCTCGCGATCGTCGAAACCGGCAAGCTTCCAGAAGTCACGCATGTGGTCGTCGCACGGCCCTTCGGGTACCCGGCGCTGACGATTCCTTGGGACCAAGTGCTTCTCATCTCCAATAACGAGGTCGTTCTCGACATCGGTGAGGAGATGCTGGCGCAATTCGAGCGCGCGCCGCAGGAGAATCTGATCCTGCTTCGCGACCACATACTCGATAAGAAGATTCTCGACATGGACGACCACGAGGTCGAGGTCGTCTATGACGTCAAACTCGCCTTCCAGGACGGTAAGCTGTATGCCGCCGAGGTCGACTTTAGCCGCTACCGGGCGCTGCGCCGCCTGGGCCTTCACAAGCTGGCAAAGCTGCTCGCGGATCGCAACAAGGGGGATCGCGTCTCTTGGCTCTACGTGCAGCCGCTCCCGGAGCAGCTCGGCAGCTTCGCCGGGAACATCAAGCTCACAGTACCCAAGGCGCGGCTCAACGAGATCCATCCGGTTGATCTTGCGGACATCCTTGAGGAACTCGAGGGCGGCCAGCGGGTCGCGCTGTTCAACGCTCTCGAAACCAAGCACGCGTCCGACACGCTCGAGGAGGTCGAACCGCGGGTACAACGGGAGTTGATACGCGCCATGGAGAAGGAGCGCGCGGCGCTTCTGATCAACGACATGAGCCCCGCGCAAGCCGCCGACATCCTCGCGATTCTGCCGCGCGACGAGGCCGGCGCGATCCTGAAGCTCATCGACCGGGAGAAGTCATCCAAGGTCGAGCAGATCATCGCGGAGCACGACGAGCAAATCCTCCTCTATGCGTCGCCCGAGGTTATCAGACTGCCGCCGTCGACGCCGGCTGCGGAGGTGCTCGACCGCTATCGCGAGCTCGCGACGGGCAAGGACGTCGTGATGTACGTCTACGTGACTGATGCGGCGGGCACGCTCAAGGGCGTCGTGGACGTTCGCGAAATTATTGTGGCAGAACCGGGGCAGACGCTCAGCGACATTATGACGGAGCACGTAATCGCACTGCCGAAGGATGCGACACTGCGGGACGCTGCAATGCTGTTCGAGCGGTACAACTTTCGCGCGCTGCCCATCACGGACGAAAATGATCATCTGCTCGGTGCTGTGTCGTCCCGCGATGTCCGGAGCCTTAGGCCGAGACTCGCGTAATGCACTCGAATCCTGGTTCGCGTTTGCGGATCGCCCGGGATCAGAATCGGACCGAAGGTTCGGAACGGCCAATAAGCAGAGACCGCTGATCGCGATGGGCGCTGGGCGAACCGAGCCATTTAGGGAATTGCTCTTGGTGCGCCGGCGGTCGATGCATGTCCGGGGCCGGAATCTAATAAGCGGCTAATCGGCGCCGTTTTGTAGGTTAGCGATCGCGCTACCTTACTATTACCCCCAATATATGGGCTCCCCCGACAAGCAAGAGCGTTTGAGCTTTTCACACACCGATGGACGTTCACGTGGACGGTGACAGCTGCCGGCGCGACACACGTCTGCCTGCGCCGGGTGGACCCGACACACACGGATTGTTCGTCATTCGCAAAAACTTTTCTCAGGGGCCACCGCGCACCTGACATCAAACTGTCATGTAACAAACCATATGCTTAAGTTATGGTGCGAGGACACTGTTCCCAGGAGATCGTATGTCGGATGTAGCTGCGAATAGAGCGAACATGCTGTTGCGCATGGACGACTCCAAAATCACCAAGCAGCACTGGAAAATCATGTTCATCTCGGGCATGGGATTCTTCACCGATGCTTATGACCTATTCATCATCGGCGTGGTGATGTCAATTCTAAAGGACGAATGGCACCCCTCGGCGGCGGCCGTCGGCCTCGTCACATCGACGGCGCTGTTGGCTGCGGCCTTCGGTGCCATAATCTTCGGACGCGTTGCTGACATGCTGGGCCGTAAGCGTATTTACGGTTATGAAGTTCTCGTGTTAGCCGTGGGCGCGATCGCCTCGGCCTGTTCGCCTGACATCTGGTGGCTGATCGGCTTCCGCGTCATTCTTGGTATTGGCATCGGCGGGGACTATCCGGTCAGTGCTACCTTGATGAGCGAGTTTTCCAGTAAGAAGAGTCGCGGCATGATGGTGTCGCTGGTTTTCGCGATGCAGGCTGCAGGCCTCATCGTCGGACCGCTCTTCGCAGCGGCTTTGCTGGGGTCTGGATTGTCGCACGACCTGGTGTGGCGTGTGCTGCTGGCGTTCGGCGCCGTGCCGGCGATGGCTGTCTTCCGGATGCGAAGACATATGGGGGAAAGCCCGCGCTATCTTCTGGCAACCGGTCAACATGAGGAAGCCCATGCAGCATCCGGTCACGTGCTCGGTGAGGGCCACGGCGCCGCGAGAGACGGTAAGCCGCCCAAGAATATGTCCTTCGCTAAAGGTTTTCTGGCACTGACCCGGCGTCGCGACCTCAGGGCGAGGTTGATCGGTGCCAGCGCGGCCTGGTTCCTCATGGATTTCGCCTACTACGGCAACACGGTGAGCAGCCCGCTCGTCATCCATGCCGTAGCGCCCAATGATAATTTGATCACCGAGACCTTGACCCAATTGGCGATTTTCGCGGTCGCTGCGGTACCGGGCTATTTCGTCGCAGCCGCAATGATGGACCGCATCGGGCGCAAAACTATCCAGATCCTCGGCTTTGCAATGATGGCGCTGAGCTTCGCCGCAATCGCCCTGATCCCCGGCATCGAGAAGCTCATCTATCCGTTTTTGATCGTGTACGGTATCAGCTATTTCTTCACGGAATTCGGCCCGAATGCTACGACTTTCGTGTATCCGGCGGAGCTCTTCCCGGTGGAAGGGCGCACGACGGGCCACGGTATTGCCGCCGCGGCGGGCAAGGTTGGAGGCTTCTTTGGCGTTTTCTCATTCCCGATTCTGCTGAACACGGGCGGTCTCTTCGCCGCTGAATCCGTCGCCGCTTTCGTGAGTGTCCTCGGCATTTTGGTCACGGTATTCATGCTTCCAGAAACTAAGGGCAAGAGTCTCGAAGAGCTCAGCGCTAAAAATGCGGGACAGGAAGATGCTTCGACGCTAAGTACGACGTAGCCGCTTAGCGCCTCTAAAACATCATGGGTCGTTGCCGGGCTCAACACCGCTAAGCGCTAGCGAGAGGCATTGTGGGAACGTGACCGGCAACTCCGCGTAGAACTACCGGGCGACTGTGCGCTGGCGGTAGAATGCGCGCGTCGATTCGGACAAGCGCACTCGCATCGATATTGCCAAAGCCGGGGCGGGGCCGCGTTTCATAGAAATGGAATCGACCTTGATAGGACGATTATGAAGAAAACGAAGATCAAATGGCTCAGTAAACCGCAGAAGCATGATTATCCGGCAGCTCAATCATATTTGAGCCTTACTTTCGAACCACGGGCAGCAAAGAATTGTGCCGACAAATTGAAACGCGCCAAAATGACGGAATTTGCTGCGAAGGATATATTCAGAGCGTCCGGGCTATCGCTGCTTGGTATCAGCAATAGCCATGTGGAAAAAGATCGAACTCAAATCATTCTTAACGAATCACTATCTCCTCTCTTGCTGTGCAGGGATAAAGACCGTGGCAAGCTGATTATCGCCGACGGCTATCACCGCCTATGCGCGGTCTACACATTCGACGAGGATGCCATGATTCCTTGCAAGATCGTCTGATCTGCCAGGCGTCGTTAATCGAAGGGAGCAATCATGGCAACCGCTCACTCTGAGCGATCCGAGACGACACCGGAGCAGCGTATGTTGCGCGGCTCAGCGGCGCACAATTTTCTGGAATCCGCCCACGAATGGCGGCGCCTCTTCGCAGAAACCTGGGGCACCTTCCTCCTCGTCGTCGTCGCGGCTGGAGCCGGGGTCGTCGGTGCCCAGAGCGGCGGCGCGATTACCCTAAGCATGAAAGTAATCGCACCAGGCATGATGGTTATGGCAATTATCTATTTCATGGGCGCTGTAGCGGGCGCCCATCTAAATCCGGCCGTCACGTTGGCGTTCGCGGTGCGGCGCAATTTTCCTTGGCGTCGGGTGCCCGGATACATCGGGGCGCAGTTTTTGGGAGGCCTCGCGGCGGCGGCGTTCTTGCGGGCGATGTTCGGCACGATCGGATCACTCGGCGCCACGACGCCCGGTCACGGCGTAAGTGACTTAAAGGCTCTTACCATGGAAGTCTTATTGACGACCGGTTTGATCAGCACGATTCTTGGCACCGCTTCGGGCGCCCGTAATATCGGTTCCAACGGCGCTCTAGCGGTTGGCGGCTATATTGGATTGGCCGGCCTTTGGGCGGCGCCGATCAGCGGCGCGTCGATGAACCCGGTGCGCTCACTCGCCCCAGACCTAATCCGCGGCGATCTGATGACCACCTGGATCTATATTGTGGGTCCCGTGCTTGGCGCAATCATCGCTGTAGGCTTTGAGTGGATTCTGAAGGGCAAAGCGACCGTCGCCGAAACGTTGGTGGCGCAGGGCGACATTGAAAGCGACGAGAAAGCCCCGACACAGTTGTGATAGGGCGCTCAAATGTCGGCGTGTGAACGCGTTGGGAGACGACTCGCGCGATACGCATGCGACCGCTCCACCTTTCCTGATGGCGATCCCAAATCCTCCACAAGGGGTAGTCGTTCAGGGCGGAGAACGGCGCCTGTTCCCGGGACCTTCGGCTCCTCGTCGAACATTTGTGCCGGAAACTCTTCGCTCACGACGCGCACCACTATCTACAGGGGAGGTATTGGCGCGCGACGCGCCGACCTGCAGCAATTCTCCTAGCACGTACGCTGTCAGAAGCTTTTCACACACCGGTCGCCGCTTGATCAGTATTTCTTCATGCACAGGTTTAAAAAGGCTACTCACAAGATAATAGGGACTATGTATCGAAAGCCGTCAAAGCTCGCAGTTATTGCTTAGCGATGGCCGCCCGCCCTTTGCGCAGCACGAACTTCTGAATCTTCCCGGTCGCGGTCTTCGGCAACTCACCGATAATATGAAACGCGCTCGGCACCTTGAAATGCGCGAGCACCCCTCGCAGGAAGTCGCGTAGCTCCGCCTCGCTGGCGCTCGCACCGGTGTTCAGCACGACAAATGCTTCCGGCGCCTCGCCCCACTTCTCGTGCGGCATGCCGACCACTGCCGCCTCCAGCACTGCCGGGTGGCGTAGCAGCGCCCCCTCGACCTCGATCGACGAGATGTTCTCGCCGCCGCTGATAATGACGTCCTTGTAGCGATCGCGGATCTCGACGTAGCCGTCCGGGTGTACGACCGCGGCGTCGCCCGAGTGGAACCATCCGCCCGCGAACGCCGCCGCGGTCGCCTCGGGGTCGTTGTAGTAGCCGAGCATCACGCCGTTGCCGCGAGCGACGATCTCGCCGAGCGTTGCACCGTCGTGTGGCACATCGTGCAGGCCCGGGTCGACGACGCGCAGGTCACCGGAGGTGATGAGCTCGACGCCCTGCCGCGCCTTGATGGAAGCGCGCTCAGTCGGCGAGCGGGCCGCGTGCTCGGGAAGCGGCTCACAGATCGAAATGAATGGCGCCGTCTCCGTGAGACCATAGACCTGGGTGACCTCCCAACGGAGTTCCCCTTCCAGACGCTCTATCGTGGCCGCGGCCGGCGCGGCACCGGCTGTAAACACACGCACGCCGCCGCGCAGCGCTCGACGCTGCGGCTCAGGCCCGGTGGCAACGCCGATGAGAACCGTCGGTGCCGCGCACAAATGGGTGACGCGCTCGCGATTCACAAGCTGGTAGATGTTGGTTGGATCCACCCGGCGCAGGCACACGTGTGTCGCGCCGGCAGCTGTCACCGTCCAGGTGAACGTCCAGCCGTTCGCATGGAACATGGGCAGCGTCCAGAGATAGCGATCGGCCGGCGTCATCGGCCAGTGCACGAGCGTACCGACCGTGTTTATCCATGCATTGCGATGCGTGATCATCACGCCCTTCGGCCGCGCGGTCGTACCGCTCGTGTAGTTGATCGCGAGAAGATCATTCTCGGCGATCTCCGGATACCGGGCGACGTCGCCGTTGCAGGCGACGAGCGTCTCGTATTCGAGCCAGCCGGGTTTCTTGCCCTCTAGGGCCACGAAGTGGCTCACCGTCGGCATGCGCGCCCGGACGCTGTCAACAGCGTCGAGATAGTCCGAGTGCACACACAGAACTTTCGAGCCGCTATGCGTCGCGAGATACGCGAAGTCGTTGGGCGTGAGCCGGTAGTTCAGCGGCACGATTACCGCGCCGATCTGCGGAATCGCGTAGAACTGCTCGAGATGCTGGTGCGTGTTCGGCGCAATGGTCCCGATGCGATCAGCCGGTGCGACGCCGAGTTGTTTGAGCGCGGTGGACCAACGGTCGCAGCGCTCAAAGAACTGGGAGTAGGTGAGGCGTAGCTCGCCATCGACGACAGCTTCGCGGCTACCATAGAGCTTGCGCGCGCGGCGCGCAAAGCCGAGAGGGGTAAGCGCAGTTTCCATGTTCCAGTCCCAGTGTCGCGCTATTGATCCCAAAGAACGAGCCGCAAGTACCCCGGGTCAAACCGCAAGCGGCATGACCTCGCGTTCGATCCTCCTTGCGTTTGCAATCTGCGCAACACGCAGATCGTACACGGCCTGCAAGTTCAGCCAGGAGCGCGCATCGCCGCCGAAGTAACGCGCCAGGCGCATGGCGGTGTCCGCTGAAATGCCGCGCCTCTCGCGCACGATGTCATTGATGCGTGGCGCTGGCACGTGCAGCGCCTTGGCGAGCGCGTTTGCGCTCAATCTGGCGGGGCGGAGGAAGTCTTCGCGCAGCAGTTCACCGGGATGAACCGGTCGCATGCCATTTTTGCTGCCCATAACGGTACTCGCTCAGTGATAGTCGCACAATCTCGACGTTTTCGGGGCCTTCGGTTGTCCAGCGAAAGCAGATGCGCCACTGGTCGTTGATGCGAATGCTGTGTTGGCTTTTTCGATCGCTCTTGAGCGCTTCTAACCGATTGCCCGGCGGTGAGCCTAAGAACTCAAGAGTTGCGGCCGCCTCCATCTGCGTCAGCTTGCGCGTGGCAACCTTGACAATTGAGCCGAACCGCTTCGATTTGCCTGTCTCAAAGAGACCGCGCGTATCAGGACACTGGAAGGTCTTGATCACCAGTCGATGGTATAACGGATAACGTTATACGGCAAACGGCGGGGCACCGCACCAGGGGGTTTTATCTTCCTAGATCTGAGATTCATGTTCGGGTATTCGGACGGCGGGCTCACGG
>Ga0182024_10007968_pt1 | contig 22619 bp, 22 predicted proteins | sample P32metaG_FD_120480 | JGI IMG/M metagenome (GOLD analysis project Ga0182024, IMG submission 120480) | Permafrost microbial communities from Stordalen Mire, Sweden - P3-2 metaG (Illumina Assembly) | ecosystem: Environmental > Terrestrial > Soil > Wetlands > Permafrost | place: Sweden: Stordalen... | reverse complement strand
TGAGCTTGTTGGCGTAGATCTGTTGCGTCGTCGGGTGCGAGCGGATGAGTCGGTACATGTTCGGCTGAGTGAACGAGGGCTCGTCGCCTTCGTTGTGGCCGAAACGCCGGTAGCAGAACATGTCGATGACCACCGGGCGCTGGAATTTCATCCGGTATTCGGTCGCAACCTTGGCGGCGTAAACCACCGCTTCCGGATCGTCGCCGTTGACGTGGAAGATCAGCGCCTCGATCATCTTGGCGACGTCGGACGGATACGGCGACGAGCGCGAGTAGCGCGGATAGGTGGTGAATCCGATCTGGTTGTTGACGATGAAGTGCAGCGAGCCGCCGGTGCGGTAGCCCTTCAAATCCGACAGCCCGAAACATTCCGCCACCACGCCCTGGCCGGCGAAGGCGGCATCGCCGTGCATGAGCAACGGCAGCACCATGGTGCGCTCTTGCGGCGTGGCGCCGTGCTGATCCTGCTTGGCGCGGGCCTTGCCTAGCGTCACCGGATCGACGATTTCGAGATGCGACGGATTGGCGGTGAGCGACAGATGCACTTTGTTGCCGTCGAATTCGCGGTCCGACGATGCGCCGAGGTGATATTTGACGTCGCCGGAGCCTTCGGTCTCGTCCGGCGTCGACGAGCCGCCCTTAAACTCGTGAAACAGCGCGCGGTGCGGCTTGCCCATCACTTGCGTGAGCACGCTGAGGCGGCCGCGATGCGGCATTCCCAGCACGATTTCCTGCACGCCGAGATTGCCGCCGCGCTTGATGATCTGCTCCAGCGCCGGGATCAGCGATTCGCCGCCGTCGAGACCGAAGCGCTTGGTGCCGGTGTATTTGACGTCGAGGAATTTCTCGAAGCCTTCGGCTTCCACCAGCTTGTTGAGGATGGCGCGCTTGCCTTGAACGGTGAAACTGATCTCCTTGTCGCGGCCTTCGATGCGTTCCTGGATCCAGCTTTTCTGCGCCGGGCTGGAGATGTGCATGAACTCGACGCCCAGCGTCTGGCAATAGGTGCGGCGCAGGATGGCGACGATCTCGCGCATCGATGCGAATTCGAGCCCGAGCACCTTGTCGAGAAAAATCTTGCGGTCGAGATCGGCTTCTTGAAAGCCATAGCTGCGCGGATCGAGTTCCTCTTCGTTTTTCTCGGGCTCGAGCCCGAGTGGATCGAGTTTGGCGTGGAAATGACCGCGGATGCGGTAGGCGCGGATCAGCATCAGCGCGTGGATGGAGTCGCGCGTGGCCTGCTGCACGTCGGTCGAGGAAATCTCGACGCCCTTGGCCTGCGCCTTGGCGAGGATCTTCTCGCCGATTATCTTTTCAGTCTCCGCCCATTGTCCGTCGAGCGCGGCCACCAGGTCGCCATCCGGGCGCGGCGGCCAATTCGGTTTTTTCCAGGAAGCGCCGCGCGCGCTTTTTTCGACGTCGGCCGGCGCGTCCTTTAGGCCGGTGAAGAATTCGCGCCATTCAGCGTCGACCGCGGCGGGGTCGTTCTCGAATTTGGCGTAGAGGTCTTCGATATAGGCGGCGTTGCCGCCGTAAAGAAACGAAGTGCGGGCGAAGGTTGCATTGGCGTCCTGACGGGACATGGTTGTTCGATCCTTGGCGGCTTTAAACGGCGCGTCGCGAGCGGCGACGGCCTGAGGGACCGGCATCCAACGGCGGACTGCTGTTTTAACGCTATTTATGACGCCTGTAAGTCTACAAAAGACCTAAGGACTGAATCAGGATTTCAGCACTTCTACCAGGGTTTTCCCGATTCGGGCCGGCGACGGTGATACCTTAATTCCCGCCGATTCCATTGCTGCAATTTTGGACTCGGCGTCGCCCTTGCCGCCGGAAATGATGGCGCCGGCGTGGCCCATGCGCCGCCCCGGCGGGGCGGTGCGCCCGGCAATGAAGCCGACCATGGGTTTCTTGCGGCCGCGTTTAGCCTCGTCCTTGAGGAATTGCGCCGCATCTTCCTCGGCCGAGCCGCCGATTTCCCCGATCATAACGATCGAGGTGGTCTTCGGATCGGCCAGGAACATCTCCAGCACGACGATGAATTCGGTGCCCTTGACCGGGTCGCCGCCGATGCCGACCGCGGTAGTTTGGCCCAAGTTCTCGCGGCTGGTCTGGAACACCGCCTCGTAAGTGAGCGTGCCGGAGCGCGAGACAATACCGACCGAGCCCTGCTTGAAGATATTGCCCGGCATGATGCCGATCTTGCATTCGCCGGCCGTCATCACGCCCGGACAATTGGGGCCGATCAGCCGCGACTTCGAGCCTGAGAGCGCGCGCTTGACCTTGACCATGTCCATCACCGGAATGCCTTCGGTGATACAGACGACGAGCGGGATTTCGGCCTGGATCGCTTCGCAGATGGCGTCGGCGGCACCGGGCGGCGGCACATAGATCACGCTGGCGTCGCAGCCGGTCTGCTCGCGCGCCTGCGCGACCGTGTCGAACACCGGCAGATCGAGATGGACCGAACCGCCTTTGCCGGGCGAGGTGCCGCCGACCATCTTGGTGCCGTAGGCAATCGCCATCTGGGAATGGAAGGTGCCGTTCTTGCCGGTAAAGCCCTGGCAGATCACCTTGGTGTTCTTGTCGATCAGGACAGCCATTACGCGGCCTCCTTCACGGCTTTGACAATTTTCTGGGCGGCATCGTCGAGATCGTCGCCCGATGTCACGTTGAGCTTGGACTCGGCGATGATCTTCTTGCCGAGATCGACATTGGTGCCTTCCAGGCGAACCACCAGCGGCACCTTCAATCCGATTTCCTTCACCGCCGCCACCACGCCTTCCGCGATCACGTCGCACTTCATGATGCCGCCGAAGATGTTGACCAGGATGCCCTTCACGTTCGGATCGGAGGTGATGATCTTGAACGCCGCGGTGACTTTTTCCTTCGTCGCGCTGCCGCCGACGTCGAGGAAGTTGGCCGGCGCCATGCCGTAGAGCCTGATGATGTCCATGGTCGCCATCGCGAGACCGGCGCCGTTGACCATGCAGCCGATCGTGCCGTCGAGCGCGATGTAATTAAGATCGAATTTCGACGCTTCGGTTTCCTTCTCGTCTTCCTCGCTGAGATCGCGCAACGCGACGATATCGGGATGGCGGTAGAGCGCGTTGTCGTCGAAGCCGACTTTGGCGTCGAGGCAGATCAATTTGTTGTCCTTGGTCACCACCAAAGGATTGATCTCGAGCAGGCTCATGTCCTTGCCGGTGAAAGCGGCATAAAGCTTGGGCAGAATGACCTCGACCTGTTTGGCGAGATCGCCGGTGAGCTTGAGCGTCTGCGCCACGCGTCGGCCGTGATGCGGCATGATGCCGGTGGCCGGATCGACCGAGAAAGTCAGGATCTTCTCGGGCGTCTTATGCGCCACTTCCTCGATATCCATGCCGCCTTCGGTGGAAACCACGAAGGCGACGCGCGAGGTTTCGCGGTCGATCAGCGCGGACAGATAGAACTCGCGATCGATCGCCGAACCTTCCTCGATATAGAGCCGGTTGACCTTCTTGCCCTGCGGACCGGTTTGGTGCGTGACCAGCGTCGAGCCGAGGATGCGCGCGGATTCCTTCTTCACGTCGTCGATCGATTTGACCACCTTGACGCCGCCGGCCTTGCCGCGGCCGCCGGCGTGGATCTGCGCCTTGACCACCCAGACCGGACCGCCGAGTTCATCGGCACCCTTGAGCGCCTCCTCGACGCTGAAGGCCGGCACCCCGCGCGGCACCGGCACTCCGAATTCACGCAACACCGCTTTGGCCTGATACTCGTGAATGTTCATGCAATGCTCCCGGCCAAAAGGTGCGGCTCTAGTTAGGCGAGATTGGGCGCGATCTTCTTGCAGGCCTCGACCAAGCCCTGCACCGATGCGACCGATTTTTCGAACATGGAGCGCTCGGCGCCGTTGAGCTCAATCTCGACGATGCGCTCGACGCCCTTGGCGCCGATCACCACCGGCACGCCGACGTAGAGATCCTTGACGCCGTATTCGCCGTTGAGCCATGCGGCGCAGGGCAGTACGCGCTTCTTGTCGAGCAGATAGCTCTCCGCCATCGTGATCGCCGAGGCCGCCGGCGCATAGAAGGCCGAGCCGGTCTTGAGCAAATTGACGATTTCGGCGCCGCCATTGGCGGTGCGCTTGACGATTTCATCAACGCGCGCCTGCGTGGTCCAGCCGATCTTCACCAGGTCGGGCACCGGAATTCCGGCGACCGCCGAATAGCGGATGAGCGGCACCATGGTGTCGCCGTGGCCGCCGAGCACGAAGGCGGTGACGTCCTCGACCGACACGTTGAATTCGTCGGCCAGGAAATAACGGAAGCGCGCCGAGTCGAGCACGCCGGCCATGCCGACCACCTTCTGCTGCGGCAGGCCGCAGGATTTCTGCAGCGCCCACACCATGGCGTCGAGCGGGTTGGTGATGCAGATCACGAAGGCATTGGGCGCGTACTTCTTGATGCCGGCGCCGACCTGTCCCATCACCTTGAGATTGATGTCGAGCAGATCGTCGCGGCTCATACCGGGCTTGCGCGGCACGCCGGCGGTGATGATGCAGATGTCGGCGCCTTCGATCGCTTCGTAGTTGTTTGTGCCGGTGATCTTGGCGTCGAAATCATTGACCGGCGAGGATTCGGCGATATCGAGCGCCTTGCCTTGCGGGATGCCTTCCATGACGTCGAACATCACGACGTCGCCGAGCTGTTTCAGGCCGATGAGGTGGGCGAGCGTGCCGCCGATTTGGCCGGCACCGATCAACGCAATTTTGTTTCGCGCCATGGTGGGAAAACTCTCGAATTGCTGAGGCCGCGGGGCGCGGCCAAGCGTGACTTATCGAGTTTGCTGTAGTGCAGCAATACGGTCCTGTACGGAAACGGCCGTGTATACATTATACCAGCAGACGTCTTGATCCGGAGTCTAGCCCCATATACGGCTGAGCGGCGCGCGGCAGCGGCCCGCTAATCCCCTGCGCTCAGCGTTTCTGGATCACCGGATCCTGCATCAACTCCAGTGGATTTGCTAGATTTCGGCCAGCCGCTCCCACTGCCGCGTCAGGATATGATCGATTTTTTCGTGCAGGTGCCTGATCTCCAATTCGGCCTTGAGATTAACCCGGTAATCGTTCTCCGACCGCAGGCGGTCCTTCGCCTCCTGACGCTTCTGGCTCATCATGATAATCGGCACCGCCGTTAATGCTTGTCGCCGTCAGGTTTCCACGATTTTGCCGGTATCGGCCGCCGGACCCTGGCGCGGCCCGTGCGGCAGGCCGAGGTAGGATTGCGAACGCATCTCGATCAGGCGCGAGGCGGTGCGCTTGAATTCGTTGGCTTCGTAGCCCTCGGTCGCGGTGTAAAGCTCGTCCGGCTGCGCCTGCGCGGAGGCCAGCAGCTTCACCGCGTGGTCGTAGAGCGTATCGATCAGGATGATGAAGCGCTTGGCCTCGTTGCGGCGGGCATGATCCATGACCGGAATATGGTCGAGGATAACAGTATGGAATTCGTGCGCGATCTTTAGGTAGTCGGCCGCCGCCAGCGGCTGCGCGCAGAGGTCGTCGAATGAAAAGCGGGCGACGCCCATCGCCACTTTCGGCACCCGCACGATATGCCCCTTCACCACCAGTTCATGGGGCGCGCCCGCGTGCTCGCCGGCCAGAAGCCGCCAGGCTTCGTCGAGCGCGGCTTTGGCCTTCGCATCGGCCGGCACATACCAGGTCGGCATGCCGGTAAGCTTTTCGAGCCGGAAATCGATGCGCGCATCCAGCCGCACGACGTCCCAATGCCGCTGCAGCAGCGCGATGAACGGCAGGAACAGCGCCCGATTCAGCCCTTCCTTGTAGAGCTCTCCGGGCGCCAAATTCGACGTCGCCACCACCACGATGCCGAGCTCGAACAGCCGCGTAAACAGGCGGCCGAGGATCATGGCGTCGGCAATGTCGGTGACGTGAAACTCGTCGAAACACAGCAGCCAGATTTCCTCGGCGATGGCGGCGGCGGCACGCTGGATCGGATCCTGTTCGGGCAGCGAGCCGCTTTTGATCTCCTGCCGGTATGTGTGAACGCGCTCGTGCACGTCGGCCATGAACTCGTGGAAATGGACGCGGCGCTTTTGCCGCACCGCGCTGGTTTCGAAAAACAGGTCCATCAGCATGGTCTTGCCGCGGCCGACGTCGCCATAGACGTAAAGCCCCTTCAGCGGCGGGCCGGCCTGCTGGCTTTTGGCGAACAACCAGCCGAGCGAAGACGATTTTCGCGCCAGCCGGCGCTGGTCGAGACGCCGCGCCAGCGCCGCCAGCTGCGCTGCCAGCATCGCCTGGCCCGGATCGGCCTCAATTTCTCCGGCGGCGATAAGCGCCGCGTAACGCGTGCTGAAGGTGTCGGACATGACGTTAAGACATTGCGGACCAGGCGAGCGGAGCGTCGCCGGTGTGCATTGCAGGCAGGGCGCGGCGTGACGCGAGAACTAAGGTGAACCGCGCCGTCTGTAAATCGAGCATAAATGCGAAGGCCCCCGGACTGCCCGCGATACTGCAGGATTTGCCGCAGCTTTAGCTGCAAAAAAATAGGTTAATGCCTTGTTAGTCATGCAGTTTTTGCAGGAAAGGGTCCTGCCTGTCGGAAATCGGTCGTCTTTTTGCTGCATTGCACCATATAGCTTGGACGGGAGATTCGCGGCGGTCTCCGCGAGAAGCACGACAATGCAGGATATGAAGGTCAGGAAAACCAATATGAGCGAACTGTTGCCCGACGGCGGAACCATCCGCAAATTGTGGATTGGCGAGACCGACGCCTATCGCGATCATTTGCTCCGTCTCGACCGCGAAAGCCGCTATCGGCGCTTTTCCGGCGCCGTGTCGGACGAGGTCATCGCTCGCCACGCGGCGACCGCCAACGAAGTCGGCGTCGTGGTGCACGGCTTCTTCGTCGACCGCGTGCTGCGCGGCGCTGCCGAGCTGCGGCACAATGGACCGCTGTTCTCGCATGACGGGGAAGCCGCCTTCAGCATCGAGCAGCCCTGGCAGAGCCACGGCGTGGGAACCGAACTGCTCCAGCGCACGCTGCTCTCCGCGCGTAATCGCGGCGTCACGTCTTTGCGCATGGACTGCCTCGCCGAGAACCAGCGTATGCAGCAACTCGCCCGCAAGTTCGAGGCGGAATTTTCGTTCGACTTCGGCAGCGTCACCGGCGAAGTTGACCCGCCGCAGTCGACGCCGCTCTCGCTGATACGCGAGGCCGTGGCCGACAGCTACGGGGTCGCCGGCGCCATCTTCGAGGCGCAGTCGCGTTTGTTGCGGCCGGCGTGAATAATATTTTCGTCATCCCGGGACATCGCGAAGCGATGGGCCCGGAATCCATACTCTGCAGCGCTGGGGTTATGGATTCCGGGTTCGCGCACTTCGTGCGCGCCCCGGAATGACGGACTTTGTCTAGTTGAGCGGATAGCTTGCCTCGACCACATAAGGGCCGCCGCCGACCGAGGCGCGCGCCGAATACAGCACGAAGCGCGAGACACGGAACGCCGGGGTGCGGAAAAGCCCGCGCGCCGAAAGATATTCGGCGACCGCGGGGCTCGAGGAATCGCGCAAGCGCGCCAGCGTCACGTGTGGCGTGTATTTTCGTCCCTCCGGCTCCAATCCGATGCGCTGCATCAGCCGTTCGTGCTCGGCCTGCACGTCGAGCAAGGCTTGCGCCTGCCCGACCGCTGCGACGACCGCGCGCGGCTTGCGGCCGCCGAACGACATCAAACCTTCCAGGTAAAGATCGAACGCGCCGCGCTTGACGCGGCCGAGCATCAAGGCGATCTGCTGGGCGGTCACGTCGTCCACGTCGCCGATGAAACGCAGCGTCAGGTGGTAATTCTCCGGATCGATCCAGCGCGCGCCCGGCAATCCGCCGCGCAGCATGCCGAGCGCCTGTCCAACGTCGGCGGGAATTTCGACGCCGGTAAAGAGACGCGGCATTTTAGAGTCTTTCGGGCTATTGTCCGCGCGCCGCACGCACGCGGGCAATCAATTCCTCGACCTGCGGCAGCATGCGCGCCACGATTACGTCGACGCCGGCGGCGTTCGGGTGCAGGCCGTCGCCCTGATTGAGTTTCGGGTCGGCGGCCACGCCGTCAAGGAAGAATGGATAAAAGGCGACTGGATGACTCGAAGCAAGCGCCGGATAAATGGCATCGAAGGCTTGCACATAGTCGGACCCCATGTTGCGCGGCGCCTCCATGCCCGCCAACAAGACGGCGATATGACGTTCCTTGAGCTTGTTCAGGATGGTGTCGAACGCCGTCTTTGTGAGCTTCGGGTCAATCCCGCGCAGCGCATCGTTGGCGCCGAGCTCGACGATCACGGCATCGGTACCGTCCGGCACCGACCAGTCCAGGCGGCCGAGCCCACCCGAGGCGGTATCGCCCGACACCCCGGCATTGGCGACGCTGACGGGGATGCCTTTCGCTTTCAGGGCCTGCGCCAGTCGGGCCGGGAATACGGCGTCCGCCGGCAGCCCCAAACCGGCGCTTAGAGAATCGCCGAGCACCACGATTTTCACCGGCCGGTCGGCGGCAGCCCGAGCGCCGCCGGTATATGCAAAGACCAGCGCGGCGAGCGCCAACGCCGCAAGGCATTGGCCCCGGCGGAGTTTCGTCCCATATGTGCGGGGTCGTGAACGGTAGAACCACATGAAAGCACCTTCCCAGGCGGGGCGGGCCATTGCGCAAGCCGCAATCAGACTTGCCGACGTCAATCTTTCGCTTGGGCAGGGGGCGGCCCGCGTTCATATTCTCAAAGACATCAACCTGAATATAGGCAGCGGCGAGGCAATCGGCCTGGTCGGACCGTCCGGGTCGGGCAAATCCACGCTGCTGATGGTGATGGCGGGGCTGGAGCGCAGCGACACCGGAGCGGTGGCGGTCGCCGGCGAAGACTTGAATGCGCTCGACGAAGACGCGCTGGCGCGCTTCCGGGGGCGTCACGTCGGAATCGTATTCCAGTCGTTCCACCTGATCCCCACCATGACCGCGCTGGAAAACGTCGCGGTGCCGCTGGAATTGGCCGGCGTCGCCGACGCGCAGGAACGCGCGCGCAACGAACTCCTCGGCGTCGGCCTAGGCGAGCGGTTGCATCACTACCCGGCCGAGCTTTCCGGCGGCGAGCAGCAGCGCGTGGCGGTCGCGCGCGCGCTGGCGCCCGATCCGGCGATTTTGGTGGCCGACGAGCCGACCGGAAATCTCGACGAGGATACCGGCAAGCAGATCATCGATCTGTTGTTCGCAGGTCAGGCCAAGCGCGGCTCCACGCTGGTGCTGGTCACGCACGATTCCGCGCTCGCCGCGCGCTGCGGGCGGATCGTGCGGTTGCGCTCCGGCCACATCGACGGCGTGAGCGCGCCATGAGCCTTGCTGCGAGCGCAAATACGCGTGACGGCATTCGATGGCTGCAGTTACGCTTTGCGTTGCGGGAAATGCGCGGCGGGTTGCGCGGGTTCTATGTGTTCATCACGTGTATCGCGCTCGGCAGCATGGCGATCGCCGGCGTCGGCTCGCTGGCGGCGAGTCTGGCGGACGGACTCGGCCGCCAGGGTCAGGTCATCCTCGGCGGCGATCTGTCGTTTACGCTGGTCCAGCAGGAAGTTACGCCGGACGAGCAGGCCTTCCTCGACCGCCATGGCAAAGTGTCGAGCGCCGCCACTTTGCGCGCGATGGCGCGTAACCCCGACGGCAAGGCCACACTGGTCGAGATGAAGGCTGTGGACAATGCCTATCCGCTATTTGGACAGGCCGTGCTCGATCCGCCCGGCACGCTCGCCGGCGCGCTGGCGCAACACGACGGCTCGTTCGGCGCCGCCGCCGACCCGGTCCTGCTGGCGCGGCTCGGTATCAAGCCCGGGGCGCGGCTGACCGTCGGCAATGCAAATTTCGAAATCCGCGCGGCGTTGACCAGCGAGCCGGACAAGCTCGCCGGCGGCATCGGCTTCGGGCCGCGGCTGCTGGTGAGCCAGGACGCCTTGCGCGCCACAGGATTGTTGCAGCCCGGCAGCCTGGTGCATTGGCACTATCGCCTGCGCCTGCCCGCCAACGACACGACCGACGCCGCGGCTAAGGCGGTGACGGCGCAGGCGCGTAGCGCTTTCCCCGAGGCCGGCTGGGACATCCGCGACCGCAGCAATGCCTCGCCGCAGCTCGAACGCAATGTCGAACGCTTCACGCAATTCCTGACCATCGTCGGGCTGACCGCGCTCCTGGTCGGCGGCGTCGGCGTCGGCAATGCGGTGAAAAGCCATCTCGAGCGCCGGCGCGAGACCATCGCCACTCTGAAAGCGCTCGGAGCTTCCGGCGACCGGGTCTTCGCCGTCTACCTCACGCAGGTGCTGATGCTGGCGGCGGTCGGAGGCGCCATCGGCATGGCGCTGGGCGCGATCCTGCCGTTCCTGATTTCGTGGACGCTCGGCGCGATCATCCCGCTGCCGCTCGAACCGGCGGTGCATCCGGCCGAGCTTGTGCTGGCGCTGGTCTATGGCTTGATGACGGCGCTTGCCTTCGCGCTCTGGCCGCTCGGCCGCGCCCATGACGTGCCGGTCGGCGCGCTGTTCCGCGACACGGTGGCGCCGCAGCCGCGCTGGCCGCGGAAAATCTATATCGCGCTGACGGCCATCGCGGCGGTAGCCTTGGTCGTGCTCGCCGTCGCGCTGGCCTACGACCGTCGCGTCGCGATCGTCTATGTCGGCGTCGCGGCCGGCGTGTTCGTCACCCTGCGGCTGGTGGCCGGGCTGCTGATGCTGGCAGCCCGCCACGCGCCGCGCGCACGCTCGACCGTGCTGCGCATGGCCATCGCCAATATCCACCGGCCGGGCGCGCTGACGCCCACCATCGTGCTCTCGCTCGGCTTGGGCATCGCGCTGCTGGTCACCGTGATCGAGATCGACGCCAATCTGCACCAGCAACTCGCGGCCGAGCTGCCGGCCAAGGCGCCGTCGTTCTATTTCCTCGACATTCCGGCCGACCAGGCCGGCCGCTTCGACGCTTTCGTGCGCGCGCAGGCGCCGGGAGCCAAGCTCGAGGAAGTGCCGATGCTGCGCGGACGCATCGTCTCCGCCAACGGCATCCCGGCCGAAAATATCAAGCCGAAAGAGGGCGCCGCCTGGGTGCTGCAAAGCGACCGCGGCATCACCTATTCGGGCACGATCCCGTCCGGATCGCGGCTGGTCGAAGGCAAGTGGTGGGGGCCGGACTACGACGGTCCGCCGCTGCTGTCGTTCGAAAAGAAAATCGCCGACGGCCTCGGCCTCAAGCTCGGCGACCCGGTCACCGTCAACGTGCTCGGCCGCAACATCACCACACGCATCGCCAACATGCGCACCGTCGACTGGGAGAGCCTCGGCATCAATTTCGTGATGGTGTTTTCGCCGCACGCCTTCGACGGCGCGCCGGCAACCCATCTCGCCACCCTCACCTACCCCGATGGCGGCACGCCGGCGCAGGAGGGATCCATCGTGCGCGCGGTCGCCGATAGCTTTCCCATGGTCACCGCCGTGCGGGTGAAGGACGCACTGGAAGCGATCGGGGCCATCGTCGTCAATCTGGTGCTGGCGATCCGCGGCGCCAGCGCGCTCACTTTGCTGGTGGCGGCGCTGGTGCTGGGCGGCGCGCTTGCCGCCGGTCACCGCCACCGGGTCTATGACGCGGTGATCCTCAAGACGCTCGGCGCCACGCGGGCGCGGCTGCTCGCCGCCTATACCATCGAATATTTGCTGCTCGGCACCGCCACCGCGTTGTTCGGCATGCTGGCCGGTTCGCTCGCCGGCTGGCTGATCGTGGCCGACCTCATGCACCTGTCTTTCGCCTGGCAGCCATTACCGGCCGTGGCGGCGGCGCTGGCCGCGGTGGTGATCACGGTTGCGTTAGGGCTCATCGGCACCTCCTCGGCATTGGGCCAGAAACCGGCCCGGGTATTGAGGAATCTCTAGGATTTGCGGCATTCCGACGCGTGTCCGCGCGCCTGATAAAGTCGGGTGTTTTCGGCTATAATGCCCGTAACGGCCGTTAATTATTGGCAATAATGCCAGGCCATGATCGAGCCATATCTGGCGTACAGGCTTGGCCCACACTAGATTTAGGCTACGAACGCGACGGCTTCCGCCGACCGCGTCTGACGCGACCGGCGAAAAGCTGGGACAAAGAGAGGGAACTTCGATGTCGGACTTCGACCGTAACGTAGCTGCCCGCGGCATCGGCACCGGGCAAGCAGCCGCGATCGATGTAGGCCTGCGCGCCTACATGATCCGCATCTACAATTATATGGCCAGCGGCGTCGCTCTTACCGGCGTTGTCTCATGGTTAGCATTTCAAGCTGCTGGCGGCGACGCCATTGTTGTGACAGCGCGTGGCATCACTGGACTGACGCCATTCGGTCAGGCGGTCTACGCCGGTCCGATGCCAATCGTGCTATTCATCGGCACACTCGGCATCGTGTTCTTCCTGAGCTTCCGCATCAACAAGCTGCAGGCGAGCACGGCGCTCGGCCTATTCATGCTTTATGCCGGGCTGCTTGGACTGATGCTGTCGACGATCTTCTTGCAATATACGGGCGCGTCGATCACCCGCACCTTCTTCATCTCGGCGGCGTCGTTCGGCGCACTCAGCCTCTACGGCTACACCACGCAGCGCGATCTCTCGCCGATCGGGTCGTTCCTGATCATGGGCCTGTTCGGGCTCATCCTGGCGATGGTCGTCAACATGTTCCTGGGCAGTCACGGGCTCGACTTCGCCATCTCGGCGATCGGCGTGCTGATCTTCGCCGGCCTGACCGCCTGGGACACCCAGAAGATCAAGGAGATGTATAGCGCCAATGACGACGGCACCATCTCCGGCCGCAAGGCCGTGATGGGCGCGCTGACGCTCTATCTCGACTTCATCAACCTGTTCCTGTTCCTGCTGCGCTTTATGGGCGACCGGCGCTAACGCGCTCGGACCGATACCAGTTGAGCGCCCCGGCCTAGTGCCGGGGCGTTTGCTTTTGGTAACCTCGCCGACGCATGACCCTCGCCGTCCGCGCCGCCAGAACCTCCGATATTCCGGCCATCACCCGCATCTATGCGCACGCGGTCGAGCACGGCACGGCGTCGTTCGAACTGACGCCGCCGGACCAAACGGAAATGGCGCGGCGCATGAACGATCTCGTCGGCCGAGGCTTCCCCTATATCGCGGCCGAACTCGACGGCGCCCTTGCCGGCTACGCCTATGCCGGACCTTACCGGGCGCGGCCGGCCTATCGGCTGACCGTGGAGGATTCGGTCTATATCGCGCCTGACATTCAGCGCCGCGGCGTTGGCCGCACTCTGCTCAACGCTTTGATCGAGGCGGCCGCAACCGGCGGCTTCCGGCAGATGATCGCGGTGATTGGCGATTCAACCAAGCAGGCGGCGTCGATCGGCCTGCACGAAGCAGCCGGCTTCCGTCATGTCGGCATTCTGCAAGATGTCGGCTTCAAGCATGGCCGCTGGCTCGACAGCGTGCTGATGCAGCGCGCGCTGGGCGATGGCGGCGCGACCGAGCCGTAATTTTTAGTTTGCCACCAGCGACAGCGGATCGATCGCGCGCAGCACGCGGTCGAGTTCGTGGCCGCGGCGCACGATCAGGCCGGTCGCCGAGATCACGCTGTAGGCGCCCTGGCGGCGCGACAGCTTGGGATTTTTCTCGATGCGGTAGAGCGGTACTTCCGACGCGCGGCGAAATACCGAAAACACCGCGCGGTCTTTCAGGAAGTCGATGGCGTAATCGCGCCATTCGCCGGCGGCGACTTTGCGGCCGTAGAGTTCGAGGATGCGCTTGAGCTCGCGGCGGCTGAAGGTGACTTGATTGAAGGGGGCGGTGCTGATTCGCGCCGGGGATCCGCCCCCGAGGGACTGGCTGGGATCGATTTCGCCGGAACCGAACATCATGCGGCGCCTCCTTTTGTCGGGCCAATGATCGCCCCGGGGGGCGCCCACGGCAAGAGGCTCATTTCGGCAATAAATGCTGCGGAAACGCGCAAAACGATGTTTTGCCGATCACGAAGTCGTTAAAGCCCCCACAATAACGCCCTATTTCGGTCAATCGCCGGTCACGCTGGGTTGGGATAAATCGGTCGTTGCCTCAAAGGCCCGGTCCGGTTCGAGTTCCGGATTCCTCAGCCCCCCAGCCCCCCGGGGCTCAGCCGACCGGGCCAGTTTGAGTTCCGCGTACGGTTCAATCCCCTAAGCCTTCGGGCCGGCCATTCGCCGGCCCGAATTTTTTTGTACTCGTCATGCCGGAACGCGAGCCAACGGGTTCGCGCTTTCAGCGCGCCCCGGAATGACGGAATAACAGTTAGTGCAAGGTTGCGATGGCGGCGCCGAGCATCAGGCCCGGCTTGGCGTCGGGGCCGCTTTGCACGATCACCGCGACGCGGTCGATGTCCTGCACGGAAAAATCGGCATTGGGAAGACTGGCGACCGGCACGCTGAACGTTTCCGCGTTGCCGTTCCATTCGCCGAGCTTCACCCAGCGGCGCACCACATTGGTGTAGGCGAGCGTGTGGCCGCGGTTCTCGCCACGTTCGATCGCCACCTGCACCTTGCCGGTGATCGGGCAAAGCCAGATGCCGGCGCTGCCATGCTCACCGTTGGCCGCGGGAATAGTCACGAACACTTTGCCGTCCGCCACGGTCAGCGTTACCGGCAACGTCAACGGCGCCGCGCTTTGGCGCGTCTGCGCGATCGCCTTTTCGATCGCCGCCTCGTCGCTGCCCAGCACCGGTACGATGCCGTTGACCACGACCTGCGGCGTGAAGACCTCGCGGTCGCCGCGCGTATCGGCATAGGCGCGCTCGCGATCGGAATGGCCGTGCAGCGCGAGCGTGTCCTTCCAGCCCAGATAGTCCCAGTAATCGACCGGCAGGCTCATGGTGAGCAGCGTCGGATCGCGCGCCAGCTCGCCCAGAATCTTGTCGGCGGCGGGGCAGGACGAGCAGCCCTGGCTGGTGAACAATTCGATGACGGCGCGCGGCTCGCCCGCGCTAGCGGGCGGTGGCAGCATCGAGGCGGTGCAGATCAATGCGCCCGCAACGGCGATGTGGCGATAATTCATGCCGATCCCACGATCCCCATGCCCGGCGTGACACCATATAGAACGCCGCGCCGATCACCCGCCACTCACTTCGCGGTGAGCGGCTTTAACGGCAACGCCGCGGCCAAAAAGCCGATTAACCGGCCAGATGACGCAGCACGTACTGCAGAATTCCGCCGTTCTTGAAATAATCGAGCTCGTCCGCGGTATCGATGCGGCAGATCAGCGGCACGCGCTTGAGCGTGCCGTTGCCGGCAACGATCTCGCCGATCAGCCGTTGACGCGGCTTGAGGTCGCCGTGCAGGCCGCGGATGGTGACCTGCTCGTCGCCCTTCATGCCGAGTGACTGCCAGGACGTGCCCTCCTCGAATACCAGCGGCATCACGCCCATGCCGATCAGGTTGGAACGGTGGATGCGCTCGAACGACTGGGTGACGACCGCGCGCACGCCGAGCAGCACGGTGCCCTTGGCGGCCCAGTCGCGCGACGAGCCGGTGCCGTATTCCTTGCCGGCGAAAATGACGAGCGGGACGTTGTCGGCTTTGTACTTCATCGCCGCGTCGTACATCGTCATCTTCTGCTTCGACGGATAGTGGATGGTGACGCCACCTTCGACGCCCGGCACCATCTGGTTCTTGATGCGGATGTTGGCGAAAGTGCCGCGCATCATGACCTGATGATTGCCGCGACGGGTGCCGTATTGGTTGAAGTCCTTCGGACGGACCTGGTGATCGCGCAGGTATTCGCCGGCCGGGCTCGCTTCCTTGATCGATCCGGCCGGAGAGATGTGGTCGGTGGTGATCGAGTCGAGGAACAGCCCGAGCACGCGGGCGTCGACGATGTCTTCGATCGGCCGCTGGCGCTTGTCCATGCCTTCGAAATACGGCGGGTTCTGCACGTAGGTTGAGCGATCGTCCCACTCATAGGTCATGCCGCCCTTGACCGCGATCTTGCGCCAGTTGGCGTCGCCTTTGAAAACGTCGGCGTATTTCTTGGTGAAGATCTGGCGCGTGACGTTCTTGGCCACGAACTCGCCGATTTCCTTGTTCGAGGGCCAGATGTCCTTAAGGTAGACCTTCTTGCCGTTCTGATCGGTGCCGAGCGGATCCTTGGCCAGGTCCACATACATCGAGCCGGCGATGGCGTAGGAGACGACGAGCGGCGGCGAAGCGAGATAGTTGGCGCGCACGTCGGCGTTCACGCGGCCTTCGAAGTTGCGGTTGCCCGAAAGCACCGCGGCCGCCACCAGATCGTTCTCGTTGACCGCCTCGGAAATCTCTTCCGGCAGCGGACCGGAGTTGCCGATGCAGGTGGTGCAGCCGAAGCCGATCAGATTGAACCCGATCTTGTCGAGGTCCTTCTGCAAGCCGGCTTTCTCGAGATATTCGGCCACGACCTGCGAGCCCGGCGCGAGCGAGGTCTTGACCCAGGGTTTGGCGGTGAGGCCTTTGGCCGCCGCTTTCCGGGCGAGCAGACCGGCGCCGATCATCACGTTCGGGTTGGACGTATTGGTGCAGGAGGTGATCGCCGCGATCACCACGTCGCCATTGCCGAGGTCGTAGTTCTTGCCCGCGACCGGCACGCGTTTTCTCGGGTCGGTGGTTTTATTGAATTCCTTGTCCATCGAATTGGTGAAGCCGGCCTTCACTTCCTTCAACGACACGCGGTCCTGCGGACGCTTGGGGCCGGCGAGCGAGGCCTCGACCGAACCCAATTCCAATTTGAGAATGTCGGTGAACATCGGGTCGGGCGTGGTCTTGACGCGGAACATGCCCTGCGCCTTGGCGTAGGCTTCCACCAGCTTGATCAGGTCGGCAGGGCGGCCGGTGTCCTTGAGGAAGCGGATGGTGTCGTCGTCGATCGGCGAGAAGCCGCAGGTGGCGCCGTATTCCGGCGCCATGTTGCCGATCGTGGCGCGGTCGGCGATCGTAAGATGGGTAAGGCCGGGGCCGAAAAATTCGACGAACTTGCCGACCACGCCGCGCTTGCGCAGCATTTCGGTGACGGTGAGCACCAGGTCGGTGGCGGTGACGCCTTCCTTGAGCCTGCCGGCCAGTTTGAACCCGATCACTTCGGGCAACGTCATCGACAGCGGCTGGCCGAGCATGGCGGCTTCCGCCTCGATGCCGCCGACGCCCCAGCCGAGCACCGATAGACCGTTGACCATTGTGGTGTGCGAGTCGGTTCCGACCACGGTGTCGGGATAGACAATATCCATGGTGACGACCTTGCCGTCCACCTTCACCTTGTCCTTCTTGCTCCAGACCACGCGCGACAGGTATTCGAGGTTGACCTGGTGGCAGATGCCAGTGCCGGGCGGCACGACGTTGAAATTATCGAACGAGCGCTGCGCCCACTTCAGGAACTTGTAGCGTTCCTGGTTCTGCCGATATTCCTCGTCGACGTTCTTCTTGAAGGCTTGATTGTTGCCGAAGAAGGTCACCGCCACCGAGTGATCGATGACGAGATCGACCGGCACCTGCGGATTGATCTTCTTGGGGTCGCCGCCGAGTTCTTTCATGGCGTCGCGCATGGCGGCGAGATCGACCACCGCCGGCACGCCGGTGAAATCCTGCATCAGCACGCGAGCCGGGCGGAACGCGAATTCGTGCTCCGACGTCTTGGTCTTGAGCCATTCGGCGACGGCCTTGATGTCGTCCTTGGTCACCGTACGCCCGTCTTCGTTGCGCAACAGGTTTTCCAATAGCACCTTCATCGAGAACGGCAGGCGGGAAATCCCTTTGAGGCCGTTCCGCTCGGCGGTCGGGAGACTGAAATAGGCGTAAGTTTTGCTACCGACCTGGAGGGTCTTGCAGCATCTAAAACTGTCGAGGGAAGTCATGTCGAAAATTTCCATTCCCGGTCGGGACAATGGCGCCGGTTCGGTCTAAGCCCTTAGCAAGACAAAGGTTTTCTCGCCGGACAGGCTTGCGCCCGAATTCCACGAAGTTAACGCCATAACTGCGGGCTTATAAGGGCTTTTTGTGCCGGACGCCATATTAACGAGGGAACTTCCGAAAAAATGCGCAAGATATCGGCGTTTTCCGCGGCCGGCACGGCTTTCCCGCCGGGCGCGGGCAGGCTAAAGCGCGCCTGATGCAGCTCAAGGGCGATAATCTAGTTTGCAGCCGGGGTGGGCGCGAGGTGTTCGCGGACCTCAATTTCAGCCTGTCCGGCGGGCAAGCCCTGGTGGTTACCGGGCGCAATGGCGCCGGAAAATCCTCGCTGCTGCGCATGATTGCCGGGCTGGTGCACCTGGCCGGCGGCCGGCTGGCGCTCGAGGGCGGCGAGCCGGATGCCTCGATCGCCGAGCAGGCCCATTATGTCGGCCACCAGGACGCGGTGAAGCCGTCGCTAACGGTCGGCGAAAACCTGCAATTCTGGGCGCGCTATCTCGGCAGCGCTGATCTCCCCATCGACCCTGCGCTGGCCGCGGTCGACCTCGCGCCGCTCGCCAACCTGCCGGCCGCCTATTTGTCGGCCGGGCAAAGGCGGCGGCTGTCGATCGCGCGGTTGGTTGCCGTGCCGCGGCCGCTCTGGCTTCTGGACGAGCCGACCTCGGCGCTCGACGTGCCGTCGCAAAATCGGCTGGCCGATTTGATGCGCGACCACCTCGCCGGCGGCGGCATGATCGTGGCCGCCGCGCACGGCCCGATCGGGCTCGAGCGCGCCCGCGAACTGAAAATGGGCGCCGCATGAGCGCCTTTACCGCCCTCGTCGTCCGCGACATGCGGCTCGCCATCCGCGTCGGCGGCGGCGCGCTGATGGGCGCGCTGTTCTTCCTGATCGTGGTCACCATGATGCCGTTCGCGCTCGGCCCCGACCTCGCTTTGCTGGCGCGCATCGGCCCGGCGATCTTGTGGCTCGGCGCCTTGCTGGCAAGCCTGCTCGCGCTCGACCGGCTGTTCGCCACCGACCATGAAGACGGATCGCTCGACCTCTTGATGACAGGCGGCATGCCGCTCGAATTGGCGGTGGCGGCCAAGGCCATCGCGCATTGGCTGACCACGGCATTGCCGCTGGTCGTGATCAGCCCGGTGCTCGGCCTCATGCTCAACGTGGAACTGCGCGCCATGGGCACGGTGGCGCTGACCTTGCTCGCTGGCACGCCGGCGCTCACCTTCATCGGCCTGATCGGCGCGGCGCTTTCGGTAGCGCTGCGGCGCGGTGGGCTGTTGCTGGCGGTCTTGGTGCTGCCGCTCACCATTCCGGTGCTGATTTTCGGCGTCGCCGCGGCCAATGCGGCCATCGTAGGGCCCGCGCCATTCGGCCCACCTTTCACCATTCTTTGTGCGCTATCCTTGGCGAGCCTGGTGCTGGGGCCGGTCGCCGCGGCGGCTGCGCTTCGCCACGGCCTGGAATGACCGTTTTGCCGGCGAAATGGCAGGCCGGCGCATGATGCAAATCAAACCGACCGGGCCCGTGACTGGGCATATTCTCGCCGCCGGCCGGTATTGCCCGGAACGGCGCGTCTGATTAAAAGGCTGCCGATGGCTGTCATCGATCTCGCCAATCCCACGCGTTTCCTGACGCTGGTCAACCGCGTGCTGCCCTGGCTGGCGGCGCTGACCATCGTGCTGTTCGCATTCGGGCTGACGCGCGCGATGAGCGCGCCCGACGACTATCAGCAGGGCGCCACCGTCAAGATCATGTTCCTGCATGTGCCGGCGGCCTGGCTCAGCATGATGGGCTGGGGCCTGATGAGCGTCGCCGCGCTCGGCACCCTGGTATGGCGGCATCCGCTGGCGGACGTGGCGGGCAAGGCGGCCGCGCCGATCGGCGCCGCGTTCACGTTCATCTGCCTGGTTACCGGTTCGCTCTGGGGCCGCCCGACCTGGGGCACCTATTGGGTGTGGGACGCGCGGCTCACCTCGGTGCTGGTGCTGTTCCTGCTCTATCTCGGCGTGCTCGCGCTCTATTGGACCGCCGAGGATCCCGGCCGCGGCTCGCGTGCGGCGGCGGTGCTCACGCTGGTCGGGGCGGTCAACATCCCGATCATCAAGTTCTCGGTCGATTGGTGGAACACGCTGCACCAGCCGGCCTCGATCCTGCGCATGGGCGGTTCGGCGATCGATCCCTCCATCCTGTGGCCGCTGCTGATCATGGCCGTGGCTTTCACGCTGCTGTTCTTCGCGCTACATCTCGCCGCCATGCGCAACGAAATCCTGCGCCGGCGCGTGCGCAGCATGCGGATCATTCAGGCCCAGGAGGTGCGCGCATGAACCTCGGGCCGCACGCCGATTTCATCGTCGCCGCCTATGCGGTGACGGTGTTCGTGGTGGCCGCGATGGTCGCCTGGGTGGTGCTCGATTATTCGGCGCAGCGCCGCATCCTCGGCGATCTCGAGGAGCGCGGCGTGACGCGGCGTTCGCAGCACAAGGACTCCCGATGAGTTCGGCAGCGGGCGAAAGCTCCAGCAAGAAGCGGCGCAACATTCTGGTGGTGCTGCCGCTCATCGCGTTTCTCGCGCTGGCGGCCTTGTTTCTGATCCGCCTCGGCGCCGGCGATCCCGGCCTCCTGCCGTCCGCGCTGATCGGCCACCCCGCGCCTAAGACCGATCTGCCGCCGCTCGCCGGGCTCACCCGCGACGGCAAGGCCGTGCCGGGCCTGAGCAATGCGTCGTTCCCCGGCGAAGTGACGTTGGTGAATGTCTGGGCGTCCTGGTGCATACCCTGCGCCGACGAGGTGCCGTTCCTCGAAAAACTCTCGGCGGACAAGCGCATCAAGCTGGTCGGCATCAATTACAAGGATCCGACCGACAACGCGCGCCGCTTCCTCAATCGTTACGGCAATCCGTTTGTCGCCGTCGGCACCGACGCCAGCGGCCGCACGTCGATCGATTGGGGCGTCTATGGCGTGCCGGAGACTTATCTGATCGGCCGCGACGGCACCATCGCTTACAAACTGGTCGGGCCGGTCACCGCCGACAATCTCGCCCGGGTGCTGGAGCCGGAAATCGCCAAGGCAACGGCGCGTTGAAGGCGCTGCCTTTATCCAAGGTTTATCAATTGATCGAGCCCGGCCCGGTCGTTCTGCTGACGACCGCGCGCAAAGGCCGCGCCAACATCATGACCATGTCCTGGCACATGATGGTCGAGTTCGAGCCGCCGCTGGTGGCCTGCATTTGCAGTAGCGCCAACTACAGCTTCGACGCGCTGCACGCGACCGCCGAATGCGTAATCGCCGTGCCGGGGCGCAAGTTGGCGGCGAAGGTAGTGAAAATCGGCAATTCGTCCGGCCGCGATCTCGATAAGTTTGCCGCTTTCGGCCTGACGCCGCTGCCGGCCGAGCGCGTGGCGCCCCCGCTGGTGGCAGAGTGTTTTGCCAATCTCGAATGCAAAGTCGTCGATCGGCGGCTGGAGAACCGCCACAACCTGTTCATTCTTGAAGTGCTCAAGGCCTGGATTGATCCGGCGCAAAGAAATCCGAAGACGATCCACCACCACGGCTACGGCAAGTTCGTCGTAGATGGCGCGACGATCGCAATGAAATCGAGAATGCGCTAGCGCATGATCCCGAAAAGTGGGAACCGGTTTTCGGAAAAGATCATGCGCAAGAAAAATGTTAGGGACGGAACTAGTTCAGTCTGGATGGACCAGACTCTAGCGCCTATTCTTTCCGCTCGACGCTGTATTTGTTGATCAGCGGCATTTGCAGCGCACCGAACAGAAACGTCAGCGGCACCACGCCGAACAGTTTGAAGCTGACCCAGAAATCGGTCGTCTGGGTGCGCCAGACGATTTCGTTCAGCACCGCGAGCGCGAAAAAGAACAGCGCCCAGCGCCAGGTGAGCTTGCGCCAGCCTTCGTCGGTGAGATGGAACATCTGGTCGAACACCATGCCAAGCAGCGGCTTGCCCAGCGCCAGCCCGCCGAGCAGCGTGCCGCCGAACAGAAGATAGATGATGGTCGGCTTGAGCTTGATGAAAAGCTCGTCATGCAGCACCAGCGTCAGCCCGCCGAAAATCAGCACAATGATCGCGGTAACGATCGGCATCACCTCGATATGCCGCGTCAAGGCATAGGACACCGCGAGCGCGATCAGCACCGACACCATGAACCCGGCGGTAGCGGCGAAAATGCCGAAGCGCGCGTTGGCGGCGAAGAACAATATCAGCGGCCCGATATCGAGAACCAGTTTGAGGATGGGATTAAGTTTTTTCTTTTCGGACATCGGCTTCCTTAGTCGTCATGGCCGGGCTTGTCCCGGCCATCCACGTCTATCCTAATTTCAACATTTAAATGCGTGGATGCCCGGCACAAGGCCGGGCATGACGGTTAATCCTCCAGCCCAACTATGGCACGCGCGAAATCGCGCGCGGTGAACGGGCTGAGATCCTCGACGCCCTCGCCGACGCCGATGAAATGCACCGGCAGGCCGAAGCGGGCGGCGATCGCTACCAGAATGCCACCGCGCGCGGTGCCGTCGAGCTTGGTCATGACCAATCCCGTGACGCCCGCGATCTTGCCGAAGATGTCGACCTGGCTGAGCGCGTTCTGGCCCACGGTCGCGTCGAGCACCAGCAAAACGGCATGCGGCGCCGCCGGCTCGACCTTGCGC
>Ga0182024_10007967_pt1 | contig 22621 bp, 22 predicted proteins | sample P32metaG_FD_120480 | JGI IMG/M metagenome (GOLD analysis project Ga0182024, IMG submission 120480) | Permafrost microbial communities from Stordalen Mire, Sweden - P3-2 metaG (Illumina Assembly) | ecosystem: Environmental > Terrestrial > Soil > Wetlands > Permafrost | place: Sweden: Stordalen... | reverse complement strand
GGCGCCGGCTCAGGTTGCTGGCCGAGATGTCCCGTGCGGTCGCGGTGATGGTGCGCAGCGGCCGCAGGAACCGCCCGGCGATCAGCCAGCCGAGCGCGAGCGCGACAAGTACCGTGCCGGCGAAAACAAGGGCGGGACCGACGTCGAACTGCCGCCCAGTCAACGCATTCTGCGAGCTGCTGCCACCGGTCACGCTCACGGACGCGCTGCGCACGAGCAGGCCCGAGACGGCGAGCAGGGCGGCGCCCAGCGCCACGAAGGCTCCGCCGTAGAGCAGCGCGAGCTGCAGCCGGAGCGTCCGCCAGTGCATGCGGATCGCCGCGAACGCGTTGCGGATCAGGTTCATCACGCCCCTCCGATCTGGTAGCCGCCCTCGCGGACGGTCTGGATGATGGGCCGTGGGTGCCGGGCAGGTCCCGGTCCAGTACCACCACGTCATAGCGGGTGACGGCGAGATGCTCGAGCGCGTCGTTCCCGTCGAGGACGACGTCGACTGCCATGCCTTCGCGGCGAAGCCCGGTCCCGATTGCTGTGGCCAGGACTTCGAAGTCTTCCACTACCAGCACCCTCATGATCTCTGCGTGCTTCCTTCCCTGCGCCGAGCGCTCTGCCCAGTTCAGGGCCGAGGTTACGTGTCCTGGACCAGACAATGCCAGGTCGCCAGTGTCAGCACGGTGTCAGCAGCTGACACCGTGCTGACACCGGCCGCGGCGTACAAACGGTTTCGAAGCCAAACATCCTCCGACCGAGAAGGCGACCAGATGAGCGAGGCAACTATCGAGGTCAGCGGGCTGCGGAAGCGGTTCGGGCCGACGCTGGCCCTGGACGGCATGTCGTTCACCGTCCGGCCGGGACAGGTCACCGGGTTCGTCGGCCCGAACGGTGCTGGCAAGTCCACCACTATGCGGGTGATCCTCGGCCTGGACGCGGCCGGCGCGGGCTCCGCGCTGATCGGCGGGCTGCCCTACCGGAGCCTGCGGCGCCCGCTGAGCCACGTCGGGGCGCTGCTGGACGCCGCCGCGCTGCAGCCCGGCCGCACTGCCCGCAACCACCTGCTGTGGCTGGCTCACTCCCAGGGCCTGACCGCCCGGCGGGTTGACGAGGTGATCGGTCAGGCCGGCCTGGAATCGGCGGCCCGGCGGAAGGCGGGCGGCTACTCCCTGGGCATGCGGCAACGGCTGGGGATCGCCGCGGCCCTGCTCGGCGACCCGCCGGTGCTGATGTTGGACGAGCCGGTCAACGGCATGGACCCGGAGGGCATCGCGTGGATGCGCGGATTCCTGCGGTCGCTGGCCGCCCAGGGCCGCGCGGTGCTGGTGTCCAGCCACCTGATGAGCGAGCTGCAGGACACCGCGGACCACCTGGTGATCGTCGGCCGGGGCAAGGTCATCGCTGACACCAGCGTGGTCGGGCTGCTCGCCGCCGCGTCCGGTGACCGGGTCACGCTGCGCACGACCGCGTCGACGAAGGCGATGGCGGTGCTGGAGCAGGCGGGGGCCACCGTCACGGCCACCGATCCGGGCACGCTCACGGTCTCCGCGCTGACCGCAGAGAAGATCGTGGCCGTCCTGGCCACGGCAGCAGTGCCGTTCTCCGAGATCTCCGCGCACCGCGCGAGCCTGGAGGAGGCCTACCTGGAGCTGACGAGGGACGCGGTCGAGTTCCGCGCCACACTGGGACAGGAGATAACACGATGAGCGCCGGAACCATCACTCCCTACCGCTCGGACCTGCTGGCCGGGCCGGACGGGTTCGCGCAGCTGCTGCGCGCCGAGTGGACCAAGTTCCGGACCGTCCGCGGCTGGGTCATCGGCGTGATCATCGCGGCCCTGCTGATCGTGGGCATCGCGCTGCTTGATCACAGCTCGTGCGGCGGCGCCGTCACTCCGGGCGGCGGTTCGAGCCCGGGCTGCCCCGCTCCGCCGGTGGGACCGGGCGGCGAGGCGGTGACCGACAGCTTCTACTTCGTGCATCAGCCGCTGGCCGGAAACGGCAGCATCGCCGTCCGGGTGACCTCCCTCACCGGCCAGCCGAGTGGCCTGCAGCCGTGGTCCAAGGCCGGGATCATCATCAAGGCGGGCACCAGGCCGGGATCTGCGTACGCGGCGATGATGGTCACCGCAGGCCACGGGGTACGGATGCAGTACAACTACACCGGTGACATCGCCGGGCCTGATGGCGCCGCCTCCGCCGCGTCCCCGCGCTGGCTGCGGCTGACCCGCTCCGGCGACACGCTGACCGGCTACGAGTCCGCCGACGGCACCCACTGGAAAGTGGTCGGCACCGCCCACCTGACCGGGCTGCCAGCCACGGTGCAGGCCGGACTGTTCGACGCCTCCCCCAGCTCGACGCAGTCCACGTCTCAGTCAATCAGCGGGTCGAGCGGGAACGCCGCCACCAACCTGGCAACCGCCGTATTCGACCACGTCAGCCTCAGCGGCCAGCAGCCAGCGGGCGCATGGACCGGCGACAGCATAGGCGCCGGCGCCGGCCATGGGGCCCCGCCGGGCACCGGGTTTCATCAGGCCGGCGGCACGTTCACCGTGGCCGGGTCCGGTGACATCGCGCCGGACGTTGCCACGGCAGCCGGCGGCGGCGGGTTCCCCATCGGACATACCCTGCTGGGCATGTTCGCCGCGCTGATCGCGGTGATCGTCGTCGCGGCGATGTTCATGACGTCCGAGTACCGCCGCGGCCTGATCCGGGTTACCTTCGCCGCCGCCCCCAGGCGGGGCCGCGTCCTGGCCGCGAAGGCCGTCGTCATCAGCTCGGTTACCTTCATCGCGGGACTAGCCGGCGCCAGCGCCGCCGTCCCGCTCGGCGAACGGCTGCTGCGCTCCAACGGCAACTACATCCTGCCGGTCAGCACCCTGACCGAGTTGCGGGTCGTCGCCGGAACCGCGGCACTGCTCGCCGTCGCCGCCGTCCTCGCCCTGGCGCTTGGCGCGTTGCTGCGAAGCAGCGCCGCGGCTGTCACCGCGGTCATCCTGCTGATCGTCCTGCCGTACTTCTTCGCGATAGCCCTGGCCGTCCTGCCCGCTGGCGCCGCGGACTGGCTGCTGCGGATCACCCCGGCCGCCGCCTTCGCCATCCAGCAGAGCATCCCGCGGTACCCGCAAGTGAGCGCAAGCTACACGCCGGCGAACGGCTACTACCCGCTGCCGCCGTGGGCCGGCTTCGCCGTCCTGTGCGGCTACGCCGCCCTGGCCCTGGGCCTGGCCGCCATCCAGCTCCAACGGAGAGACGCATGAGCCACGCCATGCTCGCGGAACTCGAGCACAGGAATGACCCGCCACCTGCCGTCTGGATGAGCATGCGGGAGGCGCTGCACGCGGAGTGGACGAAGCTGCGTACCGCGCCGGGCACGATCTGGCTGCTGCTCGCCGTCATCACGGCGACCGCCGCGCTGGGCATCGTGGCGGACGCGGCAGCGAAATGCGCGACTGAGAGCTGCCACCTCGATCCCGCCAGGACCAGCCTCACCGGGATCTACCTCAGCCAGGCCATCGTCGCCATCCTCGCCGTGCTGGTGATCAGCAACGAGTACAGCACCGGCATGATCCGGGTCACTTTCACCGCCATGCCGCGCCGGATCACCGTCCTGGCCGCCAAGGCGGCCATCCTGATCGGCCTGGTGCTGGCCGCGGGTACCGCCGCCGTCCTCGGCTCGGTGCTGGCCGGGCGGCTCATCCTGCCCGGCCACGGGTTCACCGCCGCGCACGGCTACCCACCCCTGTCGCTGGCCGACGGGCCGGTGCTGCGCGCCGCCGCCGGGTCGGTCCTCTACCTCGCCCTGATTGCCCTGCTCAGCCTCGGCGTCGCCACCGCCGTGCGGGACCCCGCGGCCGCCATCGGGGTCGTTCTCGGCCTGCTCTACCTCACCCCGATCATCGCCGCCGCGGTTACGGTCCCGCACTGGCACCGGCCCCTCCAGCAGATCGCGCCGATGACCGCCGGGCTCGCCATCCAGGCCACCACCGGCCTGCGCAGCCTGCCTGTCAGCCCCTGGGCAGGCCTCGGCGTCCTCGCCGCCTGGGCCACCGCGGCGCTCCTGGCCGGCGGCCTGCTGCTCCGGCTCCGGGACGCGTGACCCCTGCCCCGGGGCCGCGCCCGGCCCTGGGAATGTGCCGGGAATCCATGTCAGGGTCGGGGCCGGCTGAAGGTGTAGATGGTCCTCCAGCCTGCGGTGGCCGGCAGGCGGAGGCTGCCGGCCCCTGGCATGGCCGGCCGGTGATCCCGTCGGGCCCCGTTAAGCAGGCCGGCCGCGCCGGAGCCGAGACCGGCCAGCTGTACCGGGCCCGCGGCGACCGCCACCGGCCCCACGGCGACCGACGCCGCAGCAGCAGCAGCACGATGCGGCGGGGCAGCCCGCCCGCGCGGCAGATGCCAGGCGATCACGGCCGCCAGCACGGCGAGAACCACGACCGCTGCCAGCCGCCCGGGCCGCCGGCTGGGCTCGCGGTCCCCCCCATGGCTCAGGACGTCATCCATAACCCGCACCGCCTCGAGCACCCGATGCCTGCACAAGGACGATACGCCGGCCAGCCCGGCACGGCGACCGGCGACCGGCGACCGGCGGAGTACCTGGATGCCCGGCCGGGCCGAGCCCGCCGCGGAGCCCGGCGCAGCCGAGGCAGGGAGCTGGCATTCCGCTGGCTTACGGGCAGCCGGGCTGGACCCGGGCGGCGGCGGTGATGGCGTGTCATACGGTGAGCCCGTCATGGATGATCCTGCCGCACGTCTGGCTGCCGTCCGCCACGCTGTCCCGGTCGATCTGGACGGCGCCGTCCTGGCCGAGAGCTGGTCGAACGACGCGTGGGTCACCGGCCGGTCCGTGCTCCGCGTGTGCTGGCGAGGCAACCGGGGACGGCTGCTCCGGGAGCGGGCGCTGCTGGCGTCGCTGCCTGCCTCGGTACCGCACGCCGTGGTCCTGGACGCAGGGCGGGCAGATGACCTGACCTGGATGGCCCTGGAGCGGATCCCGGGTGAGCGCCTGGACCTGGTGTGGCCCCGGCTGCCGGGCAGCCTGCGCCGGGAGGCCGTCATCAGCCTCGGTGCGGTGCTGGCCGCGCTGCACGACTGGATGCCGCCGCCAGCGGTCCGCGAGATGCTTGTGCGGGCCTCCGCTGCGGTACGCGCGACGTACGACGAGATCGGCGGGTCAGCGATCGTGCCGCTGCCCGTCGCACGCCTGTCCCCGCTGCTGGACTGGATCGATCAGCTGCCCGGGATGGACGCGGGCCTGGCTCGCCGGGCGCGCGGCCGGCTGGAAGATCTGCGGACGGTGATCTCGGACCTGGAGCTCACCGGCGGCGCCGTGATACACGGCGATGCGCACCTCGCCAACGTGCTGTGGCATGACGGGCGCCTGGCTGCCCTGCTCGACTTCGAATGGGCGCGGATTGGCCCCCCCGACCTTGAGCTCGAGGCCGTCTGCCGGGACGATCCGGATATCGAGGCCCGGGCCAGGCACGGATCGTGCGCCGCGGCCGATGTGCCGGTGCTGACCTGGCTGCGAGCCGGCTACCCCGGCCTCTTCGAGCACGAGCACCTGACCGAGCGCCTGTGGCTCTACGAGCTTTGCTATCAGGTCAGGCAGCTGTGCGCCCCCGGCGTGACCTCAGCCGGCGCCGCCCGCCTCGGGCGGCTGGCCATCCTGGCGGACAGGCCCAGGGTGCGGTTCGCCTGACGAAAGACCTCAAGCCACTAAAACGAGCCCGCGGCGCCGGCCTGCAGCGGACTTGTAGAGTTGCCCCGAGATGTTTTCAAACGGCTCCCCGGCGACGGCGCTTCCTTGCCTGGCCCGATCCACCGGGCGGCCAGGAGCGCGGAGGCGAAGGTGATGGCGCCGCCCGCGATCACCGCTGCGCTGAGACCGAATGCCTGCGCCACCAGCCCGGCGATCAGCGCCCCGATGGCGTAGCCGAGGTCACGCCAGAATCGGTACACGCCCAGGCCCTGTGCCCGCCACGACGGGTGAGTGTGGTCGGCGACGACGGCGCTCAGCGCCGGCTGGGCCATCGCGGTCCCGGTGCCGAGCAGGATCGCGCTCACCAGGCCGGCTGCCAGCGGCCGGGCAAGCAGCACCAGGACGGCGGGGAACGCCGCGGCCTGGACGATCATCCCGGTGACGATCAACGGCCTGCGCCCGATCGTGTCGGCCAGCCGCCCGGTGACCAGCTGGCAGCCGCCCCACAGCATCGGGTACAGCCCCTTGATCAGCCCGATGGCGGCCAGCCCGAGCCCGTGGGAGGCGAAAAGCAGCGGGAACACCGCCCAGGTCAGGCCGTCGTTGAGGTTGTTGGCGAGCCCCGCCTGGCTCGCCCCGCGCAGCGGCCGGCGCTGCCAGCTGGCGTCCTTGAACACGGCCCAGAACCGCCGGGTCGCCGCTCCCGGCTGGGTGAGCGGGCCAGGCCGGGCGGCATGGGCGGCTGTCTCGGCGGCCACGTGCCCGGCCGTGTCCCGTACCACTGTCGCGGACAGTGCCAGCCCGGCCACGGCGTAGATCGCGCCGATCAGCTCGGGCACCGGCCGCAGCCCGTAGGCCGCGGCCAGGTACCCGGTCGCCAGCGCGGTCGCGCCCACGGCCATGTACCCGGCGGCCTCGTTCAGGCCCATCGCCAGGCCGCGGCCGCGCGGCCCGACCAGGTCGATCTTCATATTCACGACCATCGAGGAGGTCAGGCCCTGGTTGACGCCCAGGCACACATTCGCGGCCACGATCAGCCCCCAGGCCGGGGCCCAGGCCAGCAGGAACGGGACCGGCAGGCCGGCCGCCCAGCCGGCCACCAGCAGGTGCTTGCGGGTGTGCCGGGCGGTCAGCGGGCCTGCCACCAGGTTGGTCAGCGCCTTGGTGACGCCGAACGCGATGATGAAGCTGAACACCGCCACGTAGCCGGACAGGTGGAACACCCGGGTGCCGACCAGGCTGGTGGTGGCACGCTCCAGGCCGACCATGCCGCCGACGAACACGTTGACCACCACGAGCAGCGTGAACTGCGGCCAGTTCGCGCGAAGCCCCAGCCGCACCGGCCCGGTGCCAGCGGCTGGCCGCTGCCTCATAGCCATAATGAGCCTCCATGCTCGTGATCCGGCGTGCTGGCCATGCTGCGCCGGGGCGGTTGCACTGGCATTGCAACCGGGCTCGGGCCGGAGCAGGCGGGGAGCGTGCCGCGGCTGCAACCTGGCTGCAAGTTCCCGGGCGCACGATGGCCACGTATCTGACCTGTAGGAGGCGGTTATGGCGAGCACGCCGGTCGACATGTTCCTGCACGCGATCGAGAACGCGACAATCCCTGCCTGTGATGCGTGGAGCGCGGACGCAACGCTCGACGCCACGGTGCCCAACTGGCGGCTGCATGCCGCCGGCCCCGATGCGATCCGGGCCGAGTACGCCCGGTGGTTCGCCGACCCTGGCCATTTCGACGAGCTGCGCCGCCATCCAGCCGGGGGCGGGGCAAGCGAGGTGGTCGAGTACACACTCAGCTGGTCGGAGAAGGGCGTGCCGCATGCGGCCCATCACATGCATCTGCTCACGGTGCGTGATGACCTTATCGTTGCCGATACGGTCTTCTGCGGCGGTCGCTGGCCGGCTGCGCTGCTCGCCGAGATGGAGGCAGCTGATGCGTGAATCCCGGCCCGCCGGGGTGCCGCAGATGTACGGTGACCTGGCCGAACTGCTCGCCGGGGCGACTGAGCGGTCGCTGGTGGCCGAAGCGCCGGGAAAGTCCGGGGCCACGCTGGAGCGGGTGATGATCGGCGGGCAGCGCTACATGCTCAAGCACCTCGATCTCGCCGAGGACTGGACCATGCGCGCGTCCGGCTGCCTGCGGGGCGCGCCGCTCGCGCTCTGGGAGCGCGGGATCCTCGCGCGCCTGCCGGATTGCTTCAACCAGCCGATCGTCGGGGCTGCCCCGGAGGACCGGGCGGGCCCGGCCCCGGCAGGAGGCTGCGCGCTGCTGATGCGCGACGTTACACCGTGGCTCGTGCCGGTCGCCGACACGCCGATTGCGCTCGAACAGCATGCGCGGTTCCTGCAGCACATGGCTGCCCTGCACGCCTCGTTCTGGGACTGCGGCAGTGAGTTCGATGTCGTCCCTGCCATGCATCGCTATCTGGAGCTATCGCCCTGGATGGCCCAGGCGGAGGCAGCCATCGGCTCCGCGCACCTGGTGCCACAGCTGGTCGCCAAGGGCTGGCCGCTGCTGGCAGCGGTGGCGCCGGCTGTCGCGGCTGTGGTGACGCCGCTGGCGTACGACCCGGGCCCGCTGGTGGAGGCTCTGGCCAGCACGCCGCACACCTTCGTGCACAGCAACTGGAAACTCGACAATCTCGGCACCGACGACGCGGGACGGACGGTCATACTCGACTGGGAACAGCCCGGGCACGGCGCGGCGACCAGCGACCTGGCCTGGTACCTCGCGATCAACTGCCGCCGTCTTCCGCAGTCGAAGGAGGCCTCGATCGATGCTTACCGTCATGCGCTTGAGGCATGCGGCATCGATACTGAGCCCTGGTGGGAACGTCAGCTCGCGTTGTCGCTGCTTGGCGCCATGGTCCAGTTCGGGTGGGAGAAGGCGCTCGGCGGCTACGACGAGGAACTCAGCTGGTGGGAGGCCAGGGCGGTAGCGGCGGCAGCGCTGATCCGCTGACCCCGGGCGCGCGGACCAGCGGCTCTACTGACGGGCAGCCGGGGATCATGGCTCAGCCGGGGATCGCCGCTCAGCCGGGGATCGCCGCTCAGCCGGGGATCGCCGCTCAGCCGGGGATCGCCGCTCAGCTGAGGATTGCCGCTCAGCCGACGGCATCCCGCCAGGCCCGCAGGCGCCGTTCCGCTGCCAGGCGCAGGCCGTCGGCATGACGCCCGGCATTGCGGGCAAGCCGCCCGGCTCGCTCCATGGCCCGGTCAAGGCACGCGGCGCTAGCGAAATCAGCGGCCACGTCACCGGTCCACCACCACGCTTCGATGGCCACCGAACTGTCGAGCAGATCCAGGTCCGCGGTCACGGCGCCGAAGTCCACGGGCACGCCAAGTGCCCGGTTCGCCCGGTGCCCGAGCAGGCGAGCGACGCTGACATAACGTGGTATGCCCAGCGCGGTCGCACGTGCCTGGAGATCCCTGGCGCCAGCCAGCGCCCGCGCTGCCTCGCCTCGCGCCAGCGCCAGGCGCCCGCTGACAAGCAGGTGCTTCAGTTCCAGCCGCCACCCGAAGACCAGGTCACCCTGCAGCAGCGCCAGGGCCTCTGCCAGCCGCGACTCCGCGCCATCGGTGTCCCCGGTATCCAGGCACTGTTCCGCAAGATCCTCCAGTGCGGCGATGGTGACCTCCGCCGTGCCCTGGTGCCGCCCTGCCTCCAGCGCCTCATGATGGAGATCCAGTGCTTCCTGGCTGGCGCCCACGTTGCGCAGCACCCAGCCCGCGAAGTTCACCGCGCGGCCCGCGAATCGCGGTACCTGGCGGCGCTCCACCTCGGTCGTGTAACTGGCAAGCGCGTCAAGCGCGAGCGCCGGCTGCCCGGCCAGCGCGTAGGCATGCCCGGTGAACAGCAGCGCATGCAAGGTGGCCGACGTCTGATCCACCCCAACCTGGCCGCGGGCCGCCGGGCGCAACAGCGAGAGCGCTTCTCCCGTCCTGCTCTGATGTGCCCGGAGCACCCCGAGCCACGCGGCGGCGGTAACCCGGTCCGCGCCCTCGGCGAGCGAGAAAGCCTCGGTCAGCAGCAGCTCCGCCTGGGGCAGGTCACCGGCGGCATGGCGGGTGCGGCCACCCACCGCCAGGCACCGTGACCGGGTTGCCGCGTCGGCCGCTGCCAGCGCACCGTCGTCGGCGAACTGGGCAGCCTGGGCGAAGCGGCGGTCGAAATAGGATGCCCAGGCGCCAGCCTCCAGGGCGGCCGGGCCGGCGGCCGCGGCCAGCCCGGCGTCCAGCAGCGCGTCGCGGTAGCGTCCGCGGCGGGTGCGGACCCGCGCCCGCGCCAGCCACCCTTCTGGATCGGGGTGCAGGCGCAGGGCATCGTCAAGCAACGCCTCGGCGACGGCGTGGTCGAAGCGCTCAGCCGCCCGCGCCGCCGCGTCCCGCAGGGCGCGAGCGGCCAGCTCCAGATCCCCGCCCAGGCGCGCATGGTGGGCTACCGTCACGGGGTCGGCGGCTGCCCGCCGGGACAGCACCCGGCCGGCCTGCCGGTGCAGCAAGGCGGCTCTTCCCGCCGTCGCGCTCGCGGCCAGCGCGTCCCTTACCAGCTCATGCCGGAACCTGAACGTCCCGTCCTCGTCAGCCAGCAACTGCTTGGCGGCGGCCAGCTCGGCGTCATCGAGCAGCTCGACGACGGGACGGCCGAGGACGGCCGCGAGCAAGTCAACGTCCAGCTCCTGGCCGATCACCGCCGCGGTGCGCAGCATCGCCCCGGCCGGGCCCAGCTCGTCGCACCGCGCGGACACGGACTCGACCAGCGATGCAGGCAGTTCCGCGCCCGCCGCCTGCTGCGCCAGCTCGGTCAGGAAGAGCGGGTGTCCCTTGGAGCGCGCATACAGCTCATCGACGCGGGCCGGTCCCACCAGCTCGGCGGCCTCGGCCCGGCCGAGCACATCCAGGTGGACAAACGCGGTGGCCGGCAGCGGCCCCCCCTCGCCCGGCCGGACGGCCGCGACGATGGCCACCGCCAGTTCCTCGCGCCGCGCGAAACGTACCCAGTCCGGCAGGGCCGGCCCGGCCAGGTGCGCGTCATCGATCAGTACAACCAGCGGCCCCCGGCCGGCCAGGCGGCCAAGTACTCGCACCAGCGCCGCGTACAGCACCGCCGGGCCGAGCAAGCTGTCCGCCAGCACCGCCAGCGGCCGCGGGCCGGGCAGCGGCCCGAGCAGCGGCGCGAGTATCGCCGCATCGGTGCCAAGCAGGCCGGCGGTCGCCTCGGGACCGAGCCGCCGCAGCAGTGCGGTCAGCGCGCTGAGCAGCGCATCGAGCGGCAGCGCCCGGTCAAGCTGCCCGCACGATGCCATCAGCACCGTGTCCCCGGCGGCGGTGCGCCGGCCGGCCCATGCGCGCAGCAGGCTGGTCTTCCCGATCCCCGCCTCCCCGTCGATGACGACAACCTCGCCGGATCCGCCACATGCGCGCATGGCGACCGCGTCAAGGTAGGCCAGTTCGCTGTCACGGCCGACAAGACCGATCGCGCGGGAGACGGGAAGCGGCGCAGGCGGGGCAAGCTCACCCCGCAGGATCGCGGTATGGAGCGCGGCGGTCTCCGGTGACGGATCGGTTCCCAGCTCGTCGGCCAGGTGCTCGCGGATGCCGGCGTAGGCGGCAAGTGCGGCCCCCACCCGGCCGCCCATCACGTAGGCGCGCAGCAGCACGCGCAGGGCCGCCTCCTCATACGGATCGCGTTCCAGCGCGGCCGTCGCGGCGTCAGCGGCAGTCATCCAGTCGCCGGCCTCTAGCAGCACCGTGGCCGCTACCCGGCGGGCACGACTGGCCAGGTGCTCCAGGTCAGCATGCCTGCGCCGGGCCCACTCGCCGGGCACCTGCGCCGGCTCGGCGCCGCGGACCAGCGAGAGGGCGACCCGTGCGGCGGCAGCCGCGCCCACCAGGTTGCCCGCGCCGCGCCGCCGTTCCACCTCATCGGTGAGCACGGCCAGCTCGGTCGCGTCGATCCAGTCACAATGCAGCAGGTAACCGCTGTCCCGGTGCTGGATGCGGTCACGGCCAAGCACGGAGCGCAGCCGACTCATCAGCACGGCAAGCTGATCATCGGGCCGGGCGGGCGGGTTGTCAGCCCACAGGGCGTCGATGAGCACGCTGGACGGAACGACCTGCTCCTCCGCCAGCGCCAGCAGCTGCAGCGCCAGCCGCGCCTTCCGGCTGCCGAATGCCTGCGGCTCGACTCCGTCCACAGCGAAATCACTGAGCACCCGCACGGCCAGTGACTTCATGCAGGTATCAAACCCCGCCGCGACGCCGGCCGCCAGATCAACGACAACAGTCAGCGGCTGCCGCTGCCGCGCTGCTGCGCTGGCCCTGCTGTGGCGGCGCTAGCCGGACTACTGATCGTCCGCTGCCAGGCTGGCTTCGGCCGGATTGCCGGCCGGTGGCCGGCCGCGGGGGCGCATCGGCCTGGCGCGGCCGGGCAGCCGCCCGACCTCAGCGAGCGCGCGGCGGAGCAGGAACTCGATCTGGGCATTGGTGCTGCGCAGCTCGTCGTTAGCCCACCTGGCCAGGGCGTCATGCACGGCAGGGTCGAGCCGGAGGAGGACGCTCTTACGCTCGGTCACTGCGGATCCGTGCCTGCCGTCACTGATAGAGGGTGCCGGTGTTGACGATGGGCTGGGTCGCCTGCTCGCTGCACAAGACTACGAGCAGGTTGGAAACCATGGCGGCCTTCCGCTCCTCGTCCAGTTCGACGACTCCTTCTTCCTGGAGCCGCGCCAGGGCCAGCTGGACCATGCCGACCGCGCCCTCCACGATCCGCTGCCGGGCGCCGACCACGGCGCTGGCCTGCTGCTGGCGCAGCATGGCCTGGGCGATCTCCGGGGCGTACGACAGCCGGGTCAGGCGTGACTCGATGATGTGCACGCCGGCCGAGATGACTCGCGTGGCGATCTCGGCGGAGAGCTTCTGGGTGATCTCCTCGGCGTTGTCGCGCAGTGACAGCGCGCCGCTGCCCCGGTTGTCGTAGGGGTAGCTGGAGGCGATGTGCCGGACGGCGGTCTCGGTCTGGATGGTGACAAACTGGGTGAAGTTGTCAACGGAGTAGACGGCGCTGGCGGTATCCCGGACCTGCCAGACGACTACGGCCGCGATCTCGATTGGGTTGCCGTCGGCGTCGTTGACCTTGGCCTGCGCTGATTCCTGGTTGCGGATCCTGGTGGAGACCTTGACGCGCTTGGTAAACGGGTTCACCCACTGCAAGCCCGAGTCGCGGATGGTGCCGCGGTACCTGCCGAACAACTGGATGACGCGTGCCTGCCCGGGCACGACAGGGGTGAGACCCCCCAGCACGAGGCCGCTGACGATAAAGATCAGGACGCCGAGCCAAGTCAGCACCTGGGCGGCGCCGTGGCTCTTGTGACTTGCCATCACGACAACCACCACCCCGACCGGTATCAGGACGATGCCGAGCGCCAGCATGAGCAGGCCGGGCACCGACCGGGCCGCGCGCTCGGTCACCGGCGGGCTCGGCAGTTTCGGTGCGGCGACCGCTGCATCTTGGGTAGTCATCCGACCTTCTCCAATGCTTGACGGATCTGATAACGCTTGCTTAGCATACTGATATCTATTTTATTTGGCAAGCGTGCCACGCCGGGTGGCTCCAGAAACGCAGGAGATGAGTCGGATGAGGTGTTCCGTTACGCGGCCCGCCGTTGCCAGCGTGGTCCTGCTGGTTGCTGCTGGCCTGGCCGTCGGTGGCTGCAGTGGCAGCAGCAAGGGCAATTCGAGTACGGCGAGCTGCTTCGCCAAGTCCGCTGCCGCGGGCACGGCAAGCAGCGCGCCGGGTGGCCCGGCCAATCCGGCGGCGGCGGCGGGCTGGACGCTGCCGGGCGGCAACCTGGCCAACACCCGGGACGTCGCCAGCGCGATCACCAGCTCGAATGTGGCGGAACTGGGAGTGGCGTGGTGCGTGCCGGCCGAATCGACAGGTGCAATCCATGCCGCTGGCTTCGCGGATGAAATCGCAACGACGCCGGTCGTGGTGAATGGCGTGGTGTACCTCCAGGATCTGGAGTCGAACGTGATGGCGATCAGGCTCGCCACCGGCAAGGTCTTGTGGACGCATAACTACAACTCGCTGAACGGCGGCCCGGACGGCGTGAACGTGGTCGGCGGGACCGTGTACGCGGCGACGAGCAGCGCCGCGGTCGCCCTGAATGCGGCCACCGGCAAGCAGCTGTGGAGCCGGACGCTGACCGGTAACGACCACGAGGGCATCGACATGGCCCCCGGCTACAACCACGGCACCGTGTACGTCTCGACCGTCCCGGTGAACCCGACCAAGGGCGAGTACCTCGGCGGCGGCAAGGGCATCTTGTGGGCGCTGAACGCCGCCACCGGCGCGCCCGAATGGTCCTGGGACGAGGTGCAGGACCTGTGGGGCAACCCCGCCATCAACTCCGGCGGCGGCCTGTGGGACCCGCCGTCGTTCGACCGCGCGGGCAACCTCTACCTCGGCATCGCCAACCCCGGCCCGATCGGCCAGAGCGGCTCGCGTGAGGGCTACCCGTGGGGCACCAGCCGGCCCGGCCCGGACCTGTACACCGACTCCATCGTCAAGCTGAGCCCCCAGGGGAAACTGCTGTGGTACTACCAGCTCACCCCGCACGACCTGTTCGACTGGGACCTGCAGAACTCCCCGGTGCTCACCACCGCGCACGGCCAGCAGGTCGTCATCGACGGCGGCAAGGCCGGCATCCTGATCGAGCTGAACGCGGAAACCGGCAAGCTGCTATGGAAGCTCCCGGTCGGCGTGCACAGCGGACCCGCCAACGCCGGGCTGCTCACCGAGCACGCCACCCCGGCCTCGGCAAGCTCGCTGCTGCCCGCGAAGTTCACCCTCGAGCCCGGCGTGTTCGGCGGCATCGAATCCCAGCTCGCGACCAACGGCACGACCACGTTCGCCGCCGTCAACAACCTCGGCGTGCCGCTCTCGGTGAAAGGCCTGACGGAAAGCTCCAAGGCATTCGAGGCTTCCATTCCCAAGGCGACTGGCGAGATGGTGGCGGTCAACCAGGACACCGGGAAGATCGAATGGGACGACAAGCTCCCCTCCTCCCCCTACGGCGCCGCCGCCGTCACGAACAACGTGGTGTTCACCACCACCTACAGCGGCCACCTGTACGCGTTCAACACCGCCACCGGCGCGATCCTGCTCAACACGCCGCTGTCGGCCGGCTCGAACTCGCCCGTCACCGTCGACGGCGACTACGTCATCGCCGGGGCAGCCGTACTCCTCTCAGGCAAGGCACTGATCATCGCCTACAAGCTCGGCGCCCACGGCAAGCTCCCCCACACCGTGCGCTGATCGTCGTCGGGTAGAGCGGATTGTAGAGCTTGCCAGTCAGCGGATCGGGCACGCCGAAGATGGGGCAGAAACGGCCAGCCTGACCTGGAACCTGGCGGCAGCCGGGTACATCGCGCGGCGGGCGACGGGCGCGATACTGGACGTCATGGAACTGAGCCCGTTCCGGATCGAGCGCTTCTACGCGCAGTACGAGCACAGCACGCGGTTCATGCTCTCCAGCAGTGACTGCGAGTCACGCACGATCGGGGAGCTGCTCGAGCTCGAGCCGGGCGCGCACGAGCAGTTGCTGGAGTGCTGGTGCGGGTACACCGAGCCGCCGGGCGGGCCCGGGCTCCGGCAGGCCATCGCCTCGCTGTACGAGCGGACCGGCGCGCCGGAGGTCGTCGTCACCTCGTGCGCCGAGGAAGGCATCTTCCTGCTCTATCACGCCCTGCTGCGGCCCGGCGATCACGTGATCGTCGAGACGCCCTGCTATGAGTCGGCGCTCGAGGTCGCGCGCAGCACCGGTGCCGAGGTGAGCCAGTGGCGCCGCCGGTACGAAGACGGCTGGGCGCATGATCTCGATGCGCTCGCTGGCCTGATCCGCCCGGCGACGCGCCTGCTTTACCTCAACCAGCCGCACAACCCCACTGGCACGCTGATGGCGCGGCCGGTGTTCGAGCAGGTCATCGGGCTTGCCCGCGCGCACGGGCTGGTCGTGTTCAGCGACGAGGTCTACCGGGAGCTTGAGCACGATCCCGCCAGCCGGCTGCCGGCCGCATGCGACCTGTACGAGCGTGCCGTGTCGCTCGGCAGCATCTCCAAGAGCTACGGCCTGCCGGGCCTGCGGATCGGCTGGATCGCGACCCGTGACAGCGCCCTGCGGGATGCGGTCGCCGGGCTGAAGGACTACACGACCATCTGCGCGAGCGCGCCGAGTGAGTTCCTGACCGCGCTGGCGCTACGCAACCGCCAGGTCCTGCTCGACCGCAACCTCGCGATCGTGCGGCGCAACCTGCTCCTCCTCGACGGCTTCTTCGAACGGCACGCCGGGGCCTTCGCCTGGATACGCCCGACGGCGTGCCCGATCGGCTTCCCGCGCGTCACCGGGTTCGGTGACCTCACCCGGTACTGCGCACAGCTCGCCGGGGCGGGCGTCCTGCTCTTGCCAGGGTCGGTCTACGACGAGCCCGGCCACGTCCGCATCGGCTTCGGCCGGGCCAACATGCCCGATGCCCTCAGGCTCCTCGAGGAGAACCTGGTGGACAGCTAGCCTTCCCGGCCGGGCGTGCAGGCCGCGAATGAGCTCAGCCCGGTGTCGATGAGCCTGCCCGCTCGGTGCACGTCGGCGGTCACTGCCTGGTGGACCTGCACGGGCGTGCGGGAGCCGTCCAGGTATCTCGCCAGGGCCTGGAACTGGACGCGCCACAGGCCGAGCAGGGCGCGGGCGGCACGCGCTTCCCTTACGAGCACACGGGCTTCACCGGCATCGGCGGGTTCCTCCTCGCGAAGCTCGTGCTGGGCCCCGTCCGCAGGAAGATGCTCGGCGCTGGCCTCGCGGCCGTGCTCAACGACGTCGACGACGACGGCACGCTTCGCCCCGCCAGCACCCTCAAGCCGAAATCCCAGGGGTGACTGCAGGTAACTCCTGGCTCGCCCCGTCGTCACGCCGCGGCAGACATCATCCCCGGCAGCGAATGGAGGGTCGCGATGATCCGGGCGCCGCTGACGCAGGCCGCCAGCGCGAGCAGTGCTGGCGGCAGGCCGGCCGCGAGAGTGAGGGCCGTGCAGAGCATCACGGCATCCAGCACCAGCGGGCCGAGGCATCCTGCCACCGCCCTGCGCGCGGCCGGGCGGTACTCTCGCCCGGCGGCGGCGGCCAGCGCAACGATCACCGCGACCAGCGCGGCGCCGCACGCGGCGGGTGCTAGCGCCGGGACTGGCCAGTTCCATGCCCGGCCGGCCAGCAGGACCGCCGCCCAGCACGATCCGGCGAGCGGCCCGGTCGCCAGGAGCAGCCGCGATGTCCGCTTCGCCGGCGAGACGGCCACGAAGCCCGCCACCACCGTGTCAGCATCGCCGAACTCCCGGAGCGCGGCCAGGGCGGACTGCTCCTCCGTCAGCCCGGCGGAACGGAAACGGGCGCAGGTCTGCTCAACGCCGTCGGCCAGCTCCGCCACGACCGGGGCGGGCAGCCGCCTGGCCAGCTCGGCCAGGTAGCCGTCGAGCAGCGGACCGAAGGTCAGCTGGCCGGCTGCCGGGCTTGAATCGGCTTGCGGGCGGCCAGCCGTTCGACGATGCCCAGCTTGAACCGGTCGTGGTCTTCGATGGTGAACCCCAGCGCCGCTACGTGCCTGATCGGCCGGCGGCGGAAATGCTCGCCGCCGGCTGGGACGCTGCCCACCTCGATCAGGGACTGTGCGACGCGGGCGTACCAGGGCGAGGCCTCGACGTGGTCGGCGAGCAGCAGCAGCCCGCCGGGGCGCAGTACCCGGGCCATCTCCGCCACGGCCGTCCGGTCGTCGGGGATCGCGCACAGCGAAAAAGTGCAGACCACCGTGTCGAATGAAGCGTCCGGGAAGTCCAGAGCCTGCGCATCACCCTGGCGCAGGTCCACGGCCAGGCCGAGCTGACCGGCCCGCTCGCGGGCGATCCGGAGCATCGCCGGGCTCCACTCCAGCCCGGTCAGCTGCGTGCCGCCGGGGTAATGGCCGAGGTTCAGGCCGGTGCCGATGGCGACTTCCAGGACGTGCCCGGCAGCCTTGGAGCAGACCCAGTCGCGACTGCCGGCGAACAGGTGCCGGTCGAAGAACCCCATCTGCTTGTCATACGAGCCGGCGTGCTTGTCCCAATAGCGGCGCAGCCGCTCCTCACGCCCTGGCTGGGACATCGCCTATCCCCTCTGCTTCTGCTGCCGGCCGTGTCTGCGGCTCGCACCGGATCAGCGGGTACTGCCGCAGTTTCGCGTGACGAGGCTGATGAAGGCCATCATCGCCGCGGTTGCGTTCGGTGAGCCATAATGAGCCGAGAGTGCCCCAGCCTCTCAGCCAGTGCCGGCGAACAGCCGGCGGCGCCTCGCGACAGCCGCCACCAAGCGGTAGCCAGTGGCGTCGAGACCGCTCTCTTGCGGTCGGCGTACCCGGCTAAGGCGTCGAAGCGGGGCGCGGCGTCCGCGCCAGTGTGTTAGTCGTCGCAGGCCAGTTCGCCGCGCCAGGCTTCGCGGCCCTCACGTACCGCGAAGAAGGCGACGGCCAGCGCGGCGATCGGGTCTGCCCACCACCAGCTGAAGGCCGCAAAGAGAACTAGCCCGAGCAGCGTGGTCGCGGCGAGGGTGGCGCAGAGGATCGTTTCGGCGGCATCTGCCACGACCAGCGGGCTGTGCATCGCCGTGCCGACGCGCCGCTTACGCCAGCCCAGCACCGGCATGACCAGCAGCGAGGCAACGGTCAGGACGATGCCGACGGGTGATCGCTCCGGATGTGCCCGGGCGGCCAGGTCGATGACCGAGCCGGCGACCACGTAAACCGCCAGGACGAAGAACGTGACGCCGACAACCCTTAGCACGCGGCACTCGGCTCGGTCATTGGCCCGGCCGCCGCTCAGTGCGGCGCGCAGGCGGCCCAGTACCAGAGCGGCGGAGACAAGCTCGATGACCGAGTCGAAGCCGAAGCTGGTCAGGGCGAGGGAACCAGCGATGATGCCCGCCGTGACTGCCACACCTGCCTCGATCAGCATCCACCCGATCGAGAACTGCTCCAGGCGGATGGCCTGCCGGTGAAGGCCTGCCGCTGGATCAGCGCCAGGCGCGCTCACCGTGTCCATCAGCGCGTGCCATCGCCTATGGCCAGGAGGTCATCGGGTGCATGGCCGACCTGCAAGGTTGTGGGGGCTGCCTCCAGGAGTATCCGGCCGGTCTCGCGCAGCAGGCCCCAGGCGGCGCGCAGCATCAGCGCGACCACGATCAGGGAGGCGATCGAGTCGGCGCGCTTGAAGCCGAACGTCCACACGCCGGAGGCGGGCCGCCTGGCGTGGCGGACGGCGAACAGGCTGGCACCCAGTGCGCTGGCATCGGTCAGCATGTGACCGGCGTCTGCCAGCAACGCCAGCGAATGGCCGACGAAGGCCATGATGACCTCGAAGACCAGGAAACCGGCGTCACCGCTAGGTGCCTCCTAGCGCCTGCCGGAGTGCGGCGAGCCGTTCGGGGATGACTCGCCACCACGTCCATTTCCCGCGTTTCTCGCCCTCGATCAGGCCGGCTTCGGCGAGCACCCGGGTGTGGTGGGAGATGGTCGGCTGGCTCTTGCCGAGGGGTTCCTGGAGGTGGCAGGAGCAGACTTCGCCCTGGGCGGCCACGATCGACAGGAGCCGGAGCCGTACCGGGTCAGCGAGGGCGGCCAGCACGGATGCAAGGCCCGCGGAGTCAGCCTCGGACAGGGGTACCTCGGTGAGCGGCGGCCCGCACAGCGCGTCGCCGGCGGCAAGAGGAAGATCGGTCGTGCGCCGCGCCGCCGGCATGGAACCTCCCATTGACACATGTCGATGCATTCTTCGATACTTGTCGCATCGATGTGAGTCAATCTACTGGAGGTTCAGGGATCCGGCATGGGTAGAGTCCCGCTGGTCTTTTCCGCAGTCGGTCCCTGCGCCGCGGCCGGCTCCTGCCGCAAGTGCTCCGGCACCGGCAGACTGCCTCTGGCACCGGCATGAATGATGTCGTGCTGTGGCGCCGACTGGTAGCCGAGCTGCTGGGCAGCGCGTTCCTGGCGGCGGTTGTCGTCGGCTCGGGCATCGCCGCCGTGCGGCTTTCCCCGGGCAACGTGGGACTTGAGCTGCTGGAAAACGCGGCGGCGACCGCGGCCGGGCTGTTTGCGATCATCTTGATGTTCGGGCCGGTGTCCGGCGGCCATTTCAACCCGGTGGTGTCGTTCGCGGACGCCGCGTTCGGCGGGCTGCGGTGGCGGCATGCGGCCGCTTACCTCCCAGCCCAGATCGCCGGGTGCATCGGCGGCGCCGTGGTGGCGAACCTGATGTTCTCCCGGGCGGCGGTGAGCGTGTCCGCGAAGGACCGCGCGTCGCCGGGTCACTTCCTGTCCGAGATCGTCGCCACGCTCGGCCTGATCCTGGTGATCTTCGCGCTGGCCCGCACCGGCCGGTCCCGGATGGCCCCGGCAGCCGTCGGCGCCTATATCGGCGCGGCCTACTTCTTCACGTCCTCGGCGAGCTTCGCGAACCCGGCGATCACCATCGGGCGGATGTTCTCCGCCACCTTCGCCGGCATCGCCCCGTCCTCGGTGCCGGGCTTCATCGCCGCCCAGATCATCGGCGGCGCCCTGGCCGTGGGGGTCATCAGGATCCTGTATCCCGGGGTAACTGCCGCGGAGGCAGCCGACGTCATCGTCCCCCACCTGCGGAGCCGGACCGATCCAGAGACCAGCGCCGGCCCGGCACACCGCGCAGATCCGGATGACCTGGCAGCCGGCGATGGCGCACCGCGGCCTGAAAGCCGAGCGGCCGATGGTCACCGGCCCCGGTGACCGGCTAACCGGAAAGGAGCCCTCATGCGCCTGGTCGCGATCGGCGGCAGCGACGCCGGCATCAGCGCCGCCCTGCGGGCACGGGAGCTTGACCCTGGCTGCGATGTCACGGTCGTCGTAGCCGACGCATACCCGAACTTCTCCATCTGCGGCATCCCGTATTACGTCTCCGGCGAGGTGACCCACTGGCGGAACCTTGCCCACCGCAGCATCGCCGACCTGCAGGCGACCGGCATGAGTCTCCGCCTGGACACCACCGCCCGCCGGATCGACGTGGCCGCCCGCAAGCTGCTCGTGACCGCCGTCGACGGCAGTGAGGAACTGCTGGCCTACGACAAGCTGGTCGTCGGCACCGGCGCGGTGCCGGCCCGGCCCCCGATCCGCGGCCTCGACGGACCGGGCGCGCTGGGCTCAGGTGACGGCGTGCACCTGCTGCACTCGATGGGTGACACCTTCGCGGTGATGCGCACCCTGGAATCCGCGTCCCCGGCCAGCGCGGTCATCGTCGGCGCGGGCTACATCGGCCTGGAGATGGCTGATGCCCTGGTCACCCGCGGCCTGCAGGTCACCCAGATCGAGCAGTTGCCCCAGGTGCTGCCCACTGTCGACCCCGGATTGGGTGCCCTGGTCCGCTCGCAGCTGACCGGGCACGGCGTCGAGGTCCTGACCGGCACGGCAGTCAAGGTCATCAGCCGGGCACCTGCAGGCGCGCACGGACGCCTGCGCGTTGAAGCAGAAACCACCGGCGGCCAGGCGGTCAGCCGGGACACCGGCATGGTCCTGGTAGTCGTGGGAGTCCGCCCCGACTCCGGGCTTGCCGCCGATGCGGGAGCGGACCTGGGCGTCAGGAAGGCCATCGCGGTCGACCGGGGTATGCGGACCAGCCTCCCTGATGTGTTCGCCGCCGGGGACTGCGTCGTCACCCACCACCGGCTACTCGGCCAGTCCTACCTGCCGCTGGGCACCACCGCGCACAAGCAGGGCCGGGTGGCGGGCGAGAACGCGCTGGGCGGGAACCGGGTATTTGCCGGCAGCCTCGGCACCCAGGTCGTGAAGGTCTTCGACCAGGCAGCCGCGCGCACCGGGCTGCGCGACCACGAGGCAGCCGCGGCCGGGTTCGACCCGGTCACCATCGAATCAGAAGCCGACGACCACAAGGCCTACTACCCCGGCAGCCACCGCATCGCGATGCGGTTCACCGGCGACCGTGGCACCGGCCGGCTCCTCGGCGTGCAGCTGTTCGGGCACCGGCACGCCGAAATCGCCAAGCGGATCGACATCGCCGCCACCGCGATCTTCCACAGCATGACCGTCGATGCCGTCAGCGACCTCGACCTGTCCTACACGCCGCCCCTCGGCAGCCCCTGGGAAGCGGTCCAGCTGGGCGCCCAGGCCTGGGTCCGCGACAGCAGGCGCCACTAACTCCGGCTCCGCTGGCACTCTTAGCAGCAGCTGGCCGCGGCGGAGGAGGACTGCCCGGCCTGCGCCGGGGCGTCGGCGCCGCAGCAGGCGGGACCATCGGCGTCCTGGCCGTAGAAGGTCTGACTGTCGGCCAGGACAGTGTAGATCTCCCAGGACTCGCCGTCGGGTGCGCCCTGGACCCAGAACTTGTCCTGCCTGGCGTAGCAGCACGTCGTGCCGCGCTCGTCGGCGGAGGCCAGGCCGGTCCCGGCGAGCCGGGCCTGCGCCGCGTCGACGGCGTCGGCGTCACTGACCTCGATGCCGAGATGGTTGAGGCTGCCACCCCGCCCCGGGTTCTCCAGCAGGACGAGCTTGAGCGGCGGCTCGGCAATGGCGAAGTTGGCGTAGCCAGGCCGCCGCTTCGCGGGCTCGGCCCCGAACAGCTTGCGGTAGAACGCGACGGCCTCGTCGATGTCGCTGACGTTGAGGGCGAGCTGGACACGGGACATGCGAACCTCCGCAGCTAGATATTGACGACTGTCTATGTCCTGAGCTTGCCACTAGACATCGGCGACTGTCAATATAGACGTATGCCTAAGTCTCTGGTATTGCTTAGCCCGGCCGAGACGGCGGCGTGCTGCTCGCCGCTGTCGGGCAGTCCGCTGTCACGAGAGCAGGCCGAGCAGGTGGCGCCGCT
>Ga0182024_10007966_pt1 | contig 22623 bp, 18 predicted proteins | sample P32metaG_FD_120480 | JGI IMG/M metagenome (GOLD analysis project Ga0182024, IMG submission 120480) | Permafrost microbial communities from Stordalen Mire, Sweden - P3-2 metaG (Illumina Assembly) | ecosystem: Environmental > Terrestrial > Soil > Wetlands > Permafrost | place: Sweden: Stordalen... | reverse complement strand
TCGATCTCGGCCCGCGGCGTCAGTGCCGCCACCGAGTCGATGACCAGGACGTCGAGCGCACCGGAGCGGATCAGCATGTCGGCGATCTCGAGCGCCTGCTCGCCGGTGTCCGGTTGCGAGATCAGCAGGTCGTCGACGTTGACCCCGATGGCCCGGGCGTAGACCGGGTCCATGGCGTGCTCGGCGTCGATGTAGGCGCAGATGCCACCGTTGCGTTGCGCCTCGGCCACCGCGTGCATGGCCAGGGTCGACTTCCCCGACGACTCTGGGCCGTAGATCTCCACGATGCGTCCCCGGGGCAGGCCGCCGATGCCCAGCGCCAGGTCCAAAGAGAGCGCACCGGTGGGGATGGACTCGATGTTCATCCCGACGTTGTCGCCCATGCGCATGACCGAGCCCTTGCCGAACTGCTTTTCGATCTGCCCGAGCGCGGCATCCAGTGCCTTTTCCCGTTCTGCTTCGGCCATCCCTCTCTCCTCTGTGAGTGTGCTGCGACTGTGTGCTGCGACTGTGTGCTGCGACTGTGTGCTGCGACTGTGTGCTGCGACTGTGTGCTGCGACCCGTACGGGCCCTGCTCGGCCCCGTGTTGGTGACCCTACGGTGGGGGTGTGACGATCCCGTCGGCGCTGCCTGATGGGCAGCATAACGAACATGTGTTCGTAGAATGTGGATCCTTCTCCCGGCGGGACTTGTCCATCCGAGAACGGTCGTGCGCGCGCCGGCCGGACGCCCTCTCTCGGGGCGATTGGCGACCGGAAGGGATGCCGCGTCCATGCCAAGCTGACGGCCCCCCGGGCGGGAGAGGGAGAGGAGGAGGGCTGGTGGTGGACGCGAGAAGGCTCGTGGCCGGAGCGCTGTTGGCGGCCGCCACGGCGGTGGGCGTCGGCATCGGCGTCGCGGTCCAGGCCACGCCGGCGGGCGCCACGATCCGCAGCGACACCGGCGCGTCGACCCTCTACAAGGACGCGCTGGCCACCACCCACTCCTGGTCGATCCACTACGACTCGGACTCGACGGAGTCCAGCGAGACCCTGGTCGAGAGCGGTGACGCCGGGCCGGCCTCGGCCAGCCAGACCGTCACCATGGGCAAGGGCACCATCTCGATTCTCGTGATCGGCGGCATCTCCTTCGTCAAGGGCAACGCCAACGGCCTCGAGAGCCTGGCCGGGCTCAGCACCACCCAAGCGGCCGAAGCGGCCGGCCAGTGGATCGAGTTCTCGACCGACAACGCGGCCTTCGCTCCGGTGGTGGAGGGGGTGCGTTCCACGGACATTGCCAAGGAGCTGGCCCTCACGGCCCCCCTTTCGCTTGGGCGGGCGCGCACCCTCAATGGCCTGACGGTCGACGCCATCGACGGGACCCAGAAATTCGGCAAGAAGTCCCAGCATGTCGTCCTCTACGTCCGCGCCAGGGGAACCCACGTTCCAGTTGAGGAGGACTCGGTGAACGCCGAGGGGCAGCACACCGACGCCGAGCACATCACCTACTCCAGGTGGGGCGAGCAGGTGCGGCCCGAGGCGCCCAAGGCCACCATCTCCGTCGGCTCGATAAGCGCCGTCTAAGAAAGAGGCCAAAAGGGGCCCGACGACCTGGGTCCCTACCCTCGACGTGGGAAGATAGATCCTGTTCGCCACCCTGGCCAAGTCGGCGCTCGCCGCGCCACCGTGCCGGGCCTCCAGGAGAGTGAAGGTCATGCACCGCTTGCGCCACAACACAGTCCGCACCGCCGCGGTCGCCAGCGGACTTGCCGCCGCGACCGCACTGACCCTGGCCACCCTGGCGGCCCCGGCCGGTGCCGCCAGCACGACGACCACGACGAGCACCGGCGACCCCGCTGCGACGGCGCAGTACAACGCCGCCTTGAAAGCCGTCGGCAGCCACGGCGTGCACTTCTCCTCGGTCGCCAAGCAGAACGGGGCCGAGCTCGACGTGTCCGGTGACGCCGGCAAGACCTCGGGCGCCCAGACACTGGTCGTCAAGAACAAGAACCTCACGGAACACATGTCCGCCCTCGTGGTCGGGTCGACTGGATACGTGAAGGGGAACGAAGCGGCACTCCAGCATGTCATCGGGCTGACCGCGGCCGAGTCGAAAAAGTACGCGAATAAATGGCTGTCGTTCCCGACCTCGAACCAGGGCCTCGGTGAGCTCGTCGGGGGGCTGCTCTCCTCGCAGGTGGCCACGGAGCTCGAGATCGGTGGGCCCTACAGCTACGGAAAGGCCGTCGCCGTAGCCGGCCAGCAGACGACAGCCATCAAGGGTTCGGTCGCCACGCAGAACGGGGGCAAAGTGCCCGTCGTGCTGTACATACCTGCGAGCGGCACGCCGCTCCCGCTCCAGGAAGTGACCAACGCCGGCGCCACCGGCAGCTCCTCGGCCATTCACGGCGTCGTGACGTTCTCCCACTGGGGCGAGAACAAGAGCCAGACGGCCCCGGCCAACGCATTCTCACTGTTGAAGTTGGTGCCCGCCTCGTCTTCCTCCTCCACCGCGGGGTAACCGGTAATCGCCCGGTGGTGCCGCTGCTGCAGGCCGCGCAGGGCGACATCACGGTCGAGCACGTTGATGCAGTGGTCAACGCGGCGAACCGTCGGCTGCTGGGGGGCGGTGGCGTCGACGGCGCCATCCACCGCGCCGCCGGAGCCGAACGGCTGCAGGCGGCCTGCCGGGTCATCGGCGAATGCGCGCCCGGTCGCGCCGTGGTCACCGACGGGTTCGACCTGCCGGCCCGCTTCATCATCCACACCGTCGGGCCGGTCTGGCACGGCGGCACGGCGGGCGAGCCCGAGACACTGGCCGCCTGTTACCGGAACGCGCTGGCCGTCGCCGACGAGGTGGGCGCCCGCTCCATCGCCTTCCCTGCGATCTCGACCGGGGTCTACGGCTTTCCCTTGGGGCAGGCCGCCGAGCTCGCCGTGACCACGGCCCGCGCGGCGGACACCGACGTGACCCTCATCCGATTCATCGCTTTCGACGGGGCGACCCTGGCGCGCTATCTCGAGCTGCTCGGCTGATCCCTCCGTGAGCGCGCCGGGTCTCCCTCGTCAGGTCGAGATGCCGCTGGTCAGGTTGTAGACGGTCACGCCGCCCAAGGTCTCGGCGGTGAAATGCGCCTCGACCCATGTGGTGATCTGCGACGCATCGTCGGAGCCACCCGCCCCACCACCACCGAAGCCGCCCCGACCGAAGCCCCCACCGCCGCTGGCGATGAAGTAGTGGATCTTGCCCTCAGCGACGTACTTCTCGAACTGGGCCAGTGTCGGCGCGGGGTCCGTGCCGTTGAAACCGCCGATGGCCATGATGGGCTCGCCGCTTCCCAGCTGATAGCCGGATGCGTTGTTCGAGTTCACCGTGGCGGCCGCCCAGGTGTACTGGCCGGCGTCGGCCTGCAACGCCTTGTTCAGCGCCGCGTTGGACTGGCTGGAGTTCAGGATTCCGGCGCCACCGCCGAGGCCGCCGGCTCCCGCGCCGCGACGGAACCCGCCGCCGGCGCCGAACGAGGGCGCTCCTCCGCCGGGGAATCCACCCGTGCCGGGACCTGCACCGGTGCCCGTGCCAGCGCCCGCGCCCGTGCGAGAGCCGCCGCCGCCCAACCCACCGCCCTGTCCACCACCGGGGAAGCCACCGCCCGCAAAGGCTCGGCGAGCGGCACCACCCGGGAAGCCACCGGGGCCAAAGCCGCCACCGGGGCCGCCAAAGCCTCCGGACGCGGTCGGCGTCACCGACGGGATCGCCCCGTTGTGCGGAGTGTTCGCCGTCGCCACGGTCGAGAAGAGCGGCGCGGCCAGCGCGGCACCGAAGCCGAGCGCGGCCACCAGGACGATGGCGAGCTTCGGCACGCGGCGCAACAGAGGGAGCGCCAGAATCGCCACGACGCCGAGCGCGCCCACCACGGCCACGAAGGGACGGAGAGCAGGGAACCAGTCGGAGGTGCGCCCGAGGAGGATGTAGCTCCAGACAACCGTCGCGGCCAGTCCGGCGGCGAGGCCGATGCGTCCGACCCAACTGGCCCGGCGCTGCCAGAGACCCATGGTGCCGATCCCGACGAGGGCACCGAGTGGTGGCGCCAGCGCCACTGTGTAGTACGGGTGGATGATGCCCTGAGCCAGGCTGATGACCAGCCCGATGCTCACCAGCGAGCCGCCCCACAGCAGCAGCCCGGCCCGCTCGCGATCGGTACGACGGGCCCGTATGGTGACGACGAGCAGGATGGCGCCCATGACCAGGGCGCCCGGGAGCAACCACGACATCATGTTGCCGAACTGGGCGTTGAAGAGGCGAGTGAAGCCGGTTGGGCCCCACATGCTCCCCGCGACCCGTCCGCCGCCCACGCTGCCCGACTCGCTGCCGTCGAGCCGGCCGAAGCCGTTGTAGCCGAAGATCAGGTTGAGGATGCTGTTGTTCTGAGACCCACCGACATAGGGCCGGTCCGCGGCCGGCGTGAGGGCGACAATGGCCACCCACCACCCGGCGGCCACCAGGACGGAGACGCCCATCAAGAAGGTCTGCCAGACCCGGCGCCACCATCCCGTCGGCGCGGCAAGCAGGTAGACGACGGCCATGACGGGGAGGATCAGGAAGGCCTGCATCATCTTGGTGATGAAGCCGAATCCGATCAGCGCACCGGCGAGGACGAGCCACTTGGTCTGCGCCTTCTCAATGCCGCGCATGGTGGCATAGGTGGCAGCGGTGAGCAGTAGCGCCAACAGGGCGTCCGGGTTGTTGTAGCGGAACATCATGGCGGCCACAGGCGTCAGCGCCACCACCGCACCACCGAGAAGAGCGGCCTGAGCGCTGAACCAGCGCCGCACCGAGACGTAGACCAATGCCACCGTGGCCACACCCTCGAGAGCCTGCGGTGCCAGCATGCTCCACGAATTGAGGCCGAAGATGCGCGCCGAGATCTCCATTGGCCACAAGAAGGCCGGTGGCTTGTCAACGGTGATGAAGTTGGACGAGTCGGAGGAACCGAAGAACATCGCCTTCCAACTCTTGGTGCCCGCCTGCACGGCGGCCGAATAGAAGGAGTTGGCCCAGCCGCTGTCGCCCAGGTCCCACAGGTAGAGGACGGCGGTCGCCACCAGCAGGCCGAGCAGCGCGGGACGGACCCAGGCTGCGTCGCTCTCCTTGCCTCGCACGAAGCGGCCGGGCCAGCTGCGGCGGGGGGCAGGCGACCAGGCCGGCGGGACTCCCGCGCCGGCGCCGGAGGACGAACTCTCGAGCGGCGTCGGCGGGTCGAGGACCCCCACCGATGCGTCAGGGGTCGACGTCGGGTCCGTCATCGGGACACCTCCATCAGGCCTGTGCCGGCGCGGGCGCTCGGGCGGAAGATCCACGCTCGCAGGACGGCGAACCGGAACACGGCAGCGATCATGTTGGCCACGGTGAGAGCGACCAGTTGCGCCACCAGCGCGGACGGGGCGATCCACTGGGCCACCACCAGTCCCAGCGTCGTCAAGCCGAGACTCAGAAGGTACAGGCCCCCGGCGACGGCGAAGAGGCGGCCCCGCCGGGCCTGCCCGTCCGTCGAGCGGGAGAGCTCACGGTGGACCGCTGTGTTGAAGAGCGTGGCGATGGCCATGGCGACGGCGTTGGCGGCGAAGGCGCCCAGAAGCGGCCGCCAGGCGACGAACAGGAAGAGGTAGCCGAGCGTGGAGACGACGCCCACCCCGGCGAAGCGCATGAGCTGGTCGGCTGCCACCTCGTTGGAGCGGACTCGGCGCAGACCCTTGGGCCGCCGGACCAACAGCCGCCACACGCCGCGCAGGTCGTCGGCGGCCGTCGAGACGATCTGCACGCGCGAGTCTGGGTCGTCGACCCAGTCCACCGGGACCTCGCCGATGCGCAGGCCCAGGCGCTCGGCCGTGACCAGCAGCTCGGTGTCGAAGAACCACTCGTTGTCCTCAACGAGTGGCAACAGCTTCATGGCCGCGTCCCGGCGCAGCGCCTTGAAGCCGCACTGGGCGTCGCTGAAGCGGCCCTGCAGCGTCAGCTTGAGCAACAGGTTGTACGAGCGTGAGATCAACTCGCGCTTGGGGCCGCGCACGACATGCGCGCCGGGTGCCAGCCGGGACCCGATGGTGACATCGCGATGACCGGACAGTAAGGGCGCGACCAGCGGGAGGAGGGCAGGGAGCGACGTCGAGAGGTCGACGTCCATGTAGGCGACGACCGGCGCCTCACTCGTCGACCACGCCGCACGGAGCGCGTAGCCGCGTCCCTTGCGGGGCAGGTGCATGGCAGCCACGCCGCGCATCGTGGCGGCCAGGTGGTGCGCCACCTTGTCGGTGTCGTCGGTACTGGCGTTGTCGACCACGGTGATGAGCGTCCGGAAGGGAAACGATTCGTCGAGGAATGTACGCAGGGCGGTGATGCGCTCCGTCAGTTGCGCCGCCTCGTTGTAGACCGGCACGACGATCTCGACGTCCAACGGGATGCGTCGGGGATCGACGTCGGCCTCGAACGGAGCCAGGGCTGTCATGTCACGCATGGTGTCCGTGCCGGCTCCGGACCCCGTGAAGCTCGGCTGTGAATCCGGTGTGAATCTGAGGCGACGCGGCACGGGCCGGTGATTCAGGGGGATGGGACGGGGGGTTGGCCCACCGCGGCGACCGGTTCCTCGGCCGGCCGGACAGTGCTGACCGGGATCAGGACCGTCACCACCAGCCCTTCACCTGGCGAGGAGACGGCCGAGACCGTCCCGCCGTGGGCGGTCACGATGGCCGACACGATCGACAGCCCCAGCCCGCTGCCGCCACGGGTACGGGTACGGGCCGGGTCGGAGCGGTAGAAGCGCTCGAAGATGCGCTGGGCGTCCTCGTCGGGCATGCCCGGGCCGGCGTCGCGCACCTCGATCTGGGCCTGGTCGCCGATCTGGTCGACGCGCACCGTGGCGGTCGTCCCCTCCGGCGTGTGCGCCCGGACGTTGGCCAACAAGTTGTCGAGGACTTGCCGCAGGCGGTCCTTGTCGCCGATCACCTCGACAGGGCGCGCCGCCGAGAACTGCACAGGCCACACGGGCCCCACGGCGGCGGCGGTGCGGACGGCGTCGGACACCAGCGACACGAGCTCCACGGGTGCCGTCTCCATCGGCACGCCCTCGTCGAGCCGGGTCAAGGTGAGGAGATCGTTGACCAACCGGTCCATGCGGGCCGTCTCGGTGCGGATACCAGAGACGATGCGGGGAAGGTCCTCTGAGTGTTCGGACCCGCCCCGCTCAAAGAGCTCGGCGTAGGCGGACACGGCGGCGATCGGAGTGCGGAGCTCGTGGGACGCATCGGCGACGAACTGGCGCAGGTGCTGCTCGTTGTGGCGCAGCCGTGACTCCGAGGCGACCCGCGCCGAGAACGCCGCCTGAATCCGTTCGAGCATCACGTTGAGGGCGCGGGCCAGCCGGCCCACCTCTGTGGCCTGGTCGGCGCCGGGGACGCGCTGGTCGAGATCGCCGGCCGCGATGGAGTCTGCGGTGCGCTCCACGTCCTCCAGCGGGCGCAGACCGAGGCGGACCAGCCACCACCCACCGGCGAGAGCGAGGACGAGCGCGCCAGCGGTCACGGCAAGCTCAGTCAGAAAGAGGGTGTGCAGCGTGCTGTTCTGGTCCACGAGCGGCTGGGCCTGCACGGCCACCTCGCCGTTCTGCCCCTTCACCGCCCGGACCCGGAACGACGGGCCTCCGGCCACGATGGACGAGGTGGTGAAGTACACCGCTTGCGACCCGTCGGGCTGGGTCGTGAACCCCGTGATCGGCGAGGGCAGTTGCGGCCGGTAGGAATCCTTGCCGACGTAGGCGGGACACACGAGATCGTCGACGACCGAGCCGTTCTGATTGACGACCGAGGCGTAGCTGATGCCGAAGATGTTGGCGAAGCCGCCTTGGTCGCCATCGCCGGGGCCCGAGCCGGGGCCAGGCCCGGGGCCGGCCTCGACCGGCGTTCCCCCGAAGCTGCTGTGGGGCGTCGGGCACTGGACGGCCCCGGTGACGCTATCGACGGTGAACCTGACTTGGGGGTGCGCGGCCAACTCCTGGTCGACCTGGTTGTAGAGGGAGGACCGCAGGGCCGAATAGGTGGCAAAGTCAGCCACCACCAGTGCGACGATGGCAATCGCCCCGACCGCGAGCAGGAGTCGGAGCCGCAGCGACACTCAGGCTGCTCCGCTGGCCGACTCGGGTTCACGGAGGGTGTAGCCGACGAGTCGGATGGTGTGAATGAGCGGCGGCCCGAACTTCTCGAGCTTCTTACGCAGATAGCTGACGTAGGTCTCCACGACGTTGCCGTCGCCGCCGAAGTCGTAGTGCCAGACATGGTCCAGGATCTGCGACTTCGAGAGAACGTGGCGCGGATTGAGCATGAAGTAGCGCAGGAGGTTGAACTCGGTCGCCGTGAGATTGATGGCATTCCCGTCGCGGCGCACCTCGTGCGCGCTCTCGTCGAGCTCGAGGTCCGAAAACCGCAGGATCCCATCGTCCTCGGTCTCGTAGCCGGTACGGCGCAGGATGGCATGCACGCGGGCGATCACCTCGGCCAGCGCAAAGGGCTTGGTCACGTAGTCGTCGCCACCGACGGTAAGGCCGGCCAACTTGTCCTGCAGGGTGTCGCGCGCGGTCAGGAAGAGGACGGGCACGCGGAGCCCGTCGGAGCGCAGCCGCCGCGTCACCTCGAGCCCGTCAAGGTCGGGCAGCATGACGTCGAGGATCACGAGGTCGGGCGGGTCCTCTTGCGCCTGGGCCAGCGCCTTGCGCCCCGTCATCGCCTCGTCGACCGTGAACCCCTCGTAGCGCAGCGATGTCGCCACCGCATCGACAATCGAAGGCTCGTCGTCAACCACCAGCACCCGCGGTCCGTTGTCCATCTTCACTTGGCCATACCTCCCTGACGCACAGGGTCGCGCCATCGCTTACCCGTCCAGTGTGACCCCCCTGTGGGCCTCCTGTGAAGACGGGCGCTCAGTCGGGGCGCTCAGTCGGTATGCGCGTCGAGGGCGCGTCGCAGCAGGTCGAGGGCCGAAATGGCACCGTACTGGCGTACACGCTCCCGGTCGCCGGGAACCCGCAGCTCACGGGTTTGGGCCGGCCGGCCCGGCAGGTGGAGGCCGACGAACACCGTGCCCGGTGCCACGCCCTCCTGGTCGTCCGGCCCGGCGACGCCGGTAATGCCCAAACCGACGTCGGCCCCGGTCACCCGGGCGGCACCTTCAGCCATGGCCGCCGCGGCCGATTCGGTGACCACCGGCCCGACAGGCACTCCCAGGACGTCGAACTTGACCTGGGAGTCGTAGGCCACGACGCCACCGCGGAACCACGACGATGCCCCTGCCACATTGACGAGGCGGGACGCGATGAGGCCACCGGTCAGCGACTCGGCGACGCCGAAGGTCAGTCCCCGGGCGATGAGACGGCCCGCGACAGCGACCTCCATCGATTCGTCATCCACGCCGAACACGATGTCGCCGAGACGCTCCTCGATGGCGCGCCGCACCTCGGCATCCTCTTTGTCGAGCAATGCCGTCACGTCCTCGGCCGTGCGGGCCCGGGCGGTGATGCGCACTTTGATCCCCTCGATCCCCGACGCCAGGAAGGCCAGCGTGACATCCCCGGTGGCGCCCAGCGCGTCGATCCGGTCCTGCAGGGACTCGGCCAACCCGGATTCACTGGCACCCCAAGTGCGCAGCACGCGGCTGGCGATGATGCCGCTCTCTTCGCCGGATTCGGCCATCCGCGCGCGCAGGTCCGGCAGGATGCCGCGCTCGAACATCTCGGCCATCTCGTAGGGGACGCCAGGGACCGCGTAGACGACCTTGTTCCCGACCGGGCAGATGAGTCCGGGGGCGGTTCCGGCCACCTGCGGAATGATGGTGGCGCCCTGCGGCACATCGGCCTGGCGCGCGTTGTTGTCCGACATGGTGCGGCCCCGGGCCTCGAAGAAGCCGGCGATGACGTCGACGATCGCCTGGTCGCGCACGAGCGGCACTCCCATGACCTCGGCGATAGCCTCCCGGGTGATGTCGTCCTGGGTCGGCCCGAGCCCGCCGCACATGATGACACCGTCACTCCGGGCCAGGGCCGTGCGCAGAGCAAGGGTGATGCGATCGTGGTTGTCGCCCACCGCTTGATGGAAGTGCGAGGCCACGCCGTTGGCGGCCAGGTGCTCGCCCAACCAGGCGGAATTAGTGTCGGCGATCTGGCCCAACAGCAGCTCGGTGCCCACCGCCACGATCTCGACCCTCACGGAGGCGACCTTAGGTGGTGGTCGTGGCGTGCAGCACCCGACGCCCGTCAAGGAAGTACTCGGCACCGGTGTAGAGCGTGAGCGCGCAGGCGAACCAGATCATGGCGACCTGCAGCGTGTGCTGGTGCGCCAGCGGCGGGATGATGACCGAGCCGATCGCCAGGTCCTGCACAAGCGTCTTGATCTTGGCCGACTTGCGAGCCGGAATGGACACGCCGCGCCGGCCGACCCAGGAGCGGTAGAGCTGCATGCCGACTTCGCGGATCGTGATGAGGATCACGGGTAGCCAGGGCAGATGGCCCTCCACGGCAAGCGTGAACATGGCGGCGAGGACACACGCCTTGTCGGCCAGGGGATCGAGGAAGGCACCCGAGCGGGTCGTGCCGTGGCGGCGGGCCATGAAGCCATCGAGCCCGTCGCTGGCCGCAAGCAGGAAGCCGACGACGACGTTGATCCACGAAGCACCCCAGGCGACGAGCATGAGCACGTAGACCGGCGCCGCGAGCAGCCGGGCCACAGTGACGGCGTTGGCCGGCGTGACCAGCGCGCTGGGCCCGAAAGTGAACCCCGCCTGCGAGGCGGGCTCGTGCGTGGCCTCGCTCACAAAGTTCCCGCTCCTGCCACAGCACCGGCGGGAACCGCACCGCGGTCGGTGGCGCGGGCGTACAGGTCGGGTCCCTCCGCTCCGGTGATGGTGACGTCGACGAGGCTGCCGACCGCAAGGTCGTCGGGCAGGTGCACGATGCCGTCGATCTCGGGCGCCTCGTGCACGGTGCGGCCCTGGCCGGGCGCATCGACGAGGACCTGGCGGGTGACGCCGATCAGCGCGTCCCGCTTGGCAGCAGTAATGGCGTCCTGCAGTTCGGCGCACTCGCGCAGGCGCTCGAGCGCGAGCTCGGTCGGTACCTGTTTGTCGAGGCCGGCGGCGTGGGTGCCGTCCTCGAGGGAGTAGGGAAAGAAGCCGGCCCAGTCCAGCTGGGCCGCCGCGAGGAATTCGAGGAGGAGGTCGTGGTCACGCTCTGTCTCGCCCGGGTAGCCGAGGATGAAGGACGAACGGAAGGTGGCGTCGGACTCGGCAGCCCTGATGTCGTCGATGCGGCGCAGGAAGCGGTCGCCGTCACCCCAGCGGCGCATGGCGGCGAGCAGAGGACGCGACACGTGCTGGAGCGAGAGGTCGAAGTACGGCACGCCCGTGCCGAGCACGGTCTCGATCAGCTCGTCGGTCAACCCCGAGGGGTAGAGGTAGAGCAGCCGGGTGCGATCGACGCGGGCCGCCACGGCGCGGGTCAAGGCGGCAATGGGCGAGGGGCCATGGGCGATGCGGGTCCGCCGGCCCGGCCCCGAGCGATCGCGGCCGTAGGAGGCCAGGTCCTGGGCGACGAGGACGATCTCGCGCAGGCTCGGCGCGCCGTCGGCAGATGCGCGCAACGCGTCGACTTCGGCCAACACGTCCTCGGTCGAACGGGACCGCTGCTTGCCCCGGAACGACGGGATGGCACAGAAGCCACAGATGCGGTCGCAGCCCTCAGCGACCTTGATATAGGCCCAAGGGGCGTGGGCCGCGGGCCGCGGCAACTCCAGGAGGTCGAATCCATTCGTGGCCTGCACGGGTCGGGCGTCACGGCGCCCGGCCGTGAGCGTGACGGGGACGGCACCAACGGCGGACGGAGTCGTGAGGGGAGTTGTGAGCTCGGATCCGAACCCAGCCACGAGGTCGACCTCGGGAAGGGCATCACGCAACTCGTCGCCGTAGCGCTCCGCCATACAGCCCGTCACGACCAGGCGAGCTCCGGGCCGGCGGCGGTCGGCCAGCGTCAGGACGGTGTCGATCGACTCCTGGCGGGCGGCATCGATGAACGCACACGTATTGACCACGACGAGGTCAGCCGCCTCCGCGTCCGGGGCGCGGCCATACCCCTGTGCCGCGAGATAGCCCTCCAGCTTGTCCGAGTCGACCTGGTTCTTCGGGCACCCCAAGGTCTGCAGCCAGTAGAGGCCCACCTCGTCACACACTCCTCCGTACAAGGCCGGATCCCGTCGGGGCGACGGAACCCGGCAGGCCCGCCGGAGCGGGCCAACCATCCGGATCGTCCGGCACCACGTGCCCGACCCCCGAGCGGAGAGGGAGGGATTTGAACCCTCGGACCCGGTTACCCAGGTCAACTCATTAGCAGTGAGTCCGATTCGGCCGCTCTCGCACCTCTCCAGCAGGACTTTTGCGTATTGAAAGACCGGCCTGTCCATAACCTGTCCATACTCGCGACGCTCAAGCCCGTGCAGGGCAGCCTACGTGAACGCTCGCCAGGCGTTTGGCAGGTCAGGGTGTCACTCGGGAGTAATCCGGCGACACGTCGCTACCGCTACGCAACGGCGACGGTGCGAGGGCCCAAGCGCGAGGCCCCGCGGGCCGCGGCCCCCCTGGTGAACGAGGCGTCGGAAGGTCGGGATCCCGCTCGCGAAGGAGCGAGAGTCCGGGACAGCGAATCAGGTGTCAATAGCGGCGCGGAGCTCTGCCAGCCGATCGCGGTTGAGCGAGTACCACACCCACTTGCCTCGCCGGTCGCCGTGGACCAGACCTGCCTCACTCAGCACCTTGAGGTGGTGCGACACCGTGGGCTGGCTCTTGGCCAAGGGCTCGACGAAGTCACAGACGCAGACCTCGCCCTCGGGAGCTGCCGCCAAGATGCTGAGTAACCGGAGTCGGACTGGATCCGCCAGCGCAGCGAGCCCACTGGCCAGCTCGGCGGCATCAGCGGTGCCGAGAGGCGCGGCCAGGACGGAGGCGCAGCACTCCCCCTGACGTGTCTTCGTTGCAACCGCTTGCTTGCTCACCCGAGCCACCACCTTTACATTGACATCCATCGATACATCCGCGATACTCGATGCATCGACCAAGATCAATGTTAACAGGAGGTCATCATGTCGAGAGTCCAACTCGCACTCAACGTCAGCGACATTGACGAAGCCGTCGAGTTCTACGCCAAGCTCTTCGGGACCGAGCCGGCCAAGCGCCAGGCCGGGTACGCAAACTTCGCCCTCGTTGATCCGCCACTCAAGCTGGTGCTGATGGAGGACCCATCGGCACGAGGTCACGGCGTCGTGGGCGCGCTGAACCACCTTGGCGTGGAGGTAGAGAGCCCTGACGAGGTCAGCGCTGCGAGCGGACGCCTGAGCGACACCGGACTCGAGACCGAGGTCCAAGAGCAGACGACCTGCTGCTACGCGGTTCAGGACAAGGTCTGGGTGAACGACCCCGACGGCGCTCCATGGGAGGTCTACACGGTTCTTGCCGATGCTCCGGCCGAGACCGGCATCGCGGGCGACGGGACGTGCTGCGTTCCCGAGGCAGTCGGCGCTGAGCCGGTGAGCCTGGGTGCGACGCAAACCGCTTCTGCCTGCTGCTGAGCGAGGCGGGACTTCGGGGGAGAGATCTGTGAGGGACACCGTCTTGTGGCGGCGCCTGCTCGCCGAGTTCTTGGGCAGCGCCCTCCTGGCCGTCATCGTCATCGGCTCGGGCATCGCCGCGCAGAATCTCTCCCCGGGCGACGTCGGCCTCCAGCTCTTCGAGAACGCAGCAGCGACGGCGGCGGGCCTCTTCGCCATCATCTTGATGTTCGGGCCGATCTCGGGCGGTCACTTCAACCCGATCGTCTCCTTCGTCGACGCCGGCTTCGGAGGACTCAAGTGGAAGGACGCCGCGACCTACCTCCCGTTCCAGACCGTTGGGTGCATCTGCGGGGCGATCCTCGCCAACGCGATGTTCTCCGAGGCCGCCATATCCATCTCGACCAAGCAACGGGCGTCTGGCCCTCACTGGCTCTCCGAAGTCGTTGCCACCGTGGGCCTGATGTTGGTGATCTTCGCCTTGGCTCGTTCGGGGCGCTCTCACCTCGCCCCGGCCGCCGTTGGCGCCTATATCGGAGCGGCCTACTTCTTCACGTCCAGTACGAGCTTCGCCAACCCCGCCATCACCGTGGGGCGCATGTTCTCCAACACCTTCGCCGGCATTGCCCCCTCGTCGGTTCCGAGCTTTATCTCCGCCCAGCTCGTCGGTGGCGTTGTGGCTTTCGGGTTGATCAAGGGCTTGTACCCCGGCATGACCAAAGCTGAGGCGGCCGACGTCATCGAGCCGCACCTGCGCGGCGAGGACGACCTCGAGACCCGCTGATCTCGACACATCGGAAAGGACCCTTATGCACCTCGTAGCGATCGGAGGCAGTGATGCCGGCATCAGCGCCGCACTGCGCGCACGCGAACTCGATCCGACGGCCGAGGTCACCGTGGTCGTGGCCGACGCCTACCCGAACTTCTCGATCTGCGGGATCCCCTACTACGTCTCTGGTGAAGTGACCCACTGGCGCAACCTGGCCCATCGCACGCTCGACGACCTCAAGGCCACCGGAATGCAGGTCCGCCTCAACACAACCGCCACCAAGATCGACGTCGCCGGACGCCGGCTTCACGTGGTCGACGAGGCCGGCGCAGAGGACAAGATCGCCTACGACCAACTCGTCGTGGGTACCGGTGCCATCTCGGCCAGACCACCCATCGAGGGCCTCGTCGGACCCGACGCTCTCGGCCCGACCGACGGCGTGCACCTGCTCCACTCCATGGGCGACACATTCGAGCTGATGCGCACGCTCGAAGAACACCACCCCGCCAGCGCGGTCATCGTGGGTGCGGGCTACATCGGCCTCGAGATGGCGGAGGGTCTGCGGGCCCGAGGACTGGCCGTCACCCAGTTCGAGCAGCTCCCGGAGGTGCTCCCAACCGTTGACTCCAGCCTTGGTGCCCTGGTCCATGCAGAGCTGAGCACGCACGGCGTCGACGTCAAGACCAACACGACGGTCAAGCGCATCGCTCGGGCCCCGCAGGGATCGGTCGGCCGTTTCCAGATCGACATAGTCGAGTCGACCGGTACCGAGTTGACCGCATTTGCCGACCTGGTGCTCGTCGTCGTCGGCGTGCGACCCGACACCGCCCTGGCCTCTGCGGCAGGCGCCCAGTTGGGCATCGGCGGGGCCATCAGCGTGGACAGGGGGATGCGCACCAACCTCGACCATGTCTTCGCCGCCGGCGACTGCGTCGTCACGCACCACCGCTTGATGGGTCTGACCTACCTCCCGCTCGGGACGACGGCCCACAAGCAGGGCCGCGTGGCAGGCGCCAACGCCATCGGCGGAAGCACCCAGTTCGCCGGCAGCCTTGGGACCCAGGTCGTCAAGGTCTTCGACATGGTGGCGTCACGCACTGGGTTGCGCGATCACGAGGCTGCTGCTGTCGGCTTCGATCCCGTGACGGTCGAGTTCGAGGCCGATGACCACAAGGCGTACTACCCGGGCAGCCACCGCATCCGGATGCGCTACACGGGCGACCGCAGGACCGGCCAGCTGCTCGGCCTCCAGCTCTTCGGGCACAAGCAGGCCGAGGTGGCCAAGCGCATCGACATTGCGGCTGCAGCCATCTTCAACGAGATGACCGTCGATGCCATGAGCGAGCTCGACCTCTCCTACACGCCGCCGCTCGGGAGCCCGTGGGACGCCGTGCAGATAGGGGCGCAGGCCTGGGTACGTGAGCACGGTTCAAGCGGAGCCTGAGCCTCAGCCTTCGATCAACAGCCCGTGAAGCTGGCTGGGAGGTTGTAAGCGAAAGGGGAGCTTGAAGACCCGGCCGGCAAGTCGCTCGAGCAGATCCGGCCCATCAGAGGTGCCGTAAGAGGGAGGGTCGAAATCCTGCTCGATGAGATCCTCCCCTCGTCTCGGCCATGATGGAGGCCGATGCAGGGCGTTGCGATCAGGGCGATGAGGTCGTCTGACTGGCCTGAAGTGCGGACGATCTACGGAGAGGGCATAGCCACCGGCCACGCGACCTTCGAGACCTGTCCGCCTGAGTGGGACGACTGGGATGCTGCGCACTCGATTGGCCTCCGCCTCGTCGCCGTCGTGGAAGGACGGGTGGTCGGATGGGCAGCTGCGGATCCCGTCTCCGAGAGATGTTGCTATGGAGGGGTCGTCGAAACCAGCGTCTACGTAGGCGAGGCCCAACGAGGCATGGGCGTCGGATCGCTGCTCCTTCGATGCCTAGCCGTGGCATCAGAGGCGGATGGGAATTGGACAATGCAGGCGGGGATCTTTCCTGAGAACCTCGCCAGCATTTCGCTCCACGAAGCCTGCGGGTTCCGCCTTGTGGGGCGACGTGAACGCCTCGGACAACTCCACGGCACCTGGAGGGACGTCCTCCTCTTCGAGCGCCGAACGCCTTGATTTCGAACGGACTCAACTCCTTGTGATTCGCCGAGGACTGTCATTGGTCTCCGGGCGGAAGGACAATCGAAAAGACGTCATCGTGACGCGACACCGAGGGCGGAGGGAAGCTCTGTGACAGACATCGATGAACTGATGACGCGCATGACGTTGGAGGAGAAGTGCGCGCAGCTCGGCTGTCTGTGGTTCTCGGGATTGCTCGTCGACAGTGAGATCGCTCTGGACCGCCTGGCGCTCGCTGCCGCGGACGGCATCGGTCAGGTCGGGCGTATCGCAATTGAGGCCGGATCCGGACCAGCGCGCGTGGCGGAGCTGGGGAATCGCGTGCAGCGCTACCTCGTCGAGGAGACGAGGCTCGGGATCCCCGCCGTGGTCCACGAGGAGTCCACGGGGGGGTTCTGCGCGCGAGAGGCAACGCAGTTTCCCCAAGGCATCAATCTCGCTTCGACCTGGGACCCTGCCCTCGTCGAGCGGGTCGCCGCGGTGATCGGGCGTCAGATGCGCGCCGTTGGTGCCCGCATGACTTTGGCGCCGGTCGTGGACATTGCACGCGACGCCCGCTGGGGCCGACTGGAGGAGACCTACGGCGAAGATCCCGAGCTGGCCAGCCGCATGGGCGTCGGCTACGTGCGCGGCGTGCAGTCGCAGGGCGTCGTCGCCACCGCCAAGCACTTTCTCGGTTATGGCGCCCCAGAAGGAGGGTTCAACTGGGCATGGTCCTCCATGGGTCCTCGTCACCTACGCGATGTCATCGCCGCGCCGTTCCGCGCTGTGATCAACGAGGCGGGAGTCGGGGCCATCATGCCGTCGTACAACGAGATCGACGGCCTGCCCCTCCACGGATCTCCCGAGCTTTTGACCGAGCTGCTCCGGATGGAACTGGGGTTCACGGGCGTGACGGTCGCCGACTACTTCGGCGTCGGGAGCTTGGAGGACTTCCACCACTGTGCCGGCGACGAAGCCGACGCTGCCCGCCTGGCCCTCCTCGCCGGACTCGACGTGGAGCTTCCCTCGTACTGGTGCTACCGGCAGCTGCCCGCGCTGGTGAACAGTGGCGCCGTTCCGTTGCAAGCGGTCGATTCCTCCTGTCGCCGGGTACTCGCCCAGAAGGACGAGCTCGGCCTCTTCGAGCAGCCCTACGTCGACGCTTCCGCGGCGGCGGCATTATTCGACACGGTCGAGGACCGCGCCCTGGCACGGCAAGCGGCATCGGCTTCGATCGTGCTCCTCACCAACGACGGGGTTCTGCCGCTCCGTGTCGGAGCCCGCGTTGCAGTCCTCGGACCGAGCGCCGACGATCCACGCCTGTTGCTGGGTGACTACCACTTCCCCGCACATCTCGAATTACAAAAGGAGGAAGCAGAGCTGTCACCGGTCGGAAGCGAGTTCGCTGAGCTCCCACCCCAGAATCTGACGCCGACGCCATTGGAAGCGCTCCGCCAGCGGGTCGACGTGGTCGACGACATGGGGCAGGCCGAGGTGGCCGTGGTCTTCGTCGGGGGCCGCAGCGGCCTGACCCGCAAGGACACCTCCGGTGAATTCCGCGACGCCGCCGACCTCCGGCTCCTGCCCGAGCAGCTCGCTCTCATATCTGAGACATCCGCCCGTGGGGTGCCCGTGGTCGTCGTGGTGATCGGCGGCCGGGCCCACTCGCTCAGCGAGGTGGTACCTCAGGCCAACGCACTCGTCCTCGCCTGGTTGCCAGGTGAAGAGGGAGGCAACGCCCTGGCTGATGTTCTCTGCGGTGAAGTGGACGCAAGCGGTCGGCTCCCGGTGACCCTCCTGCGCACGGTGGGCCAGGTCGGGGTTCACTCCGGCGCGCACCATGGCGGTGGACGAAGCATGATCATGGATGACTACGTCGAAACGCCGGCGTCACCGCTTTTCCCTTTCGGGCACGGGCTGTCGTACACCACGTGGGAGCAGAGCGACCTGACCATAGAGGCCGCCACGACAGACGATGACGTGGTCATTGCTCTCAACGTCACCAATACGGGCGATCGTTCGGGAACGGAGATCGCCCAAGTCTTCTTTCGTGACGAAGTCGCGAGCGTCGGCCTGCCAGCGAAACGGCTGCTCGCTTTCCAACGAGTTGTGTGCGACCCCGGCGCGTCGACTCGTCTCAAATTCCGCGTGCCGGCGGGTCGTCTGGGGTTCACGGATGGTGACCTGCGGTACCGCATAGAGCCCGGCGAATTCACCTTCACCGTCGGAGACCTCAGCGAGACGGTGACCATCACGGGTGATGTCACCTTCCCAGACCGCAACGCGCTCTCGCCGGCGAGGTGCGACGTAGCGCCGGAGTGATTCTCGGAGCCATGCACAAGCGACCCGCTCTTGGGAGAGCGGTGAAACGCGCTGATTGACGCGGCGCAGTCAAGAATCTCTCCTTCGACCGGGTCATCGACCTTTGGTGTAGGTCGAACGAGATGAAACGTCAGAGGGCCTAGCGACTACGCTGGTAGCAGACCGATTTCCGGACTCGGATACGCGTTGGCATCGCACCTTCCTGACGCATTTCCCCCACGTCGACGGGATGCGAACAGTGAGGCACCGCCACGAAGCTGAACGAGCAGCGCGCCTTCAACCAGAGCCGGGAATCTAGATGCCACGTCTGGCCCGGATCATGGCAGCGGTTGACGAGGCTCAAGGCGACGAGCGATCGCCGACTCGCTTGTGTGAGGTCGCCACAACTGTGATCGGGGTCGCAGGCGCCGGGGTGATGCTCATGTCCGGTGATGTGCCTCAAGGCTCGCTCTGCACCACCAATACCGTCAGCAATTTGATGGAACAGTGGCAATACACGCTCGGAGAGGGTCCGTGTGTCGACGCTTACACCCTCGACCGGGTGGTGGTGGAACCGGATTTGGCCAAGCCGACGACGCCTCGTTGGCTCGCCTTCACCCCAAGGGCCTTAGAGATCGGCGTCCGAGCCGTCTTCGGGTTCCCGTTGCACGAGAAGACGGTCCGTCTCGGCGCCCTGAACCTCTACCAGGATCGACCGGGGGCACTTGATGCAGAGCAGTTCGCCAATGCCTTAGTGCTGGCCGACATCATCGCCCATTGGGTGATGGATGCTCAGGCGGCAGCACCTGACGGCTCCATCGCCGAGGAGCTCGACTCCTACTCCGACTTCCACTACGTGGTTCAGAACGCCGCCGGGATGGTGTCCGTGCAACTCGGGGTAAGCGTGACCGAGTCGCTCGTCCGCATTCGCGCCTCTGCCTTCAGGGAAAACCGCCTCGTGAAAGACCTAGCCGAGGACATCGTCTCCAGGAGGCTGCGATTCTCCTGACCTCGTATCTGGATCCTAAGATGCGAACGTTGAGTGGCGAGTCGCACGGCATCGGACTTGTGCGATGCGTCGAGTAGCGAGGAGGCACCATGGAGACGTCCCGAGACCAGGTCATCATCGACTCGTTCGTTTCGATGGCCGACAACCTCGTGGCTGACTTCGACGTCGTAGACCTGTTGACCGGTCTGGCCGACCGATGCGTCTCTGTGCTCGGGGTGTCGGCCGTCGGCGTCATGTTCGCCTCCCCCACGGAGAAGCTGCGGCCGGTTGCCTCATCGAGCGAGACCATGCGGGTGGTGGAGCTGTTCGAGCTCCAAGCACAGGAAGGTCCGTGCCTTGACGCCTACCGGACGGGTCGCCAAGTGGGCTATGAGAGACTCCTGACCGGCACGAACCGGTGGCCGCGGTTCACGCTTGTCGCCCTTGAGGCCGGATTCGAGACCGTGCTCGCGCTGCCGCTTCGGTTGCGGGAGACGGTCATAGGCGCTCTGAATCTCTTCAGCACCGAGGAGAACACCATGGACGATCGCGACATCATGGTCGCCCAGGGGTTCGCCGACCTGGCCACGATCAGCGTGCTCCAACACGGAGCGGCCATAGAGTCTCAGCGAGTCAATGATCAACTGACCCAAGCCCTCACGAGCCGCATCGTCATTGAGCAGGCCAAGGGGGTTGTCGCCGAGCGCGCCGGCATCGACATCGCTGATGCTTTCACCCTGCTACGCAACTACGCCCGCAGCAACGGCCTCCGACTTGCGGATGTCGCGCAAGCGGTCATCGACAACGCCCTCGATCTGACGGTCTGGGCTCCTCCCACAACTCTTGAGGCGTCGAGAGAGCGGTCCACCAGGGGTGACAGGCCGTAAGAACGGGCCGTGAAGCTGTCGGCCGTGCACAGGCAATTCGAGGACGGTGTGGCTCAGCGCTCCTTGGCTCGCCGTCGGGCGGCAATCAGGTGGGAGGAACTCCGCTCGTCGTGGGAGCCAGCCCTTGCTGTTGGGCCATGATCGCCGCCTGCACCACTTGAAGGTCAGACGGATCGATCGCCAACGGCCCGCCGGACACGGGAACCTGCCAAACATGAGTCATCATCGGCGTGGCGCCGTAGTGGTACGTACCGGGTGGGCACGGCGTGAACCCATCGATCTGATGCGTGATCGCAGACGTGCACAAGTTGGTGTGCTGGTGCCACTGGACCAGACAGCCATAAGGCATGGGGCCACTACCTTGCCCGGGCATCAGGTACATCGCGGCGACGAGCACGGGTCCATAGGGCGTGGTGGCATACACGAGGGAGTCCACGGTCGTGGGGTTCATGACGTCCTTCATGTTCATGTAGGACGGATTGAGGTAGTGAACCACCGGATAGTTGGGATTGGTTATTGGAAAGTAACCGTCGGCGATGGCCGTACTCAGGTTCCTGTACTTGGCAACCGCCGCTGACGTCGCCTGCACATATTGGGTGGCCCCGAGGACCTGTTCCGAAGTGGGCTTGGCGTCACAGTTGGGCGTTTGCATCTTGTGGCCTTCGTCCGTTGTGGCCGAAACCGTGGTCAACGTCGCGACTTCGGCGGCCGGCAGGGACGGACCGGTGTACTTCCAGTTCGGGTCCGTGACACCGAGACCGGCCATGGCGGACATGTTCATTGAATCCGAATGGTTCCCGGTGGTCGACGCCTTGCCGGACGGAGTCATCGACATCCCCTTCATGGACGACCCGGACATGGACATTCCCGACATCGACGAGGACGACGACGACGACGCCGGTGCGGTCGCCGAGCCGGCTGAGCTCGGGATGATCGCCACGGCGGACGGGATCAGGACGACGGCCAGCACCGTGCCCAAGGCCCCGAGTGGATTGGCGGAAAGGAATCTGGCCGCAACAGTCGGTTCGTCTGCGGGCTCCGGCAGCAACGGCAGGACTGACAGTCCGATCAGGGCGATGATCGGTCCGTTGTTCGGGTCGGTGCCGCCAAAGGTCAGCAACTCCCCCAATCCCTCTCCAGTGATCCAGTAGAGCAACGCCAGAGCGATCCCGAGTCCGATGTAGATCCCAGCTCGCTTGGACAAAAGCGGTCCGAGACCGATGATCACGGAGACTGTGGCCAGAATCGCGGCCACCCAGATCCCCGAGCCGGCAAAGGCATGACCCGTGGAAGTCAGAAAGTGTGCGTACCAGCCAGGTTCGCCGTTCGCCGTAACCGTCAATTTATCTGTGATGGAGTTCGCCGTGCGGTTGAAGGGGAAGAGCCAGATGATCGCTTCGAAGAGCCAAATGGCGGCCCAGGCAAGCAGCGAACCGGTACCACCCAACAAGCCGCGGCCAGCCGCAGAGGACTCCGACCCGGTGCGTACCCGGTCGTCCGCCTGATCGGCACGGGGCCACACCAGGAGACCGAGAAGGATGTAGAAGCACACCGCACCGGGCGCTCCCTGCAAGGGAGAGGTCTTGCCGGTGAGCACCATGCCGAAGCCCTCGCCGAAGAGGTAGACACCGGCGCCCCAGATGAACGAGACCACAAGCGCCGGTTTCACGGAACGCCGGAAGAACAAACCGACGCCGATGGCGATCTCAATCAGACCGAAGAGAGCAACCCACACAGTGGTGCCGTGCAAGAGCAAGTTGGCCGTGTGGTTGATGGTCGAGGCGACCAGGCTCGGCTGACCCGCGGCCATCGGGCCAATGACATCCGACACAAATGAAGACTTGAAGAGGTCGGGCTGGAACTTCAGCAGCCCGTCGATGATCCAGATCGCACCGAGCGCGCACTGCATCGTGCGCTGATTCACGTGCAGCGCCGCAGCCATGGAGCGGACCGGACCCATGCTGGATCGAGG
>Ga0182024_10007965_pt1 | contig 22625 bp, 22 predicted proteins | sample P32metaG_FD_120480 | JGI IMG/M metagenome (GOLD analysis project Ga0182024, IMG submission 120480) | Permafrost microbial communities from Stordalen Mire, Sweden - P3-2 metaG (Illumina Assembly) | ecosystem: Environmental > Terrestrial > Soil > Wetlands > Permafrost | place: Sweden: Stordalen... | reverse complement strand
GGTGACCGGCAACGCGGCCAGCCGGCTCGGCGCGATGCGCGCTCCCCAGCGCGGGCTGAACAGATACAGCAGCAAGGCGATCAGCGGCGGCGCGGCGAGCACGAGCTTGACGCCGCTGAAGCGGTCGACCTCCGTCATCGTCAGCGGCGTCGAGAGCAATCCCACCACGACCAGCACGCCGCCGGCCGTCACCGCGAGCGCGACCGCAAGCACGCGCAGACCATCGATGATCGCCGCCTTCGTCGACCCGGCCGGCGCGGCGCGGAAGGCCGGCGCGATCGCCGCAAAGCCGGCGATCGGAAAGGCGATCGCGCCGATCAGGGCCAGGACCTTGCGCACCGCCATGTCGTGATGCACGCCGTACCCCGCTGCGAGCAGCAGCACGTCGACGGCGACGAACGCGATCAGCCAGCGCAGGCTGCCCAGCGCAAACACGTCGAGCAGGATCAGCAGCACGATCGCCGGCACCGCCAGCGAAACCAGCCCGATCTCCCACCAGCGCACGACGAACGGTTCGAACGGCGTGGCGATCCCGACGTGCAGTCCCGCAGCCCGGATGCCCTGCGCGATGCGCTGCACGAGCTCGACGTTCGTCGCTTCGATCGACCGGCCGTCCCATTGGTGTCCGAACGGCCGCAGATAGACCACCCGAATGTTGCGCTCTCGAACGCCGAGGAGATACCGTTCCACGATCTCCTCCGGACGCAGCTTATCTTGTTCCACCTTCGCGATCGCCTGCACGCGCACGACGTGGTCGGGGAGCGCCTTCGCGAGCGCTTCGCTCCCGGCTTGGTTCTGCTTGATGTCGTAGGTCTCGACCGTGCCGAAGTTGACCCGGTCGGCGATCATTTTGGCAGCCGTCGCGTCGATCGCGTCGGGATAGCCCAAGGCCTGGTTCCGCAAGCCGAAAAAGATCAGCGTGTGCGCGTGGTTGCCGAGCACTGCATCGTCGATGAGCGCGTCGATCTGCGGCGCTTTGAAACGCTCGTCGTTTTGCAGGCGCGGGACGAGGTTCAGATGCAGCTCGCGTGCCAGCGCCACTCGGTCGGAGGGCAAACCCAGGCCGACCGTTCCGAAGTAATCCGGCTGCGTGCGCAAGGCGTAGACGACCGGAAGTCCGGGATGCAGCAAGCGAACCGCGCTCGCCGAGAACTTGATCGGCAGCTGGCGTGCGTAGCGCTCCGCCGTCGCGCGGTCGTAGGCGACCAGATAGACGTTGTCGGCGCGCAGGCTATGCGCTGCGGCGAGCGCTGCGAAGACCGGATCGCGCAATCCGGTGAGCCGTGCCTGAGCCAGCAGCGTCGAACCAGCGTAAACCGCCGCCGATGACGACGAAGACACCGAGGTGCCCAACTCTTCCTGGACGGCCAGCGAGGTCAAACCCGCGCGCCGCAACGCGACCAGAAAAGCGCGCTGGTCGTAAGCGTACGATTGCGCGAGCGCGCTGAAGTCCTGGTCGTCGAGCACGATTTCGACGCGGTTGGCACGGTGTTCGTGGAGCTCGCGCCGGGCGGCGACGAAGAGTGCGGCGAGCAGCCCCACGGCGAGGCAAGCCAGCAGCAGACGGCGATAGGTCACGCCGCCGCCTGTTCGCCGGGAAAACGCCGTCCCCTCAGATACACCAAGACCCGCTGTGGAGCGGGCCTTGATGCCGTCGCGTAGCAGGTTGCCCTACTACCGGGTGTGGGCGACGATAGCACGCGTCTCAGACGCTGCCCACGGACGGATGGCACTCCATTGGAATCCGGCCGGGTGAATCCTGGCGGCGGAAAAAGCGCCGCGTTAAGGTTGCTTAACGCGAGCTGCGCGCGCGAGTACTTACGTTCGCCACACGGGTCGCCGCTTGCCGACAAACGCACCGATCCCTTCGTTGGCGTCCTCCGCCAGCGCGTTCATCGACATCACTTCTTTCGCGTAGGCGTATGCCTTGGCTTGATCGAGGTCGACCTGTGCGTAGAACGCGGCCTTGCCGAGTCCGACCACGAAACTCGCGCTGCGCGTGATCGACGCAGCCAGCGCAGCGGTCGCCGCAGCGAGTTCTTCCGGCGCGACGACGCGGTTGATCAGACCCCAATCGGCGGCCGTGCGCGCGTCGATCGGCTCCCCGGTCAACAGCATCTCCATTGCGCGCTTGCGGCCGATCGCGCGCGTCAGCGCCACCATCGGCGTCGTGCAGAAGAGTCCGATCTTTACTCCCGGGGTCGCGAACCGGGCGAGCTCGGACGCGATGGCGAGATCGCACGTCGCCACCAGCTGACAGCCGGCAGCGGTCGCAATGCCCGACACTTCCGCGATGACGGGCTGCGGGATCGATTGAATCTTCTCCATCAGCAACACGCAGACATCGAACGTGAGCCGGTAGTCCTCGACGCTGCGGTCGAGCAACTCGCGCAGATCGTGGCCCGAACTGAATGCCGGCCCGACACCGCGCAGCACCACGGCTTTGACCGAGCGGTCGCCGCCGATGCGCTCGAACGCAGCGATCAGCTCGCGCATGACCGCGAGCGAGAGGGCGTTGCGCTTCTCCGGCCGGTTGAGCGTAACGGTGGCGACCCCGTCGGCGGCGCCGACCAGAACGGCCGGCGCGGCGGGGCTCGAGATCTCGGGGGTGCCGTTCATGCTCCATCGTTCGCGCCGCCGGCCGCAGGCACCCGGCTTTGCGAGGACGAGCACGGGGGCGGCCGGAACACGCTACCCGATGGGTCTGACCGTGCGCCCTCTGCGGTCCAACTTCGCCGGCGAAGCGAGCGGGCTCGTCTTGCGCGAGACCTACGGGCGCTCCGATCTCGACGCAATCACATCGGCACTCGATCGGTACGCGGTGCTCGTGTTTCACGACCAGCCGTTCGAGGACGGCGAGCATACGGCGTTCGCGCGGCGGCTGGACGGCGAACTGGTCACGAAGGTTGCGCGCACGGTCCTCGAATCGCGTCGCCGCCTGCACGACGACGGGATCACCGACATCTCCAACCTCGACGAGGACGGGCAACCGCTCGACCGCGCGGACCGGCGCCGCATGCACGGTCTGGGCAACCGCTTATGGCATACCGACTCGTCGTTTCAGCAGCCTGCGGCCCGCTACTCGATGCTCTCAGCGAAGACCGTGCCCGCGGCCGGCGGCGACACGGAATACGCGGACATGCGCGCCGCCTACGACACATTGCCGGAGACGCTCAAAGCGCAGGTGAACGGCCTGCGCGCTTTCCATTCCATCATGTACTCGCGGCAAACGATCGGCTTTACCGACTTCAGCGACGCCGAACGCGCCCAGTTTCCCGGCGCGGAGCAGCCGCTCGTGCGCGTGCATCCCGGTTCGGGCCGCACCAGCCTGTACTTGGCCTCCCATGCGGAGCACATCGTCGGCTGGCCGGTCCCCGACGGCCGCATCCTGCTGCGCGAACTGATCGCGCTCGCGACGCAGCCGGCATTCGTCTATCGTCACACCTGGCAGCGCGGCGACTTCGTGATCTGGGACAATCGCTGCACGATGCATCGCGGGCTTGCATTCGACGAGCGCGAGCCGCGCGATCTGCGCCGCGCGACGACGCTCGACATCGCCCCGGCGTTCATCCCCGCCTGAGCGCTCGTGTTTGCGGTGATGGTTCGCTTCCATCTCGAACCGGCCGGCCGCGAGCGCGCCCGCGCCGCGATGCTAGATGTGGCACGGCTGATGCATGACGTTCCGGGCTGCCGGCGGTTCGAGGTGTTCGAACCGGAAGAGGACGCCGAGCACCTGTGGTTTTCCGAACTCTGGCGCGATCGAGCGTCGTTCGAGCAGCATAGCGCCGAGCGTCCTGCGGCGATCGCGGCACTCGCGCGCACGATCGCCGCAACCTTCGCCTCGCCCCCAGAGGTCGCCACCTACACCGTGCTCGCGTAACCTCAGTGCCGGCCTGGACGGGTCCGCGGATGCGCGCAGGCTGAGCCGGAGCCGGCCAGGGCGGCCGGACACGTGAACGCGATGCTTCGCAGCGCCCGCACCGTTACGGCGAAGCTCACCGGCCGGCTCAAGACACCGGTGCGTTGCGACGAGTCTGCATGAGACCGCTCGGCGGGCCATCGATCGCCGTCCACCCGCCGTCGCAGAACAGCGTCGAGCCGGTAACGTAGCTCGCCGCATCCGAGACGAGGAATGCAATCACCGCACCGATCTCCTCGGGCCGGCTCCAGCGACCCAGGACGGTGTGCTGGGCATACTTCTCCCACAATTCGGGCTTCTCTTTGAGCGGCTCGGTCAACGCCGTTTCGACGATGCTCGGCGCGATCGCATTGACCCGGATCCCGTACTCGCCGGCCTCGGCTGCGGCGCCCGAAACGAGCTGACCGATTCCGGCCTTGGTCGACGCATACACGCCGAGGCCGGCTTCGAGCGTTACCGCTCGAACCGACGAGCTGGCGATGATGCTGCCGCCGCACCCTTGCGCGATCATGAGCTTCAGAAATGCTCGCAGGAAAAGAAACGTACCCTTGAGGTTGAGTTCCACGATCCGGTCGAAATCGGCTTCGTCGAAATCGACGATCCGCTTGCGAATGTTCATACCGGGCGTCGTCACGGCGGCATCCAGCCGTGGATAGTCGACGGCGATCCTTTCAGCCAGGGCCGCCACGCCGGCGGCGTCCGCCGCGTTGCAGAGGATAACGTCGCCGCCGATCGCCTGCGCGGTTGTTCGAACGCCGGCCTCATCGATATCGGAGCAGATCACCCGGGCTCCAAGGCCGGCGAGCACGTGAGCCGCGCCCCTTCCGATGCCGGAAGCCGCGCCGAGCACCAGCACCGTCTTGCCCGACAGGTCGAAGAGGCGCCGGAAATCCGTCATTGGGCGATATTGGCGTCGCCCGCCGCCTTCTCCGCCGGTGCCGCAGGTTGCCCCCTGCCGCGCCGCGCACTACGCGGTCAAAAGTGCGTGGAGGGGCCATGAACCGTCGAAACTTCGTCCGAAAAAGCGCCGCCGCGACGGCGGTTGCCGTGTCGGTTCCCTATATCGCCCGCGGCGCGACCCCGTTGACGATGAAGTTCGCGCATTTTGCGGCCGTCGAGCACCCCGCCAACGTCGCCGCGAAACAGTTCGTCGATCGGGTATCAACGCGCACCAAGGGCGCTATTGCTATCACCGTCTATCCCAACAATCAGCTTGGAGATCCGACCCAGCAGGCCGCGCAGATCAAGGCCGGCGTGATCGACATTGGATTGCCAACCGAAGGTCAGCTCGATAAATACGACAAGGCGTTCGCCGCCGTAGAACTTCCCTTCGTTTTCGACAGCCGCGCCGAGGTGTTCAAGGTACTGGACGGCCCGGGAATTGCGTGGCTCGGGCCACTGGCCGAGAAGCAAGGCTTCATCACGCTGCACAACTGGGACTATGGATTTCGGAACGTCACCAACAGCGTGCGGCCCATCAACACGCCCGATGACATGAAGGGCTTGAAAATCCGGACGCCGCCCGAGATTCAAATCGAAGCGGCGATGGAGGCACTCGGGGCGATCGTCACGCCCATTTCGTTTGCCGAGCTCTATCTCGCGTTATCGCAGCACGTCGTCGACGGCGAAGAGAATCCGGTATCCGTCATCTATTACAACAAGTACAACGAAGTTCAGAAGCATCTCGCCCTGACGCGTCACGTCTACAACAACATGATCCTCACCGTCAGCGCGATGAGTTGGCCGAAGCTCACCCCCGGGCAGCAGACGATCTTTCGCGAGGAAGCCGCCAGCGCCGGCGATCTGATGCGCAAGCTGACCGGCGACCAGGAAAAGGATCAAATCGCAAAGCTGCAAGCCGCTGGAATGCAAGTAACGACGCCCGACCTGGCTCCCTTTCGCGCCAAGATGGGGCCAGCATACAAGCGCGTTTCCGACTATGCCGGGCCGGAGGCCGTAGCAAAGTTCCTGGCGATGGTCAAGAGTGCAAAGGCGTAGGCGCCTAGTGAAATCCGAACGCGTGCGGTAAAACCAGCGTAAACGCCGGAACGAAAGCAACCACCAACAGGCCGACGACCAGGACCGCGAGGTACGGCACCATCGCCCGCGACGCGGGCTCGACTTCGGTCTGCTGAATCGCGCAGCAGACATAGAAACCAACGCCGGCGGGCGGCATGAAGGCACCGATTCCCATAGCGATGACCAGGACGATGCCGTAATGGAGCGGGCTCAGGCCGATCTGCACCGCAATCGGCAGCAGCAGCGGGGCCAGCACGTTGAGCGCGGGCAAGCCTTCGAGCAGCGAGCCCGCGACGATCAACAGCAGGATCGACCCCAACAGGAAGATGAGCGAACTGTTGTTGACCCCGTGCAGAAGCTCGACCAAATGCTGCGGCAGCGACGCGATCGTCAGCGCCCACGAGAACGCCGACGCCGCGGCCAAAATGAATAGCACCATGCCGCTGAGGGCCGCGCTATCAACGATCGTACGGGTCAGGCTCCGGAGACCCATCTCGCGATAAACGAAGACGGAGAGCGCGATGCCGTACAGCACGGCGAACGACGAAATCTCCGTGGGCGTGGCGATGCCGAACATGATGCCGCCGAATAAGATCAGCGGCATCAGCAGCGGCAACACCGCGACCAGGCCCGCGCGGCCAAGCGTCGACAGCTTCGCGCGCGGGGCCCGCGGTGCGTTGGTGATCCGCGCCCGGACGTAGATCAGCAGCATCAGGCAGAGGCCGATCACCGCCGCCGGAATCAAACCACCGATGAACAGCGCTGCGATCGAGAGGCTGGTAATCGATCCGAGCACGAGCATCGCGATGCTCGGCGGCACCGTTTCACCCATCGCTGCGGAAGCGGCCAAGACGGCCGCGCCTTCACCCGCGCTGTACCCCTCGCGGGCCAACATGTTGCGCATGACGGATCCGACCGCCGCTACGTCCGCAGCCTTCGAGCCCGAAAGGCCGGAAACCAGGTACATGCTGACAACGACGACCTGCAAGAGCCCGCCGCGCAAATGACCGACCAGCGCCTGGACGAAGCGCACCAACCGCACGCTGATGCCGCCGCGCTCCATGATCAATCCGGCGAACACGAAGAACGGAACGGCCAGTAACACGTAATTGGAGGTTCCGTTCACCATGTTCTGCGGCAGCGCCACCATCGGCGACGAGTTGGAAACCCAGAGGTAGCCGGCGGTCCCCAAAATCAGTGCGAAGCCGACCGGCACGCCGGCGAGAACGGTTACCAAGAAAACGCACAGCACGAGGGTCGTCGCGATGCCGGGTGTCACGAGCGGTTGCCATACAGCGCTGGTCAGCACGGCGATCCCAAGTACCGCGAACAGCGCACCCCCGACCTTTACCAGCGTTCGCCTGTCGGCCCGCATCAAGCGCTCGAGCGAGTAGAGTGCGAGCAATGCCATGCCAACACTGAGCGGAATCGCAATTGTTGCGGCGGGAACGCGCAGAATCGGGGTCTGCTCGTTCCACGTCGTTCGCAGCAGTCCGATCGAAGCGACTCCGGCGATCGTTGCACCGAGCAGGACCAGCCATTCCGTCAGCACGGTCAACACGCATTGTACGCGCGGCGGCAGCACGTTCGTGAGGACCCGAACCGGCAGATGGTGCAAGCGCCGATAGGCGACGACGCCGCCGACGAACGTGAGCACGGAAAGGGCGAACTGCGCAACTTCGCCCGTCCAAAGAAGTCCGGTGGTCGAAAGCGCGCGTCCCGCAACGTTGACGAGGACGACCACCAGTTCGCCGCAGAGCGCGGCGATCAGCACGGCTGCGGCGACGGCGTCGATCGCGCTGACGACGCCCGTCCCGTCCCCGCGCTCGATGATCGATTCGGACGTCAGAGCGGCGAAAACTTCGTCGACTTCAGGATGCGATTCTCTTGGTGCACCAGATATTGACCCTCGGCGCTCTTCTTGCGGAACGAGATCCAATCCGGATCGCTCTCCAGGCCGGCGCGCCGGCGCTCGCGATCGGCCATACTTTCGTATTTCCACAGGTGCACGACCTGGTTGAGGGTACCGATCTCGGACACGAAGTACCCGACCGGTTCGCCCTGATGGCGGCAGTGAATCGGATACCCTTCACGCTCGTAGAGCTCGAGATATGCGGCGATCTTTCCGGGCGCAACGGTGTAGGTGCGCAAGTCGATAATCACGTCGATCTCCCCTTACCTTCAGGCTCCTGAATCAGACCGCGCGCAGACGAAAAGGCCGGACAGATACCGCTGCGGACCTGGCTTCATCTCGGGAGGCCTCGTTCCGGGCGACGTACGCCTTCCTCCTATGTATCGGGCGTCGCATACCGAGGAGAACACGATCGCACCCCGGACCGCAGCCGGAATGTGGGCGATGACGGATTCGAACCGCCGGCCCTCCCCGTGTAAAGGGGACGCTCTACCGCTGAGCTAATCGCCCGCCGCCTCGACGATTCGGCGCGGCTTGCGCACGTCCCCGGAACGCGAAAGGGCAAAGTACGCAGCGCGGGGATACACAACGCGATGCAGCGTCGGGGTCCAACGATCGACTATTCCAAGCCGATCTGGCGCTCCCTCATCGTTTTTCTGATCCCGCTGATGCTGAGCAACATTCTGCAGTCGGCGTCGGCGACGCTGAACAGTATCTATTTGGGCCGCCTGATCGACGTGCACGCGCTGGCGGCGGCGGCGGGCTTCTTTCCGATCGTGTTCTTCATGATCTCGTTTTTCATCGGGATTTTCAGTGCGAGCACGGTGCTGATCGGTCAAGCCTACGGCGCGGCCGATGAAGAGCGCCTCAAAGCCGTCGCCGGCACGACGCTGGCGCTCTCGATCGGAGGAGGTCTCGTAATCGGCGGGTTGGGCGCGCTGTTCGTGCGGCCGCTCATGCACGTCATCGGCACACCGCCCGACATCTTCGACAACGCGGCCGGCTATGCGCGCATCGTCTTCCTCGGGCTGCCGCTGCTGTTCACGTACCTGGCGTATACGACGTTCGTCCGCGGCACCGGTGATTCGCGTACACCGTTCGCGTCGCTGATCGTCAGTACGCTGGCCACCTTAATCGTCACCCCGGCCCTCATTCAAGGCTGGCTCGGTTTGCCGCACTTTGGAGTTGCGAGCGCGGCCTTCGCGAATCTGGCCGGCAGCGCCATCGGGCTCGTGTTTCTGCTCGTCGCACTCGCGCGAGAAAAGAACCCGCTGGCGCTCGATCTGTCGATCGTGCGGCACATGCGGCTCCACTGGCCGCTCGTACGTACGCTCCTGCGCATCGGAGTTCCCACGGGCGTGCAAGTCGTCATGGTATCGTTGTCGGAGATCGCGGTCCTCGCTCTGGTGAACCGCTTCGGTTCGGGCGCGACCGCCGCATATGGCGCCGTGAATCAAATCGTCTCCTACGTCCAGTTTCCCGCGATCTCGATCGGCATCGCGTCCTCGATCTTCGGCGCGCAATCGATCGGCGCACGGCGCTTCGATCGTTTGACCGGGGTCGCGCGGGCGGGTGTCGGCCTCAACTGGGCGCTCGGCGGGAGTCTGATCACGATCGTCTATCTCTTCAACAACGACGTGCTGGGGTGGTTCATCACCGATCCCGTCGTGCTGCGTACTGCGCACGATCTGCTCGCGATCACGCTTTGGAGTTACGCGATTTTCGGGACCTCGGCCGTACTCTCAGGTCTGATGCGGTCGAGCGGTACCGTTCTCTGGCCGACGCTGCTCGCGGTCATCTCGATCTGGGGTGTCGAGGTGCCCGTCGCGTACGCGCTGGCACCGCACTACGGGTTGAACGGCGTTTGGACGGCCTATCCGGTCGCGTTCTGCAGCAATCTGCTTTTCCAGTCGATCTACTTTTTCGGATTCTGGCGGCGCAAACACCTCACCACGCTGCTGGACGACCGCGGCGAGTCCGCCGCAAGCTGAGATGCCTGCAGCTCCGAAACCGGCTCTGGCTCAATCCTACGCGGCAAACGTCGTGCTCGTGATCCTGACGCTCTTTCCGGGCCTCATCAACACCAGCGCGATCTCGCTCGACGCATCCGTGATCGGATCTGATCTGCACGTTGCGCCGGCGCTGGCGGCCACGTTGCCGCTGCTGAGCGATGCGGCCCTGGCGTTCGGCTGCGTGCTGGCGGCCGAACTCGGCCGGCGCGTCGAAGGCCGGCTGCTGTTCTACGTGCTCTTGGCGGGCTCTATGATCTCCGCGCTCGCCAGCGCGACGGCAACGGCGTTTCCGGTGCTGCTCGCTGCGCACGTCGTGCACGGCTTGTTGTCCGGTATGCTCTTCGTGGTGGTCCTGCCGCCGCTGCTGACCACCTTCGGCAGCAAGAAGCTCGGCGCGACCGCCAGCGTGATGGTGCCGGCGCTGTTCGGCGCGGCGACGCTCGGTCCGCCGGTCGGCGCCGTGGTCGCGTTCTCGTCCCTGTGGCGCGTCCTGTTCGCGGTCGAGGTCGGGGTCGCGCTGATCGCGATGCTGTTGGCCGCGTTGACGCTGCAGAAGCGCGAACCGCAGGCGACGAATGAGCCGCTGGACTGGGGGGCGCTCCTGCTGGCGGCGCTCGGGTCGGCCGCTGTGTATATGGGCACCGGACGTCTCGCGAACAGCGATCTCCGCGATCCCCTTGCGGACGCACCGATCATCGTCGGTATGGCCGCGTACGCAGCCCTGATCGCGACCGAAGCGGCGAAGAAATTTCCGCTGGTCCCGGTTCGCAAGCTCGCCACCTCGGTCGCGATCATCGGCACGATCGCGACCGTCACGGGCAGCGTTTCCTTCGCCGCCCTCAATGGCGGCCTGATGCTCTCGCTGCTGCGCGTCGAGGGTCTGACGCCGCACGATGCGGGGCTGACGCTGTGGCCCGAGTTCTTGGCGGCGGTCGCGAGCGGCTTCGCGTTCGGGCGATTGGTGACGACGCGCTGGGTCATCCTCAGCGGCGCAGCCGGCCTCGTGATCATCGCGGCCGCCGCCCTGTGCGCGCGTGCGTTCACACCGGTCTGGGCGCAGGACGCCGGCTGGATCGGTGCGGTCGGTGCATTCGGGGCAGGGCTCAGCGTGTCGCCGGGACTCTTCGTCGTTACGTTGTCGTTCGAGCGCGCGCTCGTCGGCCGCGCGATCGCACTGCTCAATCTCTTTCGGCTGACCGGCGGGTTCATCAGCGTGCCGGGTGTCCAGTTCTGGATCGGTTCGCAGACGGCGCATCATCTGGCGGCCGCGGGAGCAGGCTCGGCGGCCGCCGTCGAAGCCGCGGCGCGAGCCTACGTGACCGGGAACGCGCTCCCGGCAGGCGCGCCTCGCAGCGCGCTGCCGCATGCGCTGAGTCTCGGCATCGCCGATGCGGACGTGCTGATCGTCGCGCTCACGGCAATCGGGCTCATCGCGATCGTTGCCCTGCTGCGCGCAACGCACCTCAAGCTGCGCGCCCCGGACCTCGAACGCTTCGATCGCGGTGAGCCCGCGCTCGGCGCTCCCGCGCTGGTCTGAGACCGTCCGCTCGACCAGGCAGCCGCAGGGAAGGGTCGAACGTAACGGCATGCTATCCGCGGATGCCGCTGGGCCCATGCCGGTCGTCATCGACGTGCAGCCCGCAGCGCGCGTCGTCACGCGGCCGCTCACCGCGCACGACGGGTCGGTCATTGGATGGGCGTCGGTGCATGACGGCAACGCCGTCCTCATCGTGATGCCCGGCGATAACCGCGACGCCGGTTACGTCCGGATTCACACCGGCCGGGTTACCCAGCTCGTCCGCGGTGCCTCCGCCGATGCCGCGCAGCGGGCTCCGGAGATCAACGTCGGCAGCCCGGCCCGTGCGCAGACCGCGTCGGGCGTGCACATCCCGCACCCCGAAGTGATCTTTCGCTCGCGCTGACGTTTCGGGGACGCGACGATCATGGTCCGCACGCTGATTCTGGCGTTTGCCGCCGAAGCTGGACTGGCGACGATGCAGCACTGGACACCGATCTCGACGACGGCGCCGGCGATCACCGGCAAGGTGACCCTGACCGCGTCGATGATGTGGTTCCAAAACGGTCGCTCGTTGACGCTGCAGCGCGTCGCCGACGGCGTGATTGCGGAAAGCGCGACCGAGCCGCACGGCAGCGCGCGGACCTACCATCTCTACCGGATCGTTTCGCTGGTCAATCCGTCGCTGGTGCGGGGGAACCTCATTTGTCCCCAAACGCCGCGCTTTCTGCTGCTCGCCTATGCGCCGTCCGACGCGGCGCCGCACGCCATGGTCTTCGCGCGCTACTATGGCGGCACCGCGCCCCCACCGAACTGGGACAATCCCTCCCATCTCTGCGCGACGTTCACCTACGAGCGCACGCGCTAGGAGTTGGGAACGGATGGGGAAGGTGCACGGCGTGAGAGCCTTTCGTCGCGTCGCCCTGGCGGGGTGGTTCGCGACCATTGCCGCCTGGGGCGCCGTCCCCGCAATCGCCCAGACCGGGGCTTCGCCGACGCCGTCGCCATCGCCGGGAGCCGCCGGGCCGCCGCGCTGGGTGCTGGCCTGTGACGGTGCCACGGTCGGGCTGTTCAACGGGCTCGATGCGCCCGATCCGAAGCTCGCTCAGTCGCTGCGCGACCAAATCCTCGGAACCGCGGCACCGACTTCGAAGAGCGAGTACAAGAACGTCGAGATCACGCTGCGCGATGGGACGGCTGAACCGGACTTCGTGCAGTGGGTCCGCAGCGGAGCCGCGGGTGCCGACGTCGTCCCGCGCAACTGCACCGCCGCGAAGTCCGGCTTCGGCAACGCTCCGCAAACGACGTACACGCTGCGCCACGTGCTGCCTGCGAACGACTCCGTGATCAACGCCTCCGGACTGACCGCCGGGCTCCTGGTCGGTACGCTGCAGCTCGCCTCACCGTAAGCGGTCGCCTCAGACGGTTGCCGAGCTCGTTGACGGGCCGCCGCTTCTCGCGCGCTGCTGGGGTAGGAGATTCCTCGTCGCCAACGGGAATGATCGCAGGTGCGTTCGGGTTCTGCGCTGGCTCGTCTCATGTTCTGCACGGCAGCCGCCGTCATATCGGCGGCGGTCGCGGATCCGCTCGTCGAAACGCTGTCGAACGCCGGCGCATTCGGCCACGGCCGCTTTACCGATCACAGCACCGCCGACATCGCACCGACCCTCAGCACCGGCCTGCTGTTCGCGTCGCTCTTCGTCGCCTGCCTCGTTCAGCGCGCGCTCGCGCAAAGCGTGACGCCGACCCGGTGGCTGCGTCTTTCGGATGCGGCGCTCGCGCCGGCTACGCTCATTCGCCTCTTCCCGGCGATCTTCGCGGCGCAAATGGCGGTGCTGTTCGGGATGGAGAGCATCGAACAAGTCGTCGTGGACGGACACGCACTCGGCGGCACGCTCTGGCTCGGCGGTCCGATCCTCATCAGCCTCGCCCTCCACGCGGTGGTGGGGATCGCCATCGTCGCGCTGCTTTCGCAGTTGCTGCGCTGGCTCGCAGAGAGCGTCGCCGAGGCGATCACTTTCTTGCGCCAACTCGAGCTTCCGTGGGCAGCGCTCACGCCGGCAGCCCCCGTCCCGGTTTTTCTCGAGTCTCCTCGCCGCATCGACGAACCCGCGCTTGCACGGCTGCAAGTTCGCGGACCCCCGCACCGACGCTTCTGAGCTAGCCGCGCCGCCCGGACTCGGGCCTGGCGCCAAAATGCTTCTCGTCGCCCGTCGCCGCAGCGCGCCGGGCTCAGGTGCGCTTACAAATGTCGATCGATTCGAATCGCCGGAGTCAGGAACTGGAAGTCCACCGCAAGGCCCTCACGGGTGAGCGCAAAATCGATGTCATCAACCGTCTCAAGACGGCGCGCGGGCACATCGATCACATTCTCGACATGGTCGCAGACGATGCATACGTCCTCGACCTGCTGCGTCAGGTTGCAGCCGTGCGTGGAGCGCTCGACGCGACGACGCGCGTCGCGCTGCGGCACTATTTCGAGCGTGTCTTCGCCGACGCGGTGCGGGATGGCGGAATCGAACCGGCCGCCGACGACCTGATGACCGCGCTGACGTTCCTGCGCCAAGTCGATTGAACCCGCGGGACCGCATGCGCAGGAATCCCGAAGTGACCGCTGCCGGAATAGGAGTGCGCCTTCCGCTCACTTCGCCGCATCGCTAGCAGCCGATCGAGGGTCAGCCGCGCCGGCCACGGAGGGCCGGTCCAGGTTGTCCGGAATCGCCGCGGGTGACCTTTCGTGACTTCTGTGAGGCGATCGGCGACGGCGTGCTGTCGTGCGTTCCCGCGGCCAGGTACCAGCCGCCGAGCGAGCTGGGCGACGCCGCGACGATCTCGCTGGGCGGCGCGAAGGCGACGATCTCGCGCGAGAAATCCGGCTGGCGCGTCGCGTTCGTTCGTTCCGGCGGCGTCACGAGCATGGCGCCGCTGGCGGGCCGGACCGTCGACACAGCCACGGCCGAAAACCTCGCCGGATCGATCGCCGGTTTCCTGATATAGCCGTTCGGTCGCCGCCGCCGATTCGCACCAGCGCTCGGGCTCCCCGACGGCCGCTCGCAGCATACCGCTTGCCCGATTCGAGAGTACCGGCCGCACGCGAAACCGCGTAACGACGGCCAAAACACCGCGGGTGCCGCCAAAGTCGCAGGTTCGCCTACTCCGTTGTCGGAAAATCTCGCCCCGCCTCGCATCGCTTGGCTTCCGACGCTCGGGAGGTTTCGCGCACTCGTGCAGCTTCTTGCCCAGCAGATCGTCAGCGGTTTGGCGACCGGCTCGATCTTCGCCAGCATGGCGCTTGCGCTCGTCCTCATCTATCGTTCGATGGGCGTGATCAATTTTGCCCAAGGCGAGTTGGCGATGTTCTCAACGTACGTCGCGTGGCAGCTCGTGCAGATGGGCGTACCGATGCTGGCCGCGTTTTTCATCACGATCGTCGTGGCGTTCATCGGCGGCGTCGCGCTGGAGCGGCTGGTCATTCGGCCGGTCGAGCGCGCGCCGCAACTGACGATCGTCATCGTGACGCTGGGGCTGTTCACGGCGGTCAACGGTCTGGCCGGCTGGATTTGGGGCTATATCGTGAAGCCTTTTCCATCGCCGTTTCCGACCACGCCGCTGCAATTCGGCGGCGTGGCCTTCAGCGCGCAGGACGTTGGGGTCATCGTCGTCTCGCTCGTTACGCTCGGCCTGGTGACGCTTTTCTTCCAAAAAACGAAGCTCGGGCTCGCGATGCGCGCGGCGGCAATCTATCCCGAACAGAGCCGCGTGCTCGGGATTCGCGTGGGCTGGATGCTCGCGCTCGGCTGGGGACTGGCCTCGATGGTCGGCGCGATCTCCGGGATCATGATCGCGCCGGTGGTCTTCCTCGATCCCAATATGATGCAGAGCGTCATCGTCTATGCGTTTGCGGCCGCGGTTCTGGGCGGGATCGAGAGCCCCATCGGTGCCGTCGTCGGCGGCCTGATCCTGGGCGTCGTCCTCAACCTGCTCGGTACGTACGTCGAAGCAGTCGGGAACGAGCTGCGGCTCGCGGCCGCGCTTGCGATCATCGTGGCGGTGCTCGTCATCAAGCCGTCCGGGTTGTTCGGGCGCGCGACGGTGCAGCGAGTATAGTGTCGCCGAGCGTCGCTCGTACGCTCCGCGTCGGCATCGTGATCGCAGCGATCGTGATCTTCCCGGCGATCAGCCCATCGTTTCTCGTGTTCGACTTCATCTACGTCGCGGCGTACGCGATCGCCATCCTGGGACTGATCATCCTGACCGGGATGAACGGCCAGATCTCGCTCGGACACGGTGCGTTCATGGCGCTCGGCGGCTACGTGGCGGCCGTACTCGCTCATAATCTGGGCTGGCCCTATTGGGTCGGCGTCCCGCTGGCGGCGATCGCGTCGGGCGCTTTCGGGCTCATTATCGGAGCGATCGCACTCCGCTTAGCCGGGGTGTACCTCGCGCTCGCAACGTTCGCGCTCGCGGTCGCGACGCCGTCGTTCCTCAAGCACTACAAGAGCATCACGGGCGGATTCGGAGGCTTGTCGCTCGACGCGGTCAAGGCGCCCGCCGGTGTTCCGCTCGACGGGCAGCAGTGGCTGTACTACGTCGTGTGGGCGGTCGCGGGCGCCGCCTTCCTCGCTTCGGCACTGCTGGTTCGCGGCAAGTTCGGCCGCGCATTGCGGGCTTTGCGCGACAATCCGATCGCCGCGATCTCGTTCGGGGTCAACCCCTACTATTACAAGACGCTCGCCTTCGGCTGGAGCGCCGTCCTGGCCGGAATCGCCGGCGCGTTCTTCGCGATGACGACCGCCTACGTCAGCCCCGATACGTTCTCGTTCGCGCTCTCGATCACGCTGTTGATCGGAGCGGTTCTGGGAGGCATGACGACCTTCTGGGGTGCGCTTGTGGGTGCGATCGTGATCGAGTTTCTGCCGCTCGTGGCGCAGCAGGTCAATGCCGCTGCGCCGAGCGTCGTCTACGGCGTCACCTTGATTCTCATGATGCTTTTCGTCCCGGACGGGATCGTCGGAGGGGTGCAGCGCTTGACGCGCCGGCTCGTTCGAGGAGCGCCGTCGGCCCCACGACCCGAACCGTCAGTCCCGGCCGCCGCTTCGATGGCGGTCGATCAACCCACGCGCGAGCAGCGCAACTCTCCGCCCGCAGGAGGTACCCGTGATCCAAGTCTACCGTAAAGCCGTAACCGGCATCCTCGCAGCGACGTTCGCGCTCACCGTTACCGGCAGCGCAGTCGCCCCCGCCCTCGCCGCAGACCCCGGTATCACTGATACCGAGATCTTGCTCGGCGGCACCCATCCTTACAGCGGCCCCGCTTCGGCGTACGGCAACATCGGCAAGGGCATCGCGGCGTACTTCAGCTACGTGAACGAACATGGGGGCGTGAACGGCCGCAAGATCAGGTACATCGACAAAGACGATGGGTACAGCCCGCCGCAGGCCGTGCAGATCGTGCACCAATTGGTCGAGCAAGACAAGGTCTTCGCGATCTTCGACACGCTCGGCACAGCGGTCAACACGGCGATTCGGCCGTACCTGAACCAGAACGGCGTGCCGCAATTGTTCGTCGCCACCGGCGCGTCGACGTGGGGCCACGACTATCAGAAGTTCCCCTGGACGATCGGCTGGCAGCCGGACTATCAGGCCGAAGCGACCCTCTACGCGCAGGACATCCTGCAGAACCATCCCAAGGCAAAGATCGGTGTCCTCTATCAGAATGACGACTACGGCGAAGACTACAACGCCGGGCTGAAACGCGGTCTCGGCAAGCATCAGGACTTGATCGTCAAGATGGTCTCGTACGAGACCAGCGATCCGAGTGTCAGCTCGCAGATTTCAACGCTCAAGGCCGCCGGCTGCGACACCTTCATGATCTTCGCGACGCCGAAGTTCGCGATCCAGGCGATGGTCGCGGCAGCGCAGCAGTCGTGGCACCCGACGATTTATCTCAACAACGTCTCCGCCGCGGTCCCGTTTATGAACGCAGCATCAAAAGGAGGCGGTCCCGCCGCGGTCGCCGGCGTCATCAGTACGATCTATCTCAAGGATCCGGCGAACCACGCGCGCTACGCCGGCGATGCCGGGATGAAGCTCTACAACGAGATCATGGCCAAGTATCTGCCCGGCGCCGATAAGGACGACGGCAATTACCTCTACGGCGTGTCGATCGCGTTCACGATGGTGGACGTGCTCAAGCGCGCCGGCAAGGATCTGACCCGCAAGAAGGTCATGGACATCGCCACGAACCTGGTCGAAAAGGACAACCCATGGGCCTATCCCGGCGTCGTGATCCACACCTCGCCGACGTTCCGCTTCCCGATCACACAGATGATTACGGCGAAGTGGCTCGCAACGGATTGGTCGCCGTCGGGCGTGCTGATCGACACTCGTGCGATGACGATGGCCGAGAAGTAGCGCCGCATGCCGGCGCTGCTGACGGTCCGCAACCTCTCGATTCGGTTCGGTGGGATCACCGCGCTGAACGAGGTGTCCTTCGACGTTGCCGAGGGTCACATCACGGGCTTGATCGGACCGAACGGCGCCGGTAAGACGACCTGCTTCAATTGCATCACGCGGCTCTACGAGCCGACCTCGGGCGAGGTGTTCTTCAAGGGTGAAGATCTGCTGCGGCTGCGGCCGCAGCAGATCGCCGGGAAGCGCATCGCCCGAACGTTCCAAAACCTCGCGCTGTTCGAGCGCATGACCGTCCTCGACAACGCGCTGGTCGGCTATCACGCCCGGTTCCCCGGCGGCTTCGGCGACTGGGGCGCCGAGGAAGGCGCGATCAGCGAAGCGATGGAGGTGCTGGCGAAGCTCGAGGTGGCGGACCTCGCGAAGCGTCAGGTTCACGGTCTCCCGTTCGGGATCCGCAAGCGAGTGGAGCTCGCCCGCGCCATCATGGCGAAGCCCGAACTGCTGCTCCTCGACGAGCCCGCGGCGGGCATCAGTCACGACGAGGTGACGGCGCTGGCCACGACAATTCGACGCGTTGCGTCCGACTTCACGACGACGATCCTCATGGTGGAGCACCATATGCAGCTCGTCATGAGCGTTTCCGACCACATCGTCGTGCTCGCCTCCGGCAAGAAGCTCGCCGACGGTCCGCCGGCCGACATCCAAGCGAACCCGGCGGTCATCGAAGCCTACCTAGGGACCGTCTGATGTCCGCACTCGCCGAGCTGCGCGTCGCGCCGCTGCTCGAGGCGCGCGGTCTGCACGCCCGGTACGGAGAGATCGAAGCAATTCGCGGCATCGACCTCGACGTGCATGAGGGCGCGATCGTCGCGCTGCTCGGCGCGAACGGATCGGGGAAGACCAGCACGTTGCGGGCGCTGACCGGCGCGATCAAGACCACGGGGACCGTCGTGTTTGCAGGCTCGCCGCTGAACGGCGCCCCGGAAGACGCCGCGCGCCGCGGCGTCGCCCACGTGCCCGAAGGCCGCGGCACGCTCAGCTCGCTCACGGTCGGCGAAAATCTTTCGCTGGGCGGCTACCTCACGAACGACCGGAAGCGCTTCGCCGTGCGCTACGAGCGGGTCGCCGGCTATTTCCCCTGGATCGCCGAACGCCGATCGCAGGCCGCCGGAACGCTCAGCGGCGGCGAACAGCAGATGCTCGCGATTGCGCGCGCGCTGATGATGGAACCGAAGCTGCTGCTGCTGGACGAGCCGTCGCTCGGCCTGGGGCCGATGATCGTGCGCGATATCTTCGCCTTGCTGCGAGCGATCAACGAACGGGACGGAGTGACGATCCTGGTCGCCGAGCAGAACGCGACTGTCGCCCTGGCGACCGCCGACCACGCGTACATCCTCGAGGCCGGCCGCGTCGCAATGCACGGCCCTAGCGCCGAACTGGCGCAAAACGATCAAGTCCGCCGCGTCTACCTCGGCTACTAGGTACTAACCAAAACAAGGGAGCGGCGGCGAGAGACCGAAGCCATGTCGCCGTTCCAACGGAAATGCGAGGACGTTATGTCACGTTTTCAGGCGCTACGCGCGGGATTGTCTAGCCTTGCTGCGGCCGCTAGCCTCACCGTACTGATGGTTGCGCTCTCGGTTGCGGCGGCGAACGCCGCCGCGGTCGGGACGCTCTTTTTCGACGGTCCGCTCGCGGCCAGCGCGCCGAGCGGCGTCCCCGTGATGTCGTTCACGCTGGGCACGCCGACGACGACGGCGGCGGCAACGGGCTCCGGTGCTGGGCGCGCATCGGCGCCGAGCTCGCTGCAGGTCACCAAGATGGCGGATGCGACCAGTCCCAAACTGTTCCAAGCCGCTTCGATGGGTCAGCACATCGTAAAGATGCGGTTGGTGGTGGGCGCGCGCACGCTTACGTTCGAGGACGTGCTCGTCAGTAGTTATCGCGCTTCGGCGGGCTCGGGCAGAGACGCTACGCCGACCGAGACGATCACCTTCAACTTCACGCGCATGAGCGATACGTCCAACCCGCCGACGACCATCCGCGTCCTCAACGGACCCGCGATGCTTCAGCCGCAAGCCTCGCCGACAGCCACGCCCGACACCGTGCGGGTGATGCCCGCACCGCGCTAACGCCTTAGGGAGAAACGGCGAGCGCGCCGTTTGAGCCCGGGATGTTCACCGTCGCAAACGGCGCGGACGTATACGGCGGCGCATAAACCGTCACCGTCTTCGGCAGGACGAGATTCGACGGCGGCGGGAGGTTCGAGGCAAACAGGTTTCCTGTCGCGGGATCCAGCGCCAGCGTCGCTGGGCCGTCCAGTCCCACAGAGATCGTGACGGCCGGACCGCCGGTGTACGGCGGCTGGTATTCGGCAATCTTGCTGCTGCCGTAATAGGCGACGAAGAAGTCGCCCGCCGGGTCGAGTGCAAGACCGCCTCCGCCGACGTTGGTTCCGGGGTTGATCGTCGCGGACGGGCTTCCGGTGTAGGGCGGAGCGTATTCGAGCTGCAGCGAGCCGTTGCTCGTGACGAAGAGATTGTTGGTGACGGCTTGCTCGACGGTCTGCTCCGGGGTGTTGGCGGGGACGAACGTGGCGGCGGCGTACGGCGGGCTGTAGGCGCGCACCAAGGTCGCAGAGTTCAGGTCGGAAACGATGAAGAAGTCGTTGGCGGAGTCGGCCGAGATATTGAGCGGATTGCCGAAATTCGAGCCGACCGGCGACAGGTCCACCGTGGCAAGCGGCGATCCGGTGTACGGCGCGCCGAACTCCGTCACCGTGTTGGTCGGCGGCCCGTTGAGAACGAACAGGTTCCCGGAAGAAGAAAGCGCCACATCGAGCACGTTCGCCCCGGGGACGGTCGCAATCGGCGCCCCCGTGTAGGGCGGCGCATAGAGGGTGACCGAACCGGGACCGCCGCCGGCGGAGTTCGCCACGAACAGCGTGCACGAGCTGTTGACGAGCACCTGAACCGGCCCGTTTATGCCGTTCGCGATGGCGGTCGGCGCCCCGGTGTAGGGCGGCGGCACGACATGCACTGCCGCAGCTGCGGTCGTGAAGAGCAGCGAGCCCGCGTTTACCGCGACCGGGGCGCTGCCGGACGTGACCAGGGGATTGCTCGCGGTCAAGGTGACCGGCGAAACGCCGCCCGCGCCGTTGTACGCAACGTTCCAGCTATTTCCGTTCGGAGCGCCGACGGTAAAGCGGACGGGATCCGAGACCGTCAGCGTCGGGGACACCGGCGTGCCGTCCGACGCGACGATCGTTCCGGGACCGACGATCGTATCGCCGGCAGCATCCATCGCGCTCCAGGTCGCGGTGACCGATGAGGGCGTGCACTTCGTCACCGAAGCCGGCGCCAGCACCGCGAGCGCAAGCGATGCCGCAACACCGTTGAGCGACACCGTCACCGGATTGGTCTGACCGGCCACGACGCTAATGACGATGGTGTTCTGCGATAACACGGCGCCCGAACCATCGGTGCTGGCAAACGTCTTGATGGTCAGCGATTGACTGGGGCCCGCGGCGACTTGCGCGTCGGCCGTACAGGTGTATCCGAGCGTCATCAGCGGGCAGGTGGCGCTGCCGAGCGCGAGCGTTACGATCTGCGGCGTCGATGCGCCGACTTGAAATGAGACCGATTGCGTCGCGGGGGAGACGTAGGCCGGTTTGCGTCGTGCCGACGACGGCGCCGGCTTGACCGGAACCACGATCGAGAACGCGAGCACGCCGACGCCGGTACTCGCGGGTTTCGGGGCGGATGGCACCGAGCTGCCGCCTCCGCCGCCGCAGGCGGTCAGCACGACAACGGCGAGGAGTGCGGCTAGCGGACGATTCATGGCTGGGCCCCGGCGCGGTGGATGCCTTGGATCGTAACCGGCGTCAACGTCACGGTGACCGGGAAGACGACCGACTGGCCGTAGGAGTCGCTCACCGTCACGTTGGCCGTTCCGGATCCGACGGCGTCGATCGCGATCGGCATGACGTCGGCGGTCGAGGTCACCGGCGTCGTGACGGTCACGACGGACGCATTGCTGGTCTGCACCGTGTACTGCCCGCGATAGCCCGTCTCTTGCACCGTGACCGTTGCCGGACCGGTTATCGTGAGCGAAAGCGCGAGCGGCGGGACGCCGGTCAGCGGAGCCGGTGTGGGCGTGGGCGTCGGCGTGGGCGTCGGCGTCGGCGTCGGCGTGGGTGTCGGCATCGGTGTCGGCGTCGGCGAGGACGCCGGGGTCGGCGTCGGGCCGAACGGTTGAAGATCGATGGGCGCTTTGCCCTGGGGCTGGGCAATCACCAGCAGCGTCGGGTCGAGGACGCCGTTGTAGGTGACGGTAACGGCGCTCGCGGGACTCGTCACCGACGCGGTCGAGAGCGTCAGCGCGGCCGACGAGGTACTCAACAGGATTGGCGCGCTGTAGGGCGCGGTGCCGCCGATCACGTTGCCGTCGGCATCGTACGCCGTGACAACGAGCGGCGCTGAACCCGCCCGTCCGTACGTAAGCCCGACCAGACTCAGTCCGACGCGCGCGACGACGCCATCGAGCGTGAGATTGATCGTCGCGACGCCGTTGGGAGCGGGCGGCACGGCGACGGTCGAGGTCGAGAGCGCGTTGCCCTGACCGTTGGGGGCGTCGAAAAACGTCACGATGAAATTCTTCGCCGACGACTGCGCGACGACGGCAACGTTACACATCGTGGTGCCGCTGGTCACCGTGCACGCGGCCGGCAGGGGGCTGACGTTCAGCACCAGGCCGGGCACGGTGGCGCCCGGATAGACGATATTGATCACGAGCGACTGCGAGGATGCGGAGATGTACGCTGGGCGCCTTGCG
>Ga0182024_10007964_pt1 | contig 22627 bp, 15 predicted proteins | sample P32metaG_FD_120480 | JGI IMG/M metagenome (GOLD analysis project Ga0182024, IMG submission 120480) | Permafrost microbial communities from Stordalen Mire, Sweden - P3-2 metaG (Illumina Assembly) | ecosystem: Environmental > Terrestrial > Soil > Wetlands > Permafrost | place: Sweden: Stordalen... | reverse complement strand
TGCCACGACCAGCCACGCTTGAGCGACTCGTCGCGCATCTGCTGCACGAAGGCGCGGCGCCGCGCCCGGCTTGCCGCGAGGAGGACCAGCACCCCGGCGGCGATGATCGCCGCATCACCGCCGATTGCCTCCAGCGGGTTACCCGACTTGGCGAGGGTGAGCGGCATGATCACGACGGTCACGGAGTCGGCGAGCGCGACCCAGGCGATCAGAAACGCGACGTTGGGGCCGGCAAGGTTGCGTTCCTCGATGATCGGGAATGCGATTGCCGCCGAGCTCCCGGTGATGATGACCGCGATCAACGCCGGGTGCCCGACCCCGAGCGCGTGATCGAGCAGGAGACCGATCGGCACCGCCGTCACGGCGACGATGGCGAGGGCGAGGACACCCCGAGCGAATCCTTGCCGGATCGCCGGTGAGGCGATGTCCACATGCGTTCCGGCGCTGAACATGAGCATCGCGAAGCCGATGGCGCTGAGCACGGGAAGCGGCTGGGTCGCCGAGTTGACCACTCCGAAGCCGGTGTGGCCGAGCACGAAACCGGCGAGGAGCTCGCCGATGACGACGGGGATCAGACCCCGGCGGCCGAATGCGAGGAGCGGTCCCGCGAGACCAGCGAGCACGAGAATCGTCAGCTGCGCGAACATCGCGAGATCATGCCCCGAAATTCGCACCTCGTGTCCATCGTCGCAGCGACGCGCAGCTATGAGGCCTGGGTCGGACGTCAGGTTCCGATGGTTCGACCGGACCTCACTTTCAAGCACGAGCAGATGGCGCTCGCGCCGTTCCCGTTTCTCCGGTCGACCTTCTATCGCTGGGTGCAGGTCTGGGAGGCGACGTGCCCGGAGCTTGCAAGCGCCCCGAAGGTGCTGGCTGTCGGCGACCTGCACACGGAGAACTTCGGAACATGGCGCGACACCGAGGGTCGTCTGATCTGGGGGATCAACGACTTCGATGAAGCGTTCCCCATGGCGTACACGAACGACCTCGTGCGCCTCGCGACCTCGGCGCGCCTCTCGATCGCAGCGGGCAGCCTGATCCTGACGCCTCGGGCCGCCTGCAACGCGATCCTCGAGGGGTACCGCACGTCGATCGAACGGGGCGGCAAACCATTCGTCCTTGCCGAGGATCACCGGGTTCTCCGCCGCGACGCAGCGTCGGAACTGCGAGATCCGGTTCGCTTCTGGACGGCGATGGTGGATCTCCCCGCCGCTCGCCGTCCCGTGCCCGCGGCTGTCGCGCTCCTCCGTAGGCAGTTTCGCCGCGGCGAGGATCCGCGCCTCGTGACCCGGCGCGCGGGGCTTGGGAGCCTGGGACACCCCCGTGTGGTGGCGTTCGCCGAGCATTCGGGCGGCTGGATCGCGCGAGAGGTGAAGGAGCTCGTCGCCTCCGCGGTCGCCTGGGCCGCGGGGAGTCCCGGGTCGGTCGCCATCCACTATCCGACGATCGTCCGGCGCGCCGTCCGCTGTGCAGATCCATTCCTCGAGGTTCGCGGGCGGTGGGTGCTCCGCCGGCTCGCTCCCGACTGCAGCCGTATCGAGTTCACGGTCGCGCGCCTTGCCGCCGAGCAGACGGAACTGCTCCACGCGATGGGTGCCGAGACCGCCAACGTCCACATCGGCTCGGGCCCGCGCCGCCTCGCAGCAGTCAGCGACGACCTCGCCGGACGGTCGCCTGACTGGCTCAAAGTCGCGTCGCGTGCGATGGAACGGGCGACGGTGAGCGACTACGTCGCCTGGCGGCGGGCGAAGCGCAGCTGAGGGTCAGACGCGGAGGAGCGCGACCAGCGACCGTCCGGCGACGGTCACCTCGTCACCGGCGTGGTGGTGGCGGGTCGACGGCGTCACGTCACGCTCGGCGGTATCGACGAAGACCGACCACAGGTCTCCCCAGCCACTCGGGACGACCCACTTGACCTGCGCTTCCGCGGCATGGAGCAGCACCATGAGCGTGCCGCCACGGATGCGCCTGCCGCGCGGATCACGGTCGGGAATCTCGTCGCCGTTGAGGATCATCCCGAGCGATCGCTGCCCGTCGTCGAACCACTCGTGGTCGCCGACCTCGAGTCCCGAAGGCAGGAACCATGCGATGTCCTTTCGACCAGATCCGTGTACGGCCTGACCGGAGAAGAAATTTCGCCGGCGCAGCACCGGGTCACTCCGGCGCAGCGCGACGATCCGCGCCACGAACGCGAGCATCGGCTCATCGAGGTGATCCCAGTCGATCCACGAGATTTCGTTGTCCTGGCAGTACGCGTTGTTGTTGCCGTGTTGCGTGCGTCCGATCTCGTCGCCACCGAGCAGCATCGGGCATCCCTCGGAAAGCAGCACTGTGGCGATGAGGTTGCGGCGCTGCCGTGCGCGCAACTCGAGGATCGCGGGGTCGTCAGTGTCGCCCTCGATGCCGCAGTTCCACGACCGATTGTCGTCGGTACCGTCCTGGTTGCCCTCGCCGTTCGCCAGGTTGTGCTTCTGGCTGTAGGAGACAAGGTCGGACAGCGTGAATCCATCGTGCGCGGTGACGAAGTTGATGCTGGCCGATGGTTGACGTCCGTCGCCCTGATAGAGATCGCTGGAGCCGGTGAGCCGGTACGCAAGGTCACGGATGCCGGTGGCTCCGCGCCAGAAGTCGCGTACCGTGTCGCGGAACGCACCGTTCCATTCCGCCCAGCGAACCGGGAAGTTGCCGACCTGGTAGCCACCCGCACCGACATCCCACGGTTCCGCAACCAGCTTGACGCGCGACAGCACCGGATCCTGATGGATGATGTCGAAGAAGGCCGAGAGGCGGTCGACATCGTAGAACTGGCGCGCGAGCGCGGAGGCGAGATCGAAGCGGAAACCGTCCACGTGCATCTCGATGACCCAGTATCGAAGGCTGTCCATGATGAGTTGCAGGGTGTGCGGGTTGCGGACGTTGAGGCTGTTGCCGGTGCCGGTGACGTCGAAATAGAAGCGCAGGTCCTCGTCCTTGAGCCGGTAGTACGAGGCGTTGTCGATGCCGCGAAAGCTCAGCGTCGGACCGAGGTGATCGCCTTCGCCGGTGTGGTTGTAGACCACGTCGAGGATCACCTCGAGACCCGCCGCGTGCAGCGCGCGGACCATCGCCTTGAATTCACGCACCTGTTCGCCGTTGGTACCCGACGACGAGTAGCGTCCTTCGGGTGCAAAGTAGCCGATCGAGTCGTATCCCCAGTAATTCACAAGGTTGCGTTCGACGAGTTGTGTGGAGTCGAAGATGTGATGCACAGGCATCAACTCCACTGCGGTGACGCCGACGCGCATGAGGTGCTCGATCGCCGCAGGATGGGCCAGACCCGCGTACGTGCCACGCAGCGCCTCGGGAATTTCGGGGTGGCGATTGGTGAAACCTTTGACGTGCAGCTCATAGATGATGGTGTCGGACCATGGTGTGTTGGGGCGGCGGTCATCGCCCCACGGAAACGACTGGTCGACGATGACGCAGCGTGGCATTGCGGGCGCGGAATCGACAGTGCTGATGCGCATGTCGTCGCTGCCGAGTCGATATCCGAAGAGCGATCGACCGTGCCGGAAGCGGCCCGCGATGGCACGTGCATACGGATCGAGGAGCAGCTTGGCGGGGTTGTGGCGCAGCCCCTCGTGCGGCGCGTACGGACCGTGCACCCGGAAGCCGTAGCGCTGACCAGGGCCGATATTGGCGATATAACCGTGCCAGACGAGGTCGGTCCGCTCGACGAGCGGATGCGTCTCCAGCTCGGCACCGCGCTCGTCGAAGAGGACGAGGTCGACCGCCTCGGCGCTCTCCGAGAAGATCGCAAAGTTGGTGCCGGAACCGTCCCAGGTTGCGCCGAGTGGCGCGTCGGTGCCCGGCCACGCGGCACGGCTGCCGGGCGCGCGTCCGGCGACGGAAGGCTCTGGAACAGTCATGGCTCCACTCAGTTCGCTGATGTCAGAGTCCCGACGTGACCGGCGCCGTACGGCGGGGTGGCCAGCCCGCGTGGGGAGTCCAGAGAGAGTACGTGGATGCCACGGGCGCTCGCCGGAGGGTCAGCGCCGAGCGCGTGCGAATGGTGGAGGCGTGCCTGCGCCCTGTCACGGACAGTGACGCCGCACCTGCGTTCGTCCGCCCCGGGGCACGCCTCCCGAGAGGCGTGCGCAGCATCGAACTGGAGGGCGGCGGCGAGCTGCTCGGCGGCGAGGTGCTCAGCCGCGACGCGCCCTTCGGATACCACCGGCTCGTTATGGGAGATGGCCGCCGCCTGTCGATGGTGACGAGCCCGGGTAGGTGCGCGCTGCCCGATGCGCTCCGCGGATGGGGATGGGCCGCGCAGCTGTACGCCGTTCGATCCAGGGACAACTGGGGTGTCGGCGATCTTGGCGATCTTCGCGCGCTCGGCTCGTGGTCACGGAAGCTCGGCGCGGCGATGCTCCTCGTGAACCCGCTGCACGCCGTACGCCCGGGGCTGCCCCAGGAGGCGAGCCCATACTTCCCGTCGAGCCGCCTGTATCGCAACCCACTGTACCTGCGGATCCAGGACCTGCCCGGCGCAGGCGACAACGAGGTGGTGCGCGACCTCCTGCGAAAGGCGGAGCGACTTCGCAACGCGCCGATCATCGATCGCGATCGGGTCATGCCTCTGAAGCTTCGCGCCCTCGACGCGCTCTGGTCGCGCTTTCGCGGCGATGCAGGCTTCGACGCTTACATGGCACGTGAGGGACTGCTGCTGGAGCGCTACGCCTGCTTCTGCGTCCTCGCCGAACGCCACGCAGGGCCGTGGACGTCGTGGCCCGCTCGATACCGGCGCGCGGACGGCAGCGCGGTTCGTGAGCTCGTCAGGAGCGATCGCTCGAGGGTCGATTTCCACCGATGGCTCCAGTGGCTGCTCGACACACAACTCGCCGGCGCCGGCGGAACGCTGCCACTGGTCCACGACCTGGCAATCGGATTCGCTCCCGATGGCGCCGACGCCTGGCTGTGGCAGGACGTCGTCGCGTCCGATGCCCGGATCGGAGCTCCGTCTGATGACTTCAATCCTGCCGGGCAGGACTGGGGAGTGCCCCCATTCGATCCGGCACGGCTGCGCGACGCTGGATACGCACCCTTGGTGGCGACGATGCGCCGGATGATGAGCGCCGGTCTCGGGCTGCGCATCGACCACGTGATGGGGTTGTTTCGCCTCTGGTGGGTGCCACTCGGCGCCGGCGACCCCTCGGAAGGCGCCTACGTTCGCTACCCGGCGGGCGAGTTGCTCGACATCCTGGCATTGGAGAGTGTGCGGGCCGGCTGCGGGGTCGTCGGTGAGGATCTGGGCACTGTCGAATCCGGGGTTCGGTCGGAGCTGCGCCGTCGTGGCCTGCTCTCGTATCGCCTTGCCTGGTTCGAGGCGAAGCCGCCGGAGCGGTATCCCACCCAGGCGGTGGCGGCGTTGACGACGCACGACCTGCCGACGGCGGCGGGCCTGTGGACCGGGGCTGACCTTGCGGAGATGGCATCCACCGGCCGTCCGATCAACCGCAGAGCCGAGCTCACCGTGCGCCGCAGGCTCCAACGTCTCGCGCTGGTGAACGACGGCGACCCGGTTTCGCTCGTGGTGGAGCGAGCCTATGCCGCTCTCGGCCGCGCACCGAGCAGGCTCGTGGTTGCGACGCTCGATGATGCGAACCTGGCCGAGCGCCGGCCGAACCTCCCTGGAGATCTCGCGCGGCCGAACTGGTCCATCCCACTGCCGCGCACGCTGGAGCAACTCCGACGCGACCAGCTGCCCCGCCGCATCGCCGATGTCCTCAACGGCCGCGACCAGGTCCGGAGTCAGACGTGAGCGCCGACCTTTCCTGGCGCCACTGACACGGCCGCGGCTCGCGCAACTGTCACCGCCTGAGCAGCGTCGTCGCCGATCAGGGTCACGCCGGCTGTCAGCGTCAGATCGAGGGCAAGGCGGCGCATCTGCACGAGGACCCGCTCGGCGAGCGCCTTCCCCGAGGGGATGCCGCCTTCGAGGACCAGGACGAGCGCGGCGCCGTCGTCCAGCACGCAGACCGGCTCGTCGGCCCGTGAGTAAGCCATGACGAGTGACGCGTATCCCCCGCGCGCGATCTGGGGAATGGACGGATCGACGACGAAAGCGACGCACGCAGCGTCCGAGCCACCCTTGCCCGCTTTCGCGGTGAACTCGGTCAGCGTCACCTGCCAGGGCAGGAGCGACAGGGTCCGCGGCTCACTCATTGCGGCGATCGTCCCACGCTCGCGATCTGCGCGGTCATGCCCCGACCAGGAAGATGTGCTCGAGCTCCGCGAGCGCGGCTCGACGGTCCGCTACGGGGCTGCCACCGGTGTCGCGCCAGCCCTTCAACACCTCGACGGCCTTGACGAGATCGCGCGCCCGGAGTGGCTTGCTGAGAGCGCCGACACCTGCCGTGGCCGGCCGACCCTCGCGAATGGCGCCGGTGACGAAGCTGATCGCGACATGTTCGAGCGAGGGGTCTTCGAGAACGGCGCGGGCCAGGCGGATGCCATGCATGTCCGGGAGGATGCCGTCGATGAGGATCACCGCCGCGGGCCTCTCATGCAGGACTGCCATCGCCTCCTCGCCGGTGCGAACGCCGATGGCGCCGTGCCCGCTGCTTTCGAGAGCGAAGGTCAGGAATCCCCGGACGGCGTCGTCGTCCTCGACGACGAGCACAGGGGGGACACCGATTTCGACCATTGAGGCTGGATCATAACCGGCGCCTTCGACGCGCACGCCAGTTCAGCGCACACCTTTCATCGACCCGTGACGGCCTGCGACCTCCGGTGCGCACAGTCATTGGTGTTGTGATGGCAGCCGCAGGTGTCCATGGTCTCGAGGAGCAGCAGGTCTCCCCCAGGGAAGTGCAGCACGGGCACGCCGTCGGCTGATGCCCCGTTCGCCACGCGCGCGGATTTGACGTAGGCCACGCGACCGTCGCGCATCACCCACGGCAGCATGTTCGGGGCGCCGGCGCGGACCATGCGCTCGGCTTCCTCCGGGGACCCGGCCGCCTCGAGAGATCGGTGCCCGATTGACGTGCGGTACGACGATGCCGTCATATCGACGGCGATCCCGGGCGCGTCGTCGAGCAGGCGGTCGACGGCTTCCGGCAGCAGGCTCATCCCGGCTTCGACCAGCCGCCGCGTCAGCGTGCCGGCGGTGTCGGCGGGCAGGATCGGCACGCTCGCCTGCGCGAGGACCGGCCCGGAATCGACCTTTGGCGCTGCCTTGTGCATGCTGATGCCGGTGACCGGCGCTCCGTCGGCGATTGCCCAGTAGACGGGCTCAGGACCGCGGTACGCCGGCAGCAGGCTCGGGTGGACGTTGAGCCAGCCGTGCTTCGGCATGGCGAGTGCCCGCGCCCCGACGATCTGGTCGAAGCTCGCCATGACCACCGCGTCGAGCGCAAGTTCCTCGAGTGCGAACCGGGAGTGTTCGTCGTTGATGCGCCAGGCACGGATGAGTGGGATGTCGAGGTGGTCTGCGATCCGGCTCAGCGCGTTGTCGCCGAGGATGGCCGGATGCGCTCCAGGCGACGTGATGATGCCGACGGGCTGCACGTCGAGCTGCAGGAGCCGGAGGAGGAATGCCAGGCTGAAGTCCGACGGGAATCCCGCGAAGGCCACTCTCGGACCGCTGCCAGGCGTGATCGTGCCGGGCGGCGGCGGCAGGTCGCGATCGGGGATGAAGGTGAAGACCTCTCGCGCCCAGAGATCGCGCCAGACCGTGTCGAGGTAGGGGGACGAGGTGGCCACGTCAATTGATCCTAGCGATGCGCGGGCTCGGGCTCACCAATCCCTCGTGGACGAGGGTGTCGAGCACCACAGCGATGTCGGTGGCCGCATGCCCCGCCGCCGCCGGCCCGGCTTGCCGCTGCAACTCGGCGATGGTCGTGGGTGGCGGGTCCGCGAGCATGGCCCTGAGGACTGCTCCACGGAGCTCTCGGGTGCTGCCGCGGTACCGGGGTGTTCGTCGGTGTGGCTCGGGCGGCGTCGTGGCGAGGCGATCGCGCGAGGCGCAGCGTGCGGCGAGCGGACATCCGTGACACATCGGCTTCGATCGGCAATGGAGTGCGCCGGCATCGAAGAGCGCGTAGGTGAACTGGCGAGCGGCCATGCCTCGGGGACGCCCGCCGGCGAGTTGCTCCTCCAGGGCAGGCTGACGCACGTCCTGCGGGTCCTTGCCGAGCGCGGCCCTGGCCGTGACCCTGGCGATGTTCACGTCCTGAGGCGGGACCGTCGACGCGCCGAACGCGAGGACCAACAATGCCCGCGCCGTGTACTGCCCGATGCCCGGCAGCGACCGCAGACCCGCCTCCGTGCCCGGCCAGCCCGAGCTGGCGACGGCTCGGGCGGCGTCGTGGAGCGCACGGGCGCGACGTGGGTAGCCGAGTCCCTGCCACTCGCGAAGCACTGCTGGTAGCGGCGCGGCCGCGCATGCATCCGGCGTCGGCCAGCGGGCGAGAAACGACTCCCATCGCCCCGTTACCCGGGCAACCTGCGTCTGCTGCAGCATCACCTCGCTGACGAGAACCGCCCATGGCTCGGTCGTTGCCCGCCAGGGCAGGTCGTGCCGCCCGTGCACCTCGTACCAGCGCGCGAGCCCGCGGGTCCACACGCGTCGCAGTTTGTCAGACTTCCCGATGCAGACACCTTGAGGAGAGCACCAGCATGGCACGACACACGATCACGTTGATACCCGGTGACGGGGTGGGACCCGAGGTGAGCGACGCCGCGCGCCGCGTCATCGACGCCACCGGTGTCGACGTCGACTGGGAGGTGCACGACGCAGGGCTCGGTGTGATGGAGCAGTACGGCGATCCCCTGCCGCCGCACGTCCTCGAATCGATCCGTCGCAACAAGATCGCCATCAAGGGTCCGCTGACGACGCCCATCGGCAAGGGGATCAGGTCCGTCAACGTTGCCCTGCGGCGCGAACTCGATCTCTACGCGTTGCTGCGTCCTTGCAAGTCGTATCCGGGCGTGCGCAGCAGGTACGAGAATGTCGACCTCGTCGTCGTTCGCGAGAACACCGAGGACCTCTATGCGGGGATCGAATTCGCCGAGGGAGAGCCTGGAACGCTCGAGCTGATCGAGGACATCGAGAAGCTTGGAGGACGCAGGATCCGCTCCGACTCCGGGATCAGCATCAAGCCGATCTCCGTATTTGGCACGCAGCGCGTGTTCCGCTTCGGGTTTCAGTGGGCCAGGGACAACGGACGCCGCAAGGTGACGGCCGTGCACAAGGCAAACATCATGAAGCACACCGATGGGCTCTGGCTCCGCGTCGCCGAGGAGGTGAGCCGCGAGTTTCCGCAACTCGAGTTCGAGGATCGCATCGTCGACAACATGGCGATGCAGCTGGTGCAGAAACCAGAGCTCTACGACGTGATGGTGATGCCGAATCTCTACGGCGACATTCTCAGCGACCTGTGCGCGGGTCTCACCGGGGGTCTCGGGCTCGCCCCGGGCGCGAACATCGGTGATGAGTTCGCAGTGTTCGAGGCGACGCACGGCAGCGCACCGAAGTACGCCGGACAGAACAAGGCGAATCCGATGGCGATGATGCTCAGTGGGGTGCTCATGCTCCGCTACATCGGTGAGGTCGCTGCAGGCGACCGGCTCGAGCAGGCAATCGCGCGCGTGATCGCCGAAGGACGCAGCGTCACCTACGACATGAAGCCGGAGCGCGACGATCCAACCGCGGTGGGGACGTCGCAGGTTGCCGACGCGGTCATCGAGACCCTGGAGTCAACACCGGCCGGGTGACCGGCGTCTCGATCGGGCTCACTGCAGGGAGCCGGGGGTTCGGATGCCGCATGGGCCCCGACTTCTGACAAAACAGTGAAGGCGGGGCATTTCGCGGATTCGGCCTGATACTGCACGGTGCCTTGAGCACTGCGACCCTTGTGCTGTCGTGGGCTTTGGGGGGCGCCTGCATCCTCCTGGGCGCATTCACCGTTGACGGGTGGCTGCGCCAGCGTGACCGCACGCGCGCCTTTCTCGCGCTCTCCATCGTGCTGCTCTGCGGGTGTGGGATCGGGGTCGCTGCCACCATGGTGACGAGCGATCGGGCGACATGGACCAGCGACACCTCGCTCGCGCTGTTCGTCGCTTCCGGCTGGGCGTTCTTCGGCTTCGGCGCGGCGATGACCCGGCTGAACCGAGTGGTCACCACCCTGGTCAGCCTCGTGGTGGTCGCGACAGTCGCCGTCGTGTGCATCGCCGGCATCTCGCTCGCTGGAGCGCACAGCAGCCCACAGCGGCTCGTCGTCGTGCTGCTCGTCGGTGTGTGGGTCGGGTGCGTCGTGGAGCCTTCGTTGAGGTTGTGGGAGATCTCAGAGACGATGCCCCGCGTGCAGCGCGCCAGGCTGCGTTCGATCACGCTCGCGTACGGCGGCGTGCTGGCGGCGCTGCTGCTCACGATCGGCGCCGATCTCGTTGTGGGTCGTGATCGTGCCGAGATCACGCTGGCGCTCGCCGCGCTGGCGGTGATGCCGTTCTTCTACGTCGGCTTCGAGCCACCACGCTGGCTGCGCGGATTCTGGAGCCAGCGAGAGGAGGGCCATTTCCGCGAAGCCTTCACCGACCTGGTGCTGTACTCGCCGGACCGTCAGCGTCTCGCGGAGCGCGCGGTGGAGTGGGCGGCGCGTCTCGTCGGCGCCGACAGTGCGGTGATCGCCACCGATGACGGTGAGGTGCTGGCGGTCCACGGGCTCGACCGGGCGGCAGGCTGGAAGCTCGTCTCGGAGATGACGGCCTATGGGGGCGCGCGTTCGGTGACCTCGCATCCCACCACCTCGCGGGGGGTGATCCGGGTCGTGCTCGAGGCCCAACTCAGCCGCGGCATCATGGCGGTCACCTCCGGACCGCTGACACCGTCGTTCGGCGACGATGAGGCGCTGCGCCTGACCCAGTATGGGACGGCGCTCGCTCCCGCGCTCGATCGCGTTCTCCTCGTCGAGCGCATGCGCCGCAGCTCGCAGCTCCTCGACCTCGCCTATGACGCCGTCACGACCTGGAGTGTGCGCACGCAGCTGATCACGTTCTGGAACAAGGGTGCCGAGGAGCTGTACGGCTGGACCAGCAACGAGGCGATCGGACGCGACGCAGGCGAGCTGCTGCACTCCGAGTTGCCGGAGAGCCGCGACGCGATCCTGACGGTCCTCCGTGGCGTCGGCCGCTGGGAGGGGGAGATCATCCAGACGACGAAGGACGGGAAGCGCATCAATGTCGCCGTGCGCTGGGCGCTGCAGAAGGACAGCATCGGCTGGCCTGAGGCAGTCATCGAGATCGGCCGCGACGTCACCGCCGACAAGGCGGCGGCCTCCGAATTGCGCGAGGCACGCGATGTCGCCGAACAGGCTTCGCAGGCCAAGAGTGAGTACCTCTCGCGCATGAGTCATGAGCTGCGCACCCCGCTCACGGCGATCCTCGGGTACAGCGATCTGCTCGAGATGCGCGAGCCGCGCGAAGACCAGACCGAGGCGATCGCCGCGGTGCAGGAGGCGAGCGGCCACCTGCTGAGCCTCGTGAACGACGTGCTCGACATCGCCCGCATCGAGTCGGGCCGCGAGTCATTCACGCTCGACCCTATCGCCCTCGAGGCGACGGTGGAGGAGTGTGTTCGCCTCGTGGCGCCGTCGGCCCTCAGCCGCCACATCAAGATCACGCGATCGCTCGGGAACTGCGCGGGCGATTACGTGCTCGCGGATCGGCAGCGGCTTGTGCAAGCGCTCCTCAACCTGCTCTCAAACGCGGTGAAGTACTCCGGCAACGACGCACACATCTTTGTCGAGGCTGCTCGCGCATCGCACGCCGACGGAGGGCCGGGACCACCGGGAGCGCACGGCGAATTCATCCGTCTCGCGATTCGCGACACCGGTCCGGGGTTCACCGACGACGAGAAGGCGCGCTTGTTCCAGCCATTCGAGCGACTTGGCGCCGAACGAACCACGGTCCCCGGCACCGGGCTCGGCCTGGCTCTGACACGGAAGCTGGTGCAGGGCATGCATGGGACGATCGGCGTGGAAAGCGAGTCCGGCGTGGGCAGCACCTTCTGGATCATGTTGAATCGCTCGCCGATTGCGGCTACCAAGCCCCGCGTGCGACGCAAGCCGGCGCTGGTGGCACCGATGCTCACGGCCCAGCGAACCGTGCTGTACGTCGAGGACAACCTTGCAACCATCGGGCTGATGGAGGAGGTGTTCTCAATGCGCCCGCAGATTCACCTGCTGACCGCGATGCAGGGCGGCCTCACGCTGGAGCTCGCGCGCGAGCATCATCCCGATCTCATCGTGCTCGACCTGCACCTCCCCGACATCCAGGGTGACGAGGTGCTCGCCCAACTGCGAGCCGACCCGCGGACCTCCGGGATCCCGGTCGTGATGTGCAGCGCCGACGCAACCGAGCGTCGCCGCAAGCAACTGCTTGCCGCGGGTGCGCACGCATACTTGACCAAACCCGTGAAAGTGCAACGGTTCCTGCGCATGCTCGATCAGGTGCTCAACAGCATCCCGGTCAGCCCCGCCTGAGCGCCGGGTGGCACCGATCTTCGAGGTTCTGAGTGACGCCAACGCTGGTGAACCGGCTGGTGCCGAAGTGGCATATGGGCGCCAGCTCCGGTTTCCCGCGTCGCCGCGCCCATATGTCATCGCGAACTTCGTCGCGTCCATCGATGGTGTCGCATCGCTCGGGCTGACGGACGGCACCGACTCAACGACCCTCAGCGGCAGCTCGCGCGCTGATCGCTACCTCATGGCCCTGCTTCGCGCGAGTGCGGACGCCGTTGTCATCGGCGCCGGCAATCTTCGTGCGACCCCCGGTCATCAGTGGACTCCGGCGGCAGTCGCGGGCGAGGACGCGGCGGCGGTGGAAGCCTATCGCTTCGCGCGAACCGGGTCCGCGGGGCCGCCGCCACTGGTCGTGGTGTCTCTGAGCGGCGATCTCCCGGCGCACGTGGCGCTCGATCACCCCGCGACGAGTGTGGCGGTCATCACGACCGCCGAAGGCGGATCCAGGGTACGCACGGCACATTCGCGCGCAACCGTGATCGAGGCGGGCGATCAGGATGGGATCAGCGGTGCCGAGGTCGTGGCTGCCGTGACGGGAGCGCTCGGTCCGGGGCTGCTTCTCTGCGAGGGCGGACCGTCACTGTTCGGCCGCCTGATCGCGGATCGCGCGGTGCACGAGCTGTTCCTGACCATCTCGCCGCGGGTCGCCGGCCGCGACCACGACCATCCGCGTCCGGGCATCGTCGATGGGTGGGCGGCCACTCCCGACGCGCTGCGGCGGTCGGCGCTCGAGTCGGTGCGGCGGTCCGACGACCACCTGTTCCTCCGATATCGCCTCGAAGCCTGACATCCGGATTCGCCGCACCGCGTCGGCGAGGAGCACGTCAACTCCCTGACCGGTCTCACCGGCGCCGCGACGGGCGAACGCGAGCAACTCGGAGTTGCTGCGAAGGAACCGGGTCGCGGCATCGATGATCACGGCGTGCTGGGGCATGCGCGTATCGTCGGCGGAGGCGGCGACAGGTGCCTGTCGTCAGTCCTCGGTCTTCTCGGACGGGGATTCGCTGCCCGCGAGGAGCAGGTAGAGCTTGCGGCGGGCCTCGCGAAGGATCGTCCTCGCCTCGGCAATGTGTCCAGCGTCGCCCGACCGAGCTACCTGCCAGGTGGCGGCGAGGAGTTGCATCGTCTGATCGCGAAGATCGCGGTGGTCGCCGCCCACTGAGCCGGCCGCGTCCGCCCAGGGTGCCGGGCCGGCGGCGAGCTTGGCCGCCTCCTCGCGACCGCTGTCGGTCAGCTCGAAAACGCGACGGCCGCCGTCGGCTTCGACGGCATGCACGAGGCCTTCGTCCTCGAGTTGCTGGAGAGTGGGGTACACCGAGCCCGGGCTGGCTCGCCAGGCACCCTCGCTCCGGCGTTCGAGCTCCTGGATGATCTGATAGCCGTGCGACGGTTTCTCGGCCAGGAGGACGAGGATCGCTGCGCGCACGTCACCGCGTGCCGCTCTCCGGCCGGGGCCGAACTGGGCGCCGAAGCCTCCTGGACCGCCGAACCCGGCAGCGAAGTCGGGTGCGTCGAAGGGCGGCCAGCCACGCCGGTGGCGACCACGGGCACCGTGCCCGAGGTGCTCGCGGAGGGCTGCGGCGTGATGCCGCATGGACATCTCGTCGTGCGAGGTGTGGTGGAAGTGTTCTCTGGTCATGTCGGTTCGCTCCAAAGCGGCTGATACGATGCACCAACGATATATCGAGACCGGTCGCTTGTCAAATCGGAATTCATCCGCTGGCGGCCCAATCGAGATCCATCTGCGCGAGCATGTCGGCGGCAACAGCCGGCGCCGAGAGCATCTCGACGTCCAGCTCGTGATTGCGCGCGAACCCACCGCCCGACCAGTTGGCGCTCCCGAAGAGCACCGAGGTCGCGTCCGCAACGATCGCCTTGGCATGGAGCAGCTCGCCGTGGCTCCGGTACCAGCGAACCTCGATGCCAGCATCATGCAGGGCGGCGTACGAGGCGTCGCTCGAGGGTTGCGACGGGTCGAGCAAGACGCGAACGGTGACACCGCGAAGCCCAGCAGCTTCGAGCGCATGCACCACGCCGGTGTCGGTGAGCACGAAGAGCTCGAGGTCGAGCGAGTGCTGCGCTCCATCGATAAGGCCGAGGGCGAGTGGGCGGATCTCCGCGCCGGGGAGGGTGGCCGCAACATCGATCGATGCGTCGGCAACGCGGTCTGGCACCGGCACATCCCGGCCGCAGGTGACCAGGTCACGAGCGAAGACGCGATCGAGGTTCCCGACCACAGGACCGCGCACCTCGGCGTCGTAATCATGGTTCGCCGGCGAGTTGACTCCCCAGTTGATGCCACCAACGACTGCAACAGCGGCATCGACGACCAGGAGCTTGACATGGTCGATCATGAGCTTGCGGACCGGGTAGTCGACGACGTCCACGCCGGCGGTGCGGAGGAGCGCGGCTGTCGCGACGCTGGTCACCTCGGATGGGTCGTCGATGACCGTAACCGAAACACCTCTCGACCTCGCGGCGATGAGTGCGGCGGCAAGGCCGCGTTGACCGAACTCGTAGATCTCCACGTGGACGCTCACGCGAGCCGCTCTGATCAGCGCCGAGAGGCGGGCGAATGTCGCGGGCCCGCTGCGAAGCAGGGTGACCTGGTCGCTCCCGACTCGGACCGGCGTTGCGGGACCAAGCAGGCGCGCGGGCGCTGGTGGATGGACCGCTGATGCCTGGAGCTGGGCGCACGCGACGACAAGCACGGCCGCGGCCAGGGCGGCAAGCGCGCAGCGCCAGAGCGGCGCAACGGATCTACGCAGAAAGTGCATTTCGCGGACACACTACCACAAGGCAGCGTAGGTACGAAAAGGCAACGGGCCGCTACGGGCGAAGCGCACCGCGCCGATCCACCTATACTCGGGCCGATGCGTTGTCAAGGAGGCGTTGTTGCGTGAAGACCGCCCTCAGCGTGGCCCAGGTGGTGATCGGGGTTCTCGCGGTCCTTGGCATCCTGCTCCAGACACCGAAGTCAACCGGTCTCGGCGGGACCATCGGTGGTGGAGGAGACTCCGGCGGCGGGTACCGACGCCGGCGAGGGTTGGAAGCCAGCCTGCTGAGATTTTCGGCAGCGATGATCGCGCTGTTCGTCGTCGTCTCGGTGCTCGCAACCTACGTCACCAAGTAAGGTGGCTTCGTCGGCACCGGCCGATTGAGGTCGTAGCCGGAGCGGCGCTTGGACTGCTGGCCATCAGCGCGCTCGGATTTGCGCTCTCACTCCATTTCGGGCTGATCGGCGGCCCCCAGTTCACCGAGGGGCTGGTGGTCAGCGAACGGCCGATGTCGCTGGACCCGCTCATCGACGCATCCGATCCCGCGGTGGTCGATGTTGGCCATCTCCTGTACCGGTCATTGCTGAAACTCGACAGCACCGGGTATCCGACCACAGATCTCGCCGCATCGTATTCGGTGAGCGCGAACGGGCTCGTCTACTCGGTGGTGCTGCCCCCGAACATCGAGTGGTCCAACGGCGCCGCGATCACCGCCGCCGACGTCCTTGCGACCGATGCATTTGCGCTCTCGCCCGCCGCGAGCGATCCAAACCTGGCGACAGCGCTCCGGGGCGTCAAGGTCGCTTCCTCAGGGCAATCGACGATCACATTCACCATGCCGTCGCCACGCGCCTCGTTCGCCGCAACACTCACGCAGATGCCGATTCTTCCACTGGGGTCGCTGAGTGGCACGTCGTTGCTCGCGGTCGCGAGACAACCGACCCTGCCGTTACCGACCTCGGGGCCGTACGACGTGCAGTCGACCGCCCCCCTCGCGATCGTTCTGCAGCCCAACCCCCATGCGGCGGTGCACCCGGTCATCAAGAGCTACGAGCTCCGCCTGTTCGTCACCTTTGCCGACGCCGCGTATGCGTTCTCTCAGGGGAGTATCGACGCGCTCCTCGCGACCACGCCCGAGGAGCTCTCAACACTGCTGAAGGTCAAGGGAGCGCAGGCGGAGAGCATCACCGTCCCTGAGTTCGTGGACCTGATGTTCAACGAACGCGACGCGGCCCTCGCCGACTCCGTGGTGCGCCACGCCATCGGCATCGCGATCAATCGATCCTCCGTCGTCTCCGGCGCGCTCGACCATCGCGGGGGCGTGATCCAGACGAGCCCATTCTCAGCGGGGCTCCCGTGGGTCGGGCCACCATCCATCGAGGCGATCTCCCCCACTGTCGCCGCTTCGATCCTGGACGCCAACGGGTGGGTTGCCGGTCCGAACGGCGTTCGCCATCGCGGATCGACGCAGCTGACCTTCACCTTGGCGGTGCCGGATATCGACCCGCTCCCGGTTGTCGCGCGTGAGGTCGCGGACCAGCTGGCGACGATCGGTGTGCAGGTGACCGTCGTTGCGGTCACGCCCCAGACCTTCCTCACCGGCACCCTCGACAGCGGTGACTTCCAGCTTGCGATCGATGCATGGAACCCGGTGCCGGACCCCGACATCAGCGCGTTCTGGCGATCAAACGCCGCCCCGCCGCACGGGTACAACGTGTCCGGCGGCACCCCCGACCCATTCCTCGACGCGGCGCTCGACATGCTGGCTGAGTCCCCTGGTCGCGCGGTTCGGGTCAGCGCGGCCGCCCAGGTTGCCGCGCTCCTCGCCGCCGACGCTCCGGCAGCCTTTCTGTACACGCCCCGAGTGTCGGTGGTCTTCAGGTCGCCGGCCCCGACTGCCCCGATGCCGTCGATCGGGCCGGAGTCAGCCCGTTACGACGACATCGCCGCATGGGAACTGCATTGACAGTGAGGTCAATGGGCGTGACGCTGCGCCGCTGATACCATCTCCGGGCACCTCGCCGAGGTGGTGGAACTGGTAGACACGCAGCGTTCAGGGCGCTGTGCTCGTAAGGGCGTAAGGGTTCGATTCCCTTCCTCGGCACTCCGATTCCGTTGCAGTGGAGCCAATTTCGACCTTTCTGGTCCAGCGACCTTGGACCGTGACCTGCGACAACCCGGAGCGACTTCGGTCAGAGGGTGCGTTCGCCAATCTCTGCGGGGTGGCGCCGTTGCCGGCGTCGTCCGGCAAGACCACCGGCCGTCATCGGCTCAACCGTGGCGGCGACCGTCACGCGACCTGCGCGCTCTGGCAGTGGTCATCGTGCGCCTCGCCACCCACGAGCAGACCAGGAATTACCAGGAATTACATCGTTCGGCGTACCCAGGAGGGCATGTCCAAGCCGGAGATCACCAGGTGCCTCAAGCGTTACGTCGCTCGCGAAATCTATCGCGAGCTCATACCTCGAGCTCATACCTCGAGCTGCACTCGCCGCAGTGGCTTGACAAACAATAGAAAGCATCAGCAGACGCGATCTCGCAGATGCACGTTCCTCACGCCCGATCCCTTATGCCTCGTTAGACATGGCGTGGGTGGGGGCACGACGAATTGGACGGCTTGAGACGTCATCGGGTATGGTGATCAAGTCAAGGAGTGGCGCGCCTGGCGCGCTGGGAACGTATGAGAGGGGATCGCATGACTGGCGCTTTGACGCGACGTCTCCTAGTGGGGGCGGGGCTCGTCGCGATGATCGCAGCGACGATGGCAACTGGGCTGGCCGCATCGGCCGGCTCTTCCAACGGATCGAGCCGCACCGTATCCATCCCTGCGCCTGCAGGGGTGAACGACTGGGCGGCGTTCCACCACGATGGCGGGCGCAGTGGCGTCTCGTCCGAGACCTTCATCGGAGCGTCGAACGCGCCCAACTTGTCGGTGGTATGGAGCGAGCCCACCGGTCCAACCTGCCCCTGCGTCGCCTACAGCTCACCCACCGTCGCCTATAACCCAACCCTCGGCGAGTCACTGGTCTACGTCGGCAACCAGGAAGGCGATCTCTCTGCGTTCAATGCCGCGACCGGAAGCCTGGTGTGGCGGTACGAGCTGCCGCGCCGGACGGCCTCGTGGCAGAGCAAAAACATTGAGGGAACTCCGACCGTGGTCACCGCCAACAACGCGGTGTACTTCGGGGCTTCCGATGGGTACTTCTACGAGCTGAACGCCACCACTGGAGCGCCGGACTGCTCGTTCAACACGGTCAGCGATGGATACGACGGTGGCCATATTGCCGCTTCCGCGCTCGTGGAGAATGGTGTGGACATTGGGGGGGTGTTGACCGATGTCGCCTACTTCGGTGACAACGGCCAAAGCGGCGCGGTCGTCACGGGCGGCAACGGCGGCAACGAGTGGGCGGTCAATGTCACCCCGGGATCCTACAATTGCAGCCTGATCTGGCGGATCGGACCGTTCCCGCTCGGGAAGGTTCCGTCGGGCCAACTGGGCAGCGGCTCCTACACCTCACCCGGCTGGGCCATGCTCCCGAACAAGACGAACGTAGTGGTCTTCGGCACGACAGACCCGGATGACGCCGTCTACGCAGTGAATGCAGCCACGGGCGCCGTCGTCTGGCGCTTTCAGACCGACGTCGGGACCGACACCGATGTCGGGGCGGCTCCCACCATCTCAGCTCCCGGCGTGAACGGTTTCGCCGACGGCGTTGTGTACGAGACCGGCAAGTCCGGCTACGTCTATGCCCTCAACCTGGTCACGGGGGCCGCGTACTGGAGCTACCTCCTCCCGGGCAACCATCCCTCCCAGTCGGCCGCGGCTCTGGTGGGCGATACCATCTACGAGGGATACGGCGCCACGGCCGGCGGGGAGATCGCCCTCAACGCCACCACCGGTGCGGTGGTCTGGGACAACACCAGCGTGCCTGCGAACATCTCCTCACCGGCTGTCTCCGGCGCGGCAGGGAACCAGGTCCTGCTGCTCGGCGACCTCACCGGGGCGGCGACCTCGGGCGCGAAAGCGAGCACCCTCTGGGGCCTGAGCCTCGCCAACGGGAGCGTCCTCTTTCACAATGATCCAGACCCGTCTGATAGCACGTCCGCCTTCTTCGCGTCGCCGGCCGTCTCCACGGGTCGAGTCTTTATCACCAGCACCAACGGCATCCTCTACGCATTCGGGGCTGCCAGTTCCAACGCCGCCCCGGCGGTCACGTCGGTCGATGCGAACCAGGGAGCGCTCGGCAGCAGCAACCTGGTGACGATCACCGGCAACGCGTTCAGCAGCGCAACGGACGTGGTCTTCGGGACCACGGACATCCCTGCCGCCAACGCCTACCCGTGCGTGGGTTCGAGCGGAGGGTGCTTCTCGGTCACCAGTGCGACCCAGATCGAGGCCTACACGCCCACAGGGCTGGGCGCCGGAACCGTCGACGTCACCGTCGTGACGCCGGGAGGTACCAGTCCGATGACCCCGGCAGACGACTACACATCGGTCTCCCCGGGGGCGTACACGGCGCTGGCGCCATTCCGCATCTGTGACACGCGTCCGAACTCGCCCACTCCGGCGTGCGCTGGCAAGACCCTCGGTGCTCGCGGCGAGATCAACGTGCAGATCACCGGCGGCGCCGTGCCGGCGGGCGCCAAGGCAGTCGTGGTCAATCTCACCGCGATCAACGACGGCACGGTTCCCAGCTTTGTTAGCGCCTTCCCGACGGGTGAATCCGTGCCGACGGTCTCGAACATCAACCTCGCCGTCGGGCAGGTCGACGCCAACCTGGCGATCGTGCAATTGAATTCGAGCGGTCAGCTCACGGTGTTCAATGCGGTTGGACGGGCTGACGCCATCCTCGACGTCGAGGGCTATTTCGCGGCACCCAGCGGGTCACCGGTTGCCGGGACATTCCACAGCATCCCGCCGCTCCGTATCTGCGACTCGCGTGCCGGCATGAACACCGAGTGTGCCGGGTCGGTCAGCAATCCAATCGCAGCCGGGACCTGGCGCAGGGTCGTTCTGTCGGGTCTGCCTCCCGGAGCGCCCGGCGGCACCCCGTCGATTCCCACCACGGGCGCGGCCGCTGCGGTGTTGAATCTCACCGCGACCGGCGGCACCATGGGAACCTTCCTCTCCGTCGCGGCGCCCAGCTCAAGCGACGCCTGCCCGACCACCGCGCCGAGGTTCTCGAACCTCAACCCATCGGCGGGTGGAAGTCTGCCCAACCGCGTGATCTCGACGCTCGGTCCACACCAGGACATCTGCGTCTACAACAGCCTGGGCAGCATCAACTTCGTCATCGACCTCAACGGCTGGTTCGGCAACGGACAGGAGAGCACTGCCGGAGCACTGTTCTACTCGGTCCCGCCAACACGGATCTGCGACACGCGCCTGGGATCGGGCGACGAGTGTGACGGCGATACACTCACCAAGGGCGACGTCAAGCCGATCCCGGTCGCCGGCGTGATCGTGGTGCCCGCCGACGGAGGATCGACAGCGCCGGTTGCGGTGGTGGCGAACCTCACCGGAGTGGCGGGAACCGCTTCGACCGTGTTCACGATCTTCCCGAGCAGCTCCGCACAGCCGCGCGCATCAGACCTCAACCCGAGCGCGGGCGAGGTCATCGCCAACCTCGCGGTCGTCGGGATCGCAACCACCGGCCCGGACATCGGGGACGTAAGCCTCTACAACGCCCTCGGCAACATCGACGCGATCCTCGACGTGGCCGGCTGGTTCCAGTAGCACGGGTCGGCCCGGGATGTCGAAACGCACGACCATGGCGGCGCTGATCGGCGCTCTCGCGAGTATTGCGCTCGCCTTCGTCGTGTCTAGCTGACGACGATGCAGAAGTCCTTGAAGGTCATCGTTCTTCCTCCCATTGGGGCCCACAAGCACAGCATGGGGCAGGATCCCATTTCCACCGGCGCGTCAGCCCAGTTGCCAGCCACGTAGCGCGAGCCGCGACTCCCTGGTACCTGATCCGGCCGGGTCAGCGTGACGGTCGGCGGGATCACCTACTCATACGCATGCGTGGGGCGAAACTCACCCGGTTCGCCAAGCAGTGAATCGACTCTTCTTGGTCCGCATGCGACCGCGACCGATCAACCGCCGGAGCGGCTATGGGCTTGATGTGGTTCAGAGCAACCGGAACGGTCGGCGATGGCATCCGCTATAAAACGCAGGTTGGGCAAGCGTGTTTCGCGTTTGATCGGCGCAGAATGATCAAGCGCGCCTAGCGAGTGCAGTCGAGGGAGGAGTGCTGTGGATGGGGGGACTCGACGACTCAACCCGGTCCTGACCCACCGCCTCCGCCAGCCGTGCCACCGAGTGCGTTCCCATCGAACCCACCTGGCTTGAACCCACCCGGTTTCCAGCCCGATCCCTACCGGACACGACGCGGGCCGGGGAATCGGCGGAGCCGCAGGGCGGTAGCGCTGAGATGGATCGTCGCTGCAACCGGCCTGGCGATCTTCATCCTCATCGCGGTGGGCTTTGGGCTCGCCGCGGCGATGGCGTCTGTTGGCGTGGCCGTGCTACTCGATGCGGTGCTGCTCTTGGTGGTGGGCCGAGGACCCGCGCCGGTGCCTCGGCACATCGGAAGTGCCGGTTCGCCTGCCGCGGTTCGTGTCTTTGCGCTCGGGTTGATCGTGGCTGCGGCCTACTGCTTCATCGATGCGAGGGCGTTTCAGACGACGACGCTCCTGCCGATGGACGCCGAATTGGGGCTGTATGCGGCGTTTTTTGCATGCTTCCTCGCGGCCGGGTTTCTCGCCTGGCGCAGCGTCAGCAGCGACCCAACGCACCCAGACCACGGCAGGCGGCCCTACTTCATCGGTGGCAAGGTTCCCGTCACACGATTGGGCGCTGTGGCGGCGGCCGCGGGTCTTGTCAGCGTTATCACGGCACTCTTGCTGATCGGGGCCTACGTGAGCGTGCCAGCGGCGACGATCCCGTCGGGAGCGGTCGCCGCGGGACTCGGGCTGGTCGCATTCGTCCGTGCCTGGGCGCGGAGACCGGCATCTCGCGCAGTCCCGGTGGCAGCGATCCTGGCAGGGATAGCGACGTTGGGCATGACCGCGGTCATGGCGTCGACGGGCGCCGAGATCCAGAGCATCGCCTGTCCGACCCTGAGCAACTGCGTTGGGGTCGGCTGGGCCGCAGGGGGCGGATTCGTCGTACCGGTGATCAATGGCACTCGGGGGAGCGTCATGTCGATCCCTGGATCCAACGCGCTGAGCAGCATCGCCTGCCCGACCGCGACCCGTTGCATTGCCGTCGGGTCGGCGTCCGGCAAT
>Ga0182024_10007963_pt1 | contig 22631 bp, 19 predicted proteins | sample P32metaG_FD_120480 | JGI IMG/M metagenome (GOLD analysis project Ga0182024, IMG submission 120480) | Permafrost microbial communities from Stordalen Mire, Sweden - P3-2 metaG (Illumina Assembly) | ecosystem: Environmental > Terrestrial > Soil > Wetlands > Permafrost | place: Sweden: Stordalen... | reverse complement strand
TAAAGCCGACTTCGCGCGCTCCAAGGAGTGCCGCCTGCAGGCGGGGGACGCCGGCCTCCAGATGCCGCGAGATGTTCTCCAGGACCACGACCGCATCGTCGACCACAAAGCCGGTGGCGATGGTGAGGGCCATCAGCGACAGGATGTCGAGGCTGTAACCCAGCAGATACATCGCCCCGAACGTGCCCAAAATGGACACGGGAACCACAACCGCGGGAATCGTGATCGAACGGATATCGCGCAGAAACAGATAGACTACGAGCGTGACCAGCGTAATGGCGATCACCAGCGTCAGTTCGGTGTCGTGCAGCGACTGCCGGATCGTGGTGCCGCGATCGATGGCGACCGCGACTTCGACGTCGGCCGGCATCGCCGCCTCGAGATGCGGCAGCTCGGACTTTACATTGTCGATAGTGTCGATGATGTTGGCGCCCGGCTGGCGGAACAGGATCACCAGCACCGAGGGCTGGCCGTTAGACAGGCCGAGATTGCGCACGTCCTCGACGGAGTCCGCCACAGTGGCGACGTCCGACAACTTGACCGCGGCGCCGTTGCGATAGGCGATGATCAGCGGCGCGTAGTCCGCCGCCTTGGTCGACTGGTCGTTGGTGTAGATCTGGAAGCGCCGGCCGCTGTCGTCGATCGTGCCCTTCGGGCTATTGGCATTGGCGCTTGCTAATGCGGCGCGCACGTCCTCAAGGCCGATGCCGTATTTGAATAGCGCCTGCGGATCGAGCTCGACGCGCACCGCCGGCAGTGCTGAACCGCCAATGCCAACTTGCCCGATGCCATTGATCTGCGACAACTGCTGCTGAAAAACATTGCTCGCCAGGTCATACAGTTGGCCCTGAGTGAGCGTTTTCGAAGTCAGGGCCAGAATGAGGATCGGAGCGTCGGCCGGATTGACTTTGTGATAAGTCGGATTGGTCTTCAGGCTCGCCGGCAAATCGGCGCGGGCGGCGTTGATCGCGGCCTGCACGTCGCGGGCCGCGCCGTTGATATCGCGGTTGAGGTCGAATTGCAGCGTAATGCGGGTTTGTCCGATGCTGCTGTTCGAGGTCATCTCGGTGACACTGGCGATCTGGCCGAGATGACGTTCGAGCGGTTCCGCAACGCTGGTCGCGACGGTTTCTGGACTGGCGCCGGGAAGCTGCGCGCTGACTGAAATCGTCGGGTAATCGACTTGCGGCAGCGGGGCGACAGGCAATTTCGCAAAGGCCAGAATACCGGCGAGCGCTATACCGAGGGTGAGCAGCGTGGTCGCCACCGGACGGCCGATAAATGGCGCGGAAATGTTCATTCGGCCGGCGCTTCGGGAAGGATTGGATTTGTCGCCCGCACGTCGGTCAGCCGCATGGCCAAACGATCGAAGTGGCGGTGGATCACCGGCGTGGTGAACAAGGTCAGCATCTGGCTGACGGTCAAGCCGCTAGCAGTGGAAATACCGAGCGGCCGGGGCAGTTCGGAGCCAGTATCTGCAACCAGTATCAGCGGCGCGCCAAGGACTGCGGCTATCGTGGTCATCACCAGCGGCCCTTGGCTCCGCGCTCGCGTTTTGTGGATTTTCTTGGGGTGGCTCTCACACCTTGAGGCACAACCTGCCTGTCGCCGCTGGCAATCCGCCTATATTATTTTAATCGGTGCATTGGAAAGGTACAACGCGCAATTGCCCGTGGGGTCCTAAACGTCCGGTACCCCGGATTACAACGGAAGGAGCGGACAGCTAGTGTATTGCGCAAGATACTACCTTCAAAACTAAAAGCCCCGGCACATTGGCCGGGGCTTTAGATTGGGTCGGGAGCTAATTAGCTTAGGCAGCGGCCATCGCTACGGTACCGGATTTCCGCTTTTTACGACCAAGGAAACCGATGAAACCAAGGCCGGCAGCAAGCAGCGGCAGTGTGGCGGGAAGCGGTGTTGTCGCTACAGTGACCGGCGGTTGCGGCAGGGTGACGTCGAGAACGGCCGGCAGGCCGTTGGTCTCGCCATACACCAATTGGAAACTCTCGTTGGTGCCTTGCGGCCCAGTATACGTGCCGCTGTTAGTTTCTTGGCTAGTCCTGCCGCCTTTTGTGATTACCGGCACGCCATCGATATAAAGGCTCGCACCGTCATCGTGCGTCACCGTGTACGTCGTGCCAGTGGGATTAGAGATTGTATCGGTAACGCCTGTGATACTGAACAAGGCATTGTCCAGGTTGAGTGCGGTTCCGGTGGCCCCGCAGCCGCTACTTCCCCCTGTACAAGTAGCGCTACCGCCCGTCTCTGTGCTAAAGAACTCCGCCACCGTATATGCCGCTCCTTTGGGCACGTCGAAGTCGAGAGCGCCGCTGGTGGTGTCCAACGTATAAATAAAGTTTGGCGTCCCCGCAGGCACGTTTGATCTATAAGCGTGCGAAGCCCCGAAAGTCTGTCCGGTAAATATGTCAAAGGTGATTGTGTTGGCATACGAAGCCTGCGACCACACAGCTCCTGCTAGCAGGGCCGCGCCGGCTATCGTTACTGATTTGAATTTCATGGCTCAGCTCCTAACCCCTGGTCACGGAAAACCCTACTTTCCGGCTTGTTACTGTCTCGAATGGCTAACAGAGAGTCAAGGGCTGAGGGCAGAAAATCAATGGGTTGTTAGCATTTGTTGAGTGGGGTTTAGCTCTGTTACGCGCTTGAAAAGCGATATTAAAATCATATAGTTATATTGTTTTGGATATTTCGCGAGGGCAAGGGGGGTAATGGACTACCCTTCAAAAGATTAGCAACTGATGCGATTTTGCATCACTTCATGACTGAACCGCGACTGGCAATGAAATGCTCCCCCTCGGCCTAGGCGATGAACTTGGCAATCTGAAGGGACGCTGAAAGCTAGGTCAATCGTCCGCGCGTGACACTGAATCGACCTCGATTTATAGCATCAAATTAGAATTTTGCGCGGTCTGTTCCGATCCAATGCGCAGTGAATTTACCGCACAGAGCCTTCCGATAAAGACCAAGTTTTCCCAAAATATAACCGGGTAGCGACGAAATGGCGCGAGGCGGCAGGACATCGCGACCATATTTCCACCACGCGACTAGGACCGCGATCGTGAACCCGACGAGACAACCCACGCTAATGACCAGCGCAGTAGATGCCACGCCCAGTATCGCAGCGATGCCGGTAATCAAGACCATGAGCATCAATAGCATCGCCAGAAGCGACAGCGGAGGGACGATCAGGTCGAGAGTGAGCGCGAATAGACCAAAACTACCGCGAGCGATGGCAGCCCAAGTCAAACGGGGAGCATACCTGACGATTGTCTGAATGTGTCCGTGCTCCCAGCGGGTCCGCTGAATTTCACTGCCTCGCGCTGATATCGCAAACTGACTTGTCAGCCGCGCAGAGGGGCAAAAAAGTGGTTGGTGTCCAGCTGCGGCCAAGTCCAATCCAAGCTTGAGGTCCTCCACAATCCACCCTGTTGCGAGATTAGCTCTGCGGATGACGCACCACGGAAACGCCATGCCGGTGCCCATCAGCTGGCAGGGCAGGTTGAGAGCTCGAAGGCCGAGGGGCCGCACCCAATTTTTCACCCGCCAGGCAAACTCAGCGATCTGATGATTGATCTGTGAATCGTCCGGGCTCGTCATCAAATAGAGCGCCTGTACCGGGCGGCCTGTCATCGAGCAATTTGACGCCAGCTGATCAATTGCACCCTCCGCAAGCCGGCAGTCAGCGTCGATCACCACTACGATTTCCGGAGGATTGCCTTCGAGGTGCCGAAGACCCCAATCCAAAGCGTAGCCTTTGCCGATTCGCTCAGTATCCTGGCGCTCCACGACCCCAGCTCCCAATGTTCTCGCTACTGCGGCCGTGTCATCCGTGCAGTTGTCTGCCACAACGAGCAATTCGTCGCCATCGCGAAGCTGGGCCTTGATGTCGCTGAGTGTGGGAACTATTCCAATGCTCTCATTGTGAGCCGGAACCAACACAGCGACGCGCCAGCGGGCGCCAAGTTCGGGACGCACTGAGAACTTAGGCCGAAAAAGTCCCGCGGCGATCTCAAGACAAAGCATCGCGCATGGTATTGCGAGCAGCCCGGCCAGGACTGCCAATAGATAGGAAACTAGGTTCGCCATCTGCGTCCCTTGTCCATTGCGCCCAGTCACCTTGCGAGGCGCTCAGTTGGCCCTTTCAAAAAGACCTTTAACGCGGGTCGATCATCTCGAAATTCTGGCGCCAGCGCTGGCGCACTCTGGGCTGGTCGAGGCAAGCATTGATTATGATACAGCAGGTTCGACAAAATTGTTAATACAACGCTAAGCCACACTCACATTGGCGGGGATCTCCCCGCGTGCGGTTCTGCGACACGCATGTTCAAGTGCAGCTTCGAACATAGCGGCGCTTTCATCCCAAGAACCGACTGATGCTGTTGCCAAAGCATTATCTGATAGGCGTCGCCAATCTTCGTTGTTTCGCGTCAACACCCACTCAATTCCTTGCGCTAGTCCATAAACATCGTCAACATCCACCAGCGCGCCATTCCAGCTGGGCTTGATTGCTTCCTCCGGCCAGCCGGTCCGCGTCGAAACAACAGGTGTACGGCATGCCATGGCCTCGATGGCAGGTAAGTTGAAGCCTTCACTGCGGCTAGGCGTGATCCAAGCGTCGCAGCTGGCATAAACGTTCCGGATCTGATCTTGGGGAGGTGAGTGATAGAATTCCGTTCCCCGCGGAAGAGAGAGTTGGCGGCCCGGGCGTTGTCTGCCAAACGAAATGCATCGAAGGTTCGAAATTCGCTTCTTTACTAACTCCAGTGCCATTATGAGGCAATTGAGGCCCTTTACGGGATCGGTAGAGTATAAAAATCCAACAGACGGGACGGGTTGCTTGCCGCGTATCGTAGCGAAGAATTGCGTCCGGTCCACGCTATTGGGAACTACGTCAACGGTGGCATCATCGTATTGATCGTTCATCATCCGCCTAAGCCAGGGTGCGACAACAATCTTGTGGAATGGCAGTCGATACGTGCTCTGACAACGCTCAACGGGCAGATAATTCTGGAATTCGCCGTGCTGAATAAAGTAGACCTTTGCTCCCTTCGAAACGTCGAGTGTCGATATCCATTCGGCCGTTTCCCACCAGCTCGCGATGATGACATCGGCGTTCGGCAGATCGCGATCAGTTACGGGGCCAAAATGTGCCAATCGGGAAACCGTGAAAGAAGAGTCACGAAAAAATGACTCCTTGATCGGGGGGCGTTGAATCAAAACACGGCCTCGTGCGAGTGCTCGCATTTGATCTTTGAAGCTAGGCCGAGAGGTCTTCGGGAGCACGACGGTAACATGATGGCCCCGTCTCGCGAGCCGGTCGGCATAAATGGCAATTACCCGTTGGCCACCCGATAAATTTTCAGATCGACAAACGAAGGTTATCCGTAATGGACGTTCTGCTTTCACGAATTTCGCTGCTTGCTTCGATGTTCGGTCTCACGGTGCGTTGGTCCAAGGCCGGTTGGACTTAGTGAACCTGTGTGCATGCCGCTGAGCACAGTGATCAGGATTTTGCGGGCGTCCGTAGCTACCCAGTAATCGGCCTTTTCATGCGGCTCGGCTTAAGCGAACCGTACTATAGGGTGATCCCCCATTCCTTCTCAACGTCAACCCGATATCGGTCACGGAGACGTCTGAGGTCGGGTACAAGCGCCGCTATAGTATTCTGAGCTTCTTCATCGTTCAAACGAAATCGGCCTTCTGGGGGCGCTGATGTCCGAACTACGCGGTAGATCTGTGAACGAATTGCCTTGGGGACTACAATCTTCGCTACGCGCTGAAGCGCTGAACCCCCTTGCAATTTTTGCAAAAGAGGATAACTGCGCCAAGTTGAGCTCGGCGATGAACGCGATTCCGCCGTGTTACTTTTCAATGAAGTCTCAGTATTTATCAGCGGATCGATCTCAAGAAATTTACAGACCTTTTCAAGCACGGCGTTTGGTTGACGTGCCAGCTGTTCCAATGTCAGCAGGAGGAGCTCGCCTTTATCATAGAATTCCGAAAATCTGTCGATTTGATAGGCATAGCGTGTAATGGCAAGGGACACTGGGGAAATGCCAGCGTCAAAGCTGTGGCTGGGTCGTGGCGAGGGGTATTGTCCAATTTCGCACCTTGTGTGCGCCGCGTGCCAAGCATGTGATTCAATGCGCCGCAGCGGGTGCCGCATGATGTATATTAACTTGAAACGCCTCGGCGCGCTCGCCTTGAGGCGCTCAACTACGTCCTTGCAGAAAGGGTATTTTGAATAATCCGTGCTGGCATCGAGTGCATATAGGTGCCTATTGGGGTCGTAATCAAATTGGGACTCGTACCAATCGAAGGAGAGCGCCCATTTTTCCTCGAAGGCAAAAAAACTCGGTTCTTTATAGCGCACCCCCGCAATTTGCGGATGCTTAGTGAGGTAGTCGTATAACGTCGTGGTACCGCTCTTCATGGCACCGATAATTAATACAAAAGTTGAAATCATTAATATCACCACCGCCGCACTATCTTGTCGGGCCGCAGATCGCAGCGTTCCAGATCACCGAATTGATTTAACACGAACAGTGGGTGATCCCAGGTGCGGGCGTAATGGATGTTCCAGCCGCTGTTGTCCCGCTTGCCGGGGGTTGGGCTCACGCTCGAGTACCAAGCGACCTGGCAGAATTCGACTGCGCACGAGGTTGATCCACTGTCCGCTCGCTCTATCTCGTCATTAGACACGCATAATAGTCAGCAAGCTCGTCCCATGCCGTACTATCACTCCAATTCATAGCCTTGGTCTCGGCTACGTCGGTGTTGATGCGAACGAGAGGCTCCGAGAAATCGAGTTGTGTATTGAGCACAAACTCACATTGCAAGCCCAATCGTAGTTTCATCTCGCGTGCAAAGCGATCGGTAAATGAACCCTGCGACTCGATGTAGCCGCTTGGATTAATGCGGCTGATGCCCATCGCTAACGTCTCAGCGAAACGGACATAAGCTTTGGCGAGAAGCGACACGTGAATATTATCGCGTACATAGTCTGGTGTGTTTACCGCGGGCTTTACGCCGGCAAACCAACTTTTAATGAGGTAGTGTGTAAATCTGGGTTCCTCATATGGTCCGAAGGGATTGGGAATCACGAATTTACCTAAACTGATCTGGCGTGATTGCGCATAGTAGCGGAACATTTGCCATGTAAGTCCCTTCGACAATCCATAGGGCGAAAACGCCTCACGATTACCCGACCCCATGCCCTCGTCATTTTCGAAGATGCTTCCGGTCAGAACGATCTTCGCGCAGCCGGCTTTTTTGAGGAGATCGAGCACCAGTGGTAACTGCCGCGTATTGTTTTCAACGGCGGCGACAACGTTGAAGTCTGCACTTTTGTAGTTGGCGACTTCCGCAGCATGATGGCAAAGCAAATCCCAATTAGTGCTCCTGATCAATTGTAAAAACCGTTCGTCGCCGAATACCCCAAAAACTGGCCGACAAATTTCGATTAGTGCTTTGACGCGCCGACGTCGCAGATCGTCCAAATAGTCCCGAGGTTGATGGCGGAATAGGACAAAGACTTCGTGGCCGGAGGACGCCAGCTCCTTAGCGAACCAATACCCTGTGAATGAGCTAGCGCCGGTAAAAAGAATCCTCATGCTTTCAGATGCCACGCCGGATCAAAATCGGATTGGTTATTGTCCTTGTCAGAAATTACCCTGGGAACCCCGGGCCATTGCAGCCCGAATTTTGGGTCGTTGTAGCGGATGCAGCGTTCGTAGTCGGGAGCATAGAATTCATCGACAAAGTAAAACGCCTCGGTGTCTTCTGCGAGCGTCAAGAATCCGTGCGCGAAGCCCTTTGGTACATACATCATTCGACGGTTCTCCGCGCTTAACTCAGCGCCAAAACTCTTGCCGAACGTAGGCGAGTCATTGCGTATATCGAGTATCACGTCAAAGAATGCTCCTCGAATACACCGCACGATTTTAGTTTCCGCCTTCGGCGGCAATTGATAATGCATGCCGCGAAGCGTGCCATTTTGCGCGCTGAGAGAATTATTGACCTGACAAAAATGAGCCACGAGGTTGTGCTGATGAAACTCGTTTTCGCAAAATGCCCGAGCAAAGAAGCCGCGATCATCGCCCCTCTTTTCGAGATCAATGAGGTAAGCGCCCGGAAGTGGGGTAGGGGTGAAAATCATGAACGAGGGTTCACGCCACGTGCTGGAGCCTATTGATGCGACCTTTCAACGTGCGAAGCCGGACGAAGCGATCTCCGATCCAATCCTCGTTGCTAAATCCGTGATCCACCAACTTACGATACAATTCTTCCATCCCCGTCGAAAGGCTATATTGCAACTTGAAATCTGGCAGTAGTTTGCCCAGCAAATCGAATTTAACACGATAGTTTCGAGGATCGGCGCCGACCTCGCCGGTATAGGTAACTTTCGCGCTCGGGATGAGTTTTTTCACCATATTTGCGACATCGCGCACTTGATAGTTTTCGTGATTGCCACCAACATTCACGGCCCTATTGTGAATTGAATCCCTTGGCGCATTCATGAAGGCGACAAAGGCCGCCGCAATGTCTCGGCAGTGTATTAGGGGGCGCCACGGGCTACCGTCGGACATGATACGGATCTCGCCCGTGGCAATTGCGCATGCGAGGAGATTGTTGACAACGAGGTCAATGCGCAACATGGGCGAGTGTCCGTAGGCGGTGGCATTGCGCAAAAATGCTGGTGTGAAGTCGCTATCCGCCAGTGCGAAAACTGCCAGTTCGGTTTCGATCTTGGATCTGGCGTAGGCGGTTAGAGGATTGAGAGGATCGGCTTCGTCGAGATCTAGCTTCTCGCCGGCGCCATAGACGGAGCAACTCGTTGCGAACAGATAACGCGGCACTCCGGCCTTTTTGGCGAGCTGCGCGATTCTGATCGAGGCGTCGCGGTTAATGGCGTAGGTTGCGGCCGTGTCGACTTCACCCATCGGGTCATTCGAAATCGCGGCCAGGTGCATAACGCAATCGTGCCCGCCGAGATCCTTGACGGTGATATCACGCACGTCCATACACAGGTCGCGATCTGCGGGAACGAACTTTTCCCATGCGCAACCGTCGAATAACCCAAGATCGCACCCGGTAACAGTGTGGCCAGCCTGCTTGAGCAGATCGACCAAGTGAACACCAATGTAGCCTTTGTGGCCCGTAACAAAAACTTTCATGGGTTGATTTGGCTCCACTTCCGGTATTCGGAATAATAGAATTTGGCTATTTGACTTTCCAAGGCGCCTTGTCGGATTTCCAAAGCTCGTCGAGGTATTCGCGGTCACGCTGGGTATCCATGGCGTACCAGAAACCGCGGTGCTTTCGCATGCTGAGCTCACGATCGCGAGCAAGCTTCACAAGAGGTTCCCTTTCCAGAACGCAGCTTTCGTCCGTACTGAGGTATTTGAGGATTTCACGTTTGAAGAAAAAATAGCCGCCATTGATCCAATTATTTGTCAAATCCGGCTTCTCCGCAAACTCAACGACCTGTTCATTCTCAAGCTTCAACTCGCCAAATCGCGACGGGGGATTTACACCTAGAACAGTGGCAATTTTTCCTTTTTCTATATGATACTGGAATTCGGCAACTAGATCAGCGTCTGTGAGCCCGTCGCCGTATGTCACCGCAAGGTGCTGCGAATTTCCAAGGTACTTCGCTGCAGCTCGAGCGACGCGGGCACCCGTCATAGTAAGCGCACCGGTGTCGGCGAGAGTGACGTTCCAATCCTGCTCGTGATCGATCTTGTGGACTGTGACGTTATTGGTATTGAGCTCAATGGTGAAATCGCTGTTCATCGTGGGATAATTGAGAAAATAGGATTTGATGACTTCCGCCTTATAGCCAAGGCAGAGGACAAAATTCTTGAATCCGTGATGGGAATAGGTGCGCATGATATGCCAAAGGATAGGGTTATTCCCTATCGGCACCATTGGCTTTGGACGCAGCTCGGTTTCCTCGCGGAGTCGCGTGCCGAGGCCGCCGCAAAGGATGAAAACCGGAACTTTTGAAACGTCGGGGTTCAATCCAGGCACCCTGTCAAAACGTAGAACGCGCAGAAGCAAGCATAGTGATCATGAAACTGCGTTACGCGTTCCGCTCCCTGTCTACGATCGGAATATTGCCATTATGGCGGTCCAATTCGGCGCATGTAAATCGGTAGCCGCATTTCGATGTCTGCGGGCGTCTTGGTCATATTTCATTGCGCTGGACATTGGCAACGGTCCCCATCGGGGGACACACCCGAATCCGAAGATTTATCGAATGTGGTGAATTCGCGTCTCGTCGGTGAAACCGCGATAATCACGTGACTTTGCATATTCATTCGCTAATTTGTGGCCTGCGACCGGGCGGCAAAAGGCTGCAAGTACAGTCCGTACCCTTACGCCAACGAATGAATTTCTAGAATGAAGCTTCTCGACTACTTCGATCGGATTTCAATAATTCACTTGAAAGAGCGCGCGGATCGCTATCGCGCTTTGCGTCGCGAACTTCGGAGAATGGGGATCGACATCACCCATAATAAAGTGTCGATACCTGATGCGCCGAAGCCGCTGGACGCGGGCGGTTTTCCCTCTAAGGGAGTCTATGGGAACTTTTTGAGTCATCTAGAGATCTTGAAATCAGCCCAAAGTAGCGGCCTTAGGTCGCTTTGGGTGCTGGAAGATGATGCAATTTTCTCCCGTCAATTCGTGGGCCAGCAGGACGAGATTGCCGATTTTCTCGCGAGGAGTGAGTGGGACATGTGCTACTTCGGTCATACCCTGACGAAGGAGCTGGCTGGTCTCGATATAGGGCTGCCTCGCTACTCCGGCCGGTTCCTCTGGGCTCACTGCTACGCGGTTCACGCTCGGATATTACCGCGGCTCGTCGGATATTTAGAAGAAACGCTTCACAGACAACCGGGCCATCCGTTGGGCGCCAAAATGTATATTGATGCGACATACTTGTTTTTTCGCAATCTCAATCCGGATGTCGTGACGCTCGTTAGCAATCCCGTACTGTCCGTCCAGAGTGGGTCGCTAAGCGGCTTGGCGCAGGGGCCATGGTATGATCGTCATCCTCTGACTCGTCCGATCGCGATACTGGCACGCGCCGGACGGGATGAATGTTTCCGGTGGACCGGTTGGACTTACAACCGCCGGCGTAATTCAAAGTCTAAATAGTCGAAGCTAGCGTGGCTCAGATTATAGTCAGCCGTTGTCTCGTCTGCAGGAGGGTGGAGAAATCTCGTTAGTATGAGTTCAGAATGAGTTCAGAGTAATTCCAAAACTGGCTGCCTCAGAACAAGTCGCCGACAAACGTGCGCAGCTATGTGCCACATTATGACAAGCCGGCATCTGACTATGCGGAGCAAGCTTTTGAATGCAGCCGAAAAGTCTTTGCGCCTCAGGGATGGAAGGACCTGACCCTTTAACGTTGCGCGAGCGCCAATGATTTCTATTTTCATCGGAACGATCCAAACAAGCGCCAACGTGAGGCCGCGGACCAATGGATGTCCGAATATCTTTGGACAGCTATATTGCCAAGCAATAAAGTTTTTATAAAACAAGGCGAATAGAAGAGCTCGGTCGGTGAATGCAACATTTCGGCAAGAGCGCGCCGCCTGTTCCGGTCGCGGACCTGACCAAGTGGTTCCGGCACGCTCTACAACATAGGGAATTCCGTTAAACGTGCTTTGTAACAGTGTCGCGTCGTGAGAGATGTTCAGCCAGTCGGCAAGCCGATACATTGTTTCCGCGGTTTTGGTATGCATGTCCTCGAAGCGAATTGTTCGCGTCCGAGCCTCCATTCCAGGAGCAGCGTGATCTGATTTTGTCAGATGACTGACAACCCAACTGGCAGCTTCTCTACTATTGTATTTAAACCACTGCTCAAACATCCGATCGAATGCGGAGATCGGATCGCGAACGGTGTAGAGGAATTGCGCTTGCGGGAAGTCCTCGATGAAACGTTGCGCCAGCGTACTTTCAGTAAAATGCTGCGCATAAACCATCAAAGGCTGTGGAGTTGCTGGACGCCGATTGAGTGCCAAGCTGTACGCGACGTGCAGGAATTGGAAGAATGCCCTACGCGTTTCAAGAAGTTGCGCTGGTGAATCTCCATAAACCTTAAATATGGCGGCTACAGCAGCATAATAATCTGCTGCAGCAATCGGGAAATCTCCTTGGAAGAAATCCTTGGAGAACGATGGATAGCCCATGAGCTTGTCGCGGAGAGAAAGCGACTGGTAACGCTCAAAAAATGCATATATCCCCATGCTGCGCGTAGTAGGGAGCAGCACTACGTCTTTGTGACCATCGAGATAACTCGCGACAAGCATTGATCCGCTTCGGCCCCAAAAACAGACGGCCAGGGCTCTGTTCATATTTAGCACATCGTAGTGGCGAAGCATCTCAATTTTATCCGCGATGAGAGACTGCGCATCTTTGGTATCTTCGACGCCTAATAAAGCGTGGTTCAAAATTTCATCGTGGCTCAAATTCGTCGTCATCCTTGTTAGTCCTGCGCTCGCTCCGCGAGAATTTCGGGATACCTAGGTCCGTCGTGCTGACCAAGCGCGGGTGAGATAGGTCGTTTCAATGAAAGGCAGGCCTTGGATTTTCTGTTCCACAGTACTCAGAAATTGTCCAAAAAGGTCGGCGCCGAGCTGAACCTGAAGATCGTTCACCGATCTCCAAGCGCCGAGATACTGCTCGGCGGTCTGTCGCGCGAGGTGGCGACCCTCAAGATAGATGACGTCGTCGAATCCGGCCTTCGACCACAGCAAGTTAGTTAATCGTTCAGTTAGGCCAGAGCGGCCGGATGACACTCGGCGAATGTCTGGCTTGAGGCGCGTAATCTCGTCCTCGATATCGACTAGCAGCGGATTCACTTCGATGAGGCGGGGATTCCACATGGCAACAAATCGTCCGCCGCGACGAAGCACCCGCTGGAATTCCGCGCACCCCTTGTCGAAGTCGACCCAATGAAATGACGACGCCATGCTTAGAAAATCGAGGGATTGACCGGAAAGCCCCGTCGCTTCCCCAGTACCTTTGCGCCACGAAATGCTGGTATTCTGCGATGCGAGCATCCCTTGCCGGCGCATTTCGTCATTAGGCTCCGCAGCGATAACTGAATGCAGGCCATGCGCCGCAAGCATCCTCGTCAGAATTCCCGTGCCGGCCCCAACATCTGCGGCATCGATCTCTGCGAGCGGGCGGCCAACGAGTGCCAAGAGCGCCGTGACGACGCTTGGCGCATAGCCTGGTCGATACCGGGCATAATCGTCCGCTAGAGCCGTAAAATCTCCGTGCTGCATGGAAACTTTCGTCACACGCGTTATCCTTTCGAGAATCTAACCTTCGAGTGTCAACTCGCCGCTCCCCGCCATACGCTCGTAAAGGGCGAGATCACCGGGATTATCAATTTCGCCCCATTGGCCGTTCGTGCCCAGCGTTTGGATCTCCACTCCTCGGCGCAGCAGTCGCTGCAGAAGACCGGTCATATCCAGCCGATCCCTAATCTGCGTATCAAGTGTTGCGATGAGTGTTTCGACGTCTTGCCATGCCTGCGGTGTAAACTTGAGGAGGCCCATATATTGGCCTTTGATGGCATTCGAACTGTCGGTCTTATTTCCTATTTCAATGAGGCGGCCCGATGAATCGGCTTCAAAGGTTTCCGCGTCGGCTAGTGGATCGGAAAATCGACGGCTCCAAAGCGACAGCCAAGCGCGGTCATAGGCGACCACCAGATTGCCTGGCGTGCCCGCGAGGTCGTGTATCAATTCATGTCGGTAGAAAATGTCCGCGTAGCTGACGATGACGGGTTCGGATTTGAGCCATTCCGCCGCGGCCGCAAGTGACATGACCATATTGGTTTCGGACCAGCGCGCGTTATGAAAATAGGTGAGGCCAGGGAGCTCGATCATTTCCGCACGATAACCACGCACCACGCCAACTGCTTTTGCTCCGCCGCCAAGCAACGCTGCGACTTGTCGTTGAATGAGCGGTTTCCCACCGAGCTCGACGAGACATTTCGGCCGGTCGTTGCCGAGTTCGCCCATGCGGCTTCCCCGACCGGCCGCCAATATTACCGCGCGCATTCAATGCGATCCAAAAAAATTCTGGAAAAATGAAATATCGCGGGGAGCGAATGGGCTCAGCCGCTCTGGATGCCACATGATGCCCGCCATGCGCCCGTCGGTATGGCGTACTGCCTTGACGACACCGTCGTCCGCAATTGCCCAGGCTTCGAGCGGGGGTCGTGTTTCTGTAGCACCGAAATTGTGATAGCTGTTGACCGCTTCAGGCTTGCCCTCGATAGAAACAATTTGGTGGGCAGTGACATGACCGGCAACACGCTCGAGGCGGATGCCGAGGCGGTGCTGGATCATCTGCATCCCGCGACATACACCTAAGACCGGTAGGGTCCGTTCCTCAGCAATTTCGAGCAACATGTTTTCGGTGCTGTCGCGTTCCGGCGCGTCGCCACCATAGGCCAATAAGTCGTTGCCGCCGGTAAGCAGTATTCCGCTTAGCGGCAAGCCATTGCAGAGTGACCGGGCGGTTTCCTCCTCATTGGGCACTTGCATCGGCGTCAGGCCGCAGATCATCATGAATTTTATCCACGTTTGGTCGAGGCAATCGCGGCGCTCGCCGAACCGAGGGTCGACCACTACACGCTGGCTAATGGCGATGATGCTCATCCGATGATCTGAACCTGACGACCGCCGCAGTCGAGATGGATTTTCTTTGCTCTACTCCAACGCTGGAACAGTGCTTCGCCGGCGCCGATCACCGCCGGAACACCAAGTTCGCCGGCGCGGATTGCCATGTGCGAGTTAACGCCGCCAAACTGCGTCACAAATCCCGAAATGCCGCGCGTGAAAATCCAATCGAAGCCGGGATCCGCGCTCGGTATGAACAGGATCTTGTTAGCGAAACTCTCGGGAGGATCAGAGATGTTGGCGATAGACGTAGTAATGCATTTCTGCGTGATGTAATTCGGCTGTGTTGGCGGCAAGTGAAATTCGTAGACTTCTTCGGGCGCCGTGATGAGTGGCGGCAGGATGAGGCTTTGCGTGAGGGCGTATCGACGCTTATTTTCGCGTATGCTGTCTTGCAGGCGTGCGGCTACGGCTCCGCTTGCATGATAGAGCTCCCGAATGGTTCCGAAGTCCAGAAATGCACAATCTTCGGACGGAATTCCATGATCTTCGCCAAGTTGTCTGATTAGCACAAGCGTGTAGCTCAGGCTGCGCGTAAATATGAATTTTGCGAATTCGCGACCTTCGATGCCGGCCTTAATAAAGTCAATAAGGCCGAGGACGTCGTGATCGAGCTGATGTTCGCGCAGAAGGCGTTCGATCTGGCGCAGTTGGCTGACCGAAAGCGCAAATCGAGGAGCCGCAGATTCGAGTTTTCGTGGTGCCGTCCAGTCGAAATAGAGATCCGGCGCCTCGTCGTATCGCGGTGATAGGATATCGTAAGTGCCCGGGCGCAAATGACCATAACGTTCCAGGAATTCCGATTTCGAGAGCGAGGCAAAATCTCGGCCGATACGTGATCCTACGGTTTCTAAGTTCGCCAGGAATGCGGCGTATTCTGACTCGTCGAGGACACCTGTGGTGACTAGAGAGCGTAGAAGTTGCACGGCGATGAAGCCTGCCCGTGCCAGACCCGCGAACGGCAAAGTGCCATAACGCTTACAGTCCTCGATGAGCCAGTAGATGCGACTGATTTTGTCGATCTCCGCTCCGCGAATCGTATCGAGACGCTTTGCAAGGATGTCGATCTTTTCACGATCCCGGCGCCAAAGGCCAGTTTCGCCGTGAATGATGCGCTTTGTCAGCCGCCGTAACGATTCAGACAGGTTCGAAACTTCATCCCTCGAAAAGCCGTGCTGCTCGAGTACAGCCATCCGTTCGGCAAGATCAAATGTGTGGCAGGAAAAGATGATCTCAAACTCGACCTTATCGTGGAGATTGGGCTGCGCCACGAGGCGATTGAGATAGTAATTGACCAGCCTTTCGGCGAGCTCCCCCTCGACATCGGACGGCACGAAGGAATTGAAGCTAACGCGAACATCAATATACGGCAGTCCATGAAAGCTCACCATCAGCGGGAAGCTTCGCAAGTTCTTATAGCCATAATTATCGCGCTGATAGGCCCAAATCGAATCTGTAATAAGCTCCTGATAGAGCGACAGTGCCAATGTCTTTGGCCGCAGTCCGATGATCTCGGCGGGATTCCAATCTGGCATCACGCCGAAAATCGAGCGGCCGCCATGAAGATAAGGATGGGGGCGACTCAAGAGATCAATCTTGCACGCGATCTGATCAACCGCAGACCTAAATTCATCTGCGTGTACGGCAGCCGCGTGCGTGTTGATGACGAGTGGTCGTACTTGCAGCAGGTAAAGTTCATCCTGCCGATCAATCGCAAATTCAATGTCCAACGCGTCTGAATCGAGAAGTATTTCGAGTTCAGCGAGGAGCTTGATGATTCGGACAAGATACGGCGAGGCCGCATCGGGACGGTTCTTAAGGCTGTAAAAGGTCTTAAGTTCACCGCTTGCGCCCGAGGTTACCAAGTCGGTACGTCCCGAGCTGTCGTCGTAATTGATGACGAAATAAGATCCGCCCCCATTGGGATCGCGAGTGAACGCGACGCCGGCCATCGACACGCTCGATAGCATGGGCTGGATGAAGACCTGATTGCGGGGACCGCCGTCTTCGAATGACGCGATGACTTTTTGGACGGCGGTTAGCAAGTCATGGTCACCGCGCACATCGAGAACGGATTGATACTGTCCGGCCGCGGATTTCGTCGCACCATCCTCGCTTATCGCGCTACTGCGAACAATCAGCGTCTCGCGTCCCCATGGGGTCGCGGCCAAGCGGCTAAGAATCTCGCTCCGATTGGCCTGCCACTCTGCTACGGAGAAGCGGACCTGTGGTAGGATTCGGGCGTGCCGAAGGTGGGGAGCGAGGCTGTCTAGAGTTTCCGCCTTGGTGCCTAAGCGAACGCTTTTGGCCTCCTCTGATGCGGGGCCTGCCTCCTCAGCAAGACGCTTCCAGATGAGTTCAACGGCGGTGTCCGCGTCAAGCTGGCCATGATTCTCCAGCAAGAAATCCGGTGCTTCCGGCTCTTCGGCAGGAATGTCGATACCCACGACATTTGTGGCTTCGCCGGCCCGGGCGCGGGCATAGATACCTTTCGGGTCGCGCCGCTGGACTTCAGCCATCGGAACGCGAAGGTATATTTCAAAATATCCAGGAATGTTTGCCCGGTTCCACCGTTGTACGTCGTGAAACATCGAGATTGTTGCACAGACAACATCAATCCCCTGCTCGGCAAGGAGGCAGCATAAGCGACTGTTTCGCATGGCCGACCGCTGGCGATCGCTGATCGGGTGGCCGAGATCTTCAGCAATTGCGCCGCGTAACTTATCGCCGTCGAGAAAGACAACCTGGCGGCCCGAAACGCGCAATCGATGCCACAGTTGTTCGCCAACGGTGCTCTTACCAGCCCCGGAGAGGCCAGTGATCCAATACACGCGGCCGGCAACCGCACTGGATTCCCGCACGCCAACAGCGCGAGTTGCTTGACTGAACGCCATTATGTGATTTGTCCAAAACCCCCGCCTTAAAATGGTAGCAAAATTGTCATGACAGTGTAATAAATAAGAGTGCTTTAGAATCAATGGGTTAATTCAATTGAGAAACCGCTGCAGCCGCGTATGGCCGTTTCCCGGAAACTGATCGCTCGTAGAGTTACTTTTGCAAGTCCATCGAAACCGCATCCAGAAGCTCGCCATCCATTCGGTTCATTCGCCCAGCGGCATCTTCCTGCAAACTGTGGAGAATGCTCTTTGAGGAAAGGCGTTCGGGCTCCTGCAGGTCGCCAAAGCTGATTGGCACTCTCTTCACGTCAATACCATGCAACCAGCAGATTTGTGCGAGACTAACGTGTCCAACAAATGTCTTAGGGCACTGCAGAAGATTGTTGGCTGCGACCCTGGGGTATCTCGTCCAAGTCGTTGAATAGATCCGCATCGGCTCCGTTGCGCCGATTGCAAACTGATCGCCAATCATCAGATTAGCGTAGTGAACGCCTTCCGCGTGATCGGCCAACAATGTCGGCGTGGCATGGCAAAATTCGCGGAGCTCTCTCCAGCTAAAGCCGAGGTATTTTATTGGTAGATCAGGCCGCAGCCGCATAATGAGGTCATATTCGCTGCCCGAAAATAAGGCCATGTCAAAAGAGGCTTGTATTTTGCGATGCATTTTCTCCTGATTAGAAAGTGCAGAAAACGGAAGCTGCTCGTCATCGTCTAGGCGTATGTGAGGCGTACCGTAGAATTCGGACAACTCTTCTTCTTTCATTCGGTCCGTATCCGCGAGAGCAGTGATAAGGGCCGGATAACGAGATTTAAATTCTTCGAGCCCGATCTGCAGGCAAAGTTCTCTGTAGGTCTTGGAGAATTGTTCTCCTTCAAATGGAAATACGTGGCGTGACGGTCCAATGCCAGAACGACCCACCCGCGACCAACTGTGAACGAATAAGTCATAATCCACATTCTGCAGCAGGGTGTCCTTCCATGTGGGAAACGCCTTGGCATAGCCGCGAAGCTGGCCTGAAACGCAAATTGCAACCTTAATCTTCCTTTGGGTACGTGCAGGGAATTTCAGGCGTCTGCCAGCTATATTTCTTGCAGCCTGCAATCCCTGCCAGGCTCGATTCTCAATTAATCCAATGCCGAACCCAGCGCGTCGAGGTGACGTTTGTCGATACAGGTCTCTTCTCGTATTAGATACCTCCCCGGCAAGTGCGACAAAGTCATTCTCGAAACCGATGGCGTTCAATGTCGAGTCATTGAAAGCACCATTGCGGTGCCGAAGTATAAGCGACTTCAATGCCGCCAGATCCACCAGAGGAATTGAGTCGATTTCTCTTCTCGCCGTCATCAAACGAGCAAGCTGAGTGTCGTCAAAACCGTCCAATAAGTTCTTCTGCGTCAACCACTCAAAGAAGACGATGTGATAGAAACATAATCGGTTCAGCAATTTGGTTTTACGGGAGGCGCTAGATACTTGCGAGACAATATCGTCTTTGTTCCGTCGAAACGTTTTTAGGTCGAACATGCAATTGTAAGGAATGGCGAGGTCGCCGAAATCAAATTTATCCAGCCATTCGATGTGCAGTTGTGTTATGGTTCTCTGACTTAATAACTCGCCCAGGTGCTCCCGCAAAAGTAACACCAACAGGACCACATTTTTATTGATCGTTCGGTTTGCGATCAGTCCTCTTATCGTAGCTTTAAGCTTGCGGGATACGCGACCGAGAGCTTCGGGCACCCCTCCAGTGTGCTTGCTGACGATGCAATGGTGCAATATTGGGGGGCTGTGCTGACAGTGCTCTTGCAAGATCAGTGTGCTGATGAAGGGGTCACGGTCGTTCTCATCCCAGACTTCGAGGATCGGTTCGTCGCTCAGCGTAGCTGCCACAAGGGCTTGAGAGGCAGCCTCATAGGCATCGGCCTGATCCGGGCGCTCTTCGAGAACGCGGGCGAAGTGTTTCAGTGCGTCAAGATGTCGACCGGCTCCAAGAAGTGACTGTCCCAGCGCAAGGTCTTGCGCGAACGCTGTGGAGTTCGCATCCGGTTGCGTCGATTCAGCCTTCATCTAGTCACCGTGAATTTAGGCCTGGCTTAAAGGCTCTTGGATGATATCCTCATACTGTTCAAACTAGGTCCAGGGGAAGGATTATCATTGGCGGCAAGACGGACCCACAATAAAATCGAAGCCGTGGATCTAGCGCCAGGTGGCCGAACGGGATGAAAAGCTATATAGATAAGTTCGAAGCTTTGCTCTTCGATTTGGATGGAACGTTGATCGACACGATGCGGCTACATTATAGCGCCTATGCAGAAGTGTTGGCGCGCCGTGGTCTGGAACTCAAAGAAGCGGCTTTCATGGCCACGATTGGTGCGCCCGCACGTGAGGCCATCCCACGTTTTCTAGAAGCTGCCGGCGCGAAATGCGCAAGCGCCGACGACGTGAGTGCGATTCATGTCGACAAGAAGGCCGTGTTCGAACGGCTGTTAACGAAGGGTGAAATTTTACTTTTGCCGGCTGCCAGATTGTTGGAATGGGCGCGCGGCCGCAAGAAACTTGCCCTGGTGTCATCCGGAAACAAAGATGGTGTGACGGCTCTCCTTTGGGCTACGCGATGGACCGATGTATTTGACGTTGTTATTTCGGGGGATGATGTTTCACGGGGCAAACCCGATCCTGAACCCTACCTAGCCGCAGCGGCCGCTCTCAAGATTGCGCCGCGAAACTGTCTTGTCTTAGAAGACACAGAAGCTGGTTTGACGTCTGGCAGAGCCGCCGGTATGGCGGTCCTAGACGTGGCTGAGCTTGCTGCATTCGAATGACCGGTTTCAGCGGCGGATTAAATCATCCAGCTTTCGTTGGATTTTCCGAAGTCGTTCCGCTTTCGGGCTTTTCAGGTGCCTTGGTAGCTGTGCTGCGCACGGCGCAGGGTAACCGTTTCGTGCGTAAGGCGGCACGAGACACTGCCACCAACTTAGCGCTGCGACGTCAAGCAAGACGCCAACAATGGCTAAGAGCAGCCGTCGAAGGTGGCGCGAATGTTCCCGAGGTTGTCACAGAAGGAGAGATCGAAGGCTTTTATTTTTTCGACATGCCTTTCATACCCGCGCGCGATGCAGTGAGCTTCCTTTCGACGGCAGCATTTGATGAACTCGCAGAGTTTGCAGGTCGGATCGAGGCGCTGATGACGAGGTTAGCCAACACTGAACCCGAGACCGGCACGAGCAAACCGCCAACTAAAGAGTCTTTGCTCGGAAAGCTTGATGATGTCACAACACGAACTGGTGGACGGTACGCCGCAGTCCTCGCTCCGTTGTATCGAGCGACGGCGGAACTCGACGGGCTCATCAATTGCGATGGTGTCTCAACGGCAGTACATGGGGACCTCACTTTCGAAAATATCCTAGTCGGTCGCGGGGGACAACTTTGGCTTATTGATGCAATTGATTCGCCATTCGACCATTACTGGTTGGATTGGGCAAAATTATTTCAAGAGTGCGAGGGGCGGTGGCATGCGCACCGCGGACGGCCAATCTCAACCAGTGTGACATGGTGGCTGCGTACCCGCTGGATGGATGCGGCGGCGCGTCTAGCCCCCGAATATCCTTCGCGTCATTATCTCTTGCTAGGGCTAACGTTCGCCCGCATTCTTCCGTACGCACTGTCGGATTTCGACAGTAGTTACGTTTCCGGCCTGGTCTCGGCATTCGGCCAAGCTGCACTCACTGCGATAAAGAAGGGTTGACATGAAAATCATTGTTCCATGCGCGGGCCGCTCCTCGAGATTTCCCGACATGCCGCCAAAATGGATGCTGCCCGACCACGACGGCCTGCCCATGGTTGCTAAGGCCGTAGCAGGTCTCCATGTCTCCGTGGACGATCTCATTGTAACGATCCTTCGCGAGCACGAAGAACGTTTCAATGCGCGGGAGGGTTTACGGCGCGCGTTTGGCAGGCCGGTGCAATGCATTGTTTTGGACAGCCCGACCGCTAGTCAGTCGGAAACGGTCGTTAGGACGTTACAGAAAACCGGGATAGACGAGCCGTTTATGGTCAAGGATAGCGACAACTACTTCGAACTGGGTACTCTGGAAGAGACTTACAATTACGTGTCTGTCGCATCGCTCAACGATTTCGACCAGATCAACCCACGAAACAAAAGCTATGTGCAGGTCGATCAGGAAGATATCATCGTGAACTTTCGTGAGAAAAAGGTGATATCCGATCTGTTCAGCGTGGGAGGCTATTTCTTCCTAAATCCTGACGAGTTCATGGCGGCCTATAATGAATTGAGCAGCGGCGCGCGGTTGGCCGGAGGTGAGCTATACTTGTCTGAGGTTATAGCATTTATGATTTTAGAAGGGCACGTGTTCAAATCCAGGTCGGTCAAGAATTATCAGGATTGGGGGACAATCCACGAATGGCGCAAAAAACTGGAAAGTCGTCGCGTTTTTCTTATCAGTATTGACGGTTTTCTATTTGAGCGCGGATCACAATTTTTTTCGCCTTCGTTCGAAAAAACTAAGCCAAATCTTGCAGCCGTTGAGGCCGTCATTGAGATGGCAAGACAACAGCATTTGATAATTTACCTGTCGGTACGTCCAACCGAACTCGAAGAGCTGACTCGAGCGCAGATTCGCTCTGCGGGCTTGCCCGAGGGACGAGTGATAATGGGGTGTGGGATAGCGCAGTGGGTACTGTTGACTGCGGCACATCCGACTCTGCCATTTACGACCTCGGGAGCATTCGAGATCAGTCCAAATGACCCCAATATGGTCGAAAAGCTAGGCCTCGTACCGTAAGTCAAGAGGTCAGGCTCGTCCGGCATCGTAGGACACGAAAAGACAAATGAAGCTTCTGGTCGTTATTACCAATTATCGGGTCGCTCACCTCACTATCGACTGTCTTCGTTCGATAGCTGAGGAAATTGATAACGTGCCGAATACCCATGTCGGCGTATGCGAGAACGGCACCGGGGACGACTCGGCAGAGCGAATCCAAAAGGCCATT
>Ga0182024_10007962_pt1 | contig 22631 bp, 14 predicted proteins | sample P32metaG_FD_120480 | JGI IMG/M metagenome (GOLD analysis project Ga0182024, IMG submission 120480) | Permafrost microbial communities from Stordalen Mire, Sweden - P3-2 metaG (Illumina Assembly) | ecosystem: Environmental > Terrestrial > Soil > Wetlands > Permafrost | place: Sweden: Stordalen... | reverse complement strand
CGTTACCAATCGCGCCGGTGCCGATAGACTACTGCGGACGGAACCGCAGGTTCAGTTCATGATGAATCCATGTTGAACAATCGTTGAATCAGCTTCATGTCACACGCCGCACCGCATGTCGGTTACGCCAGGTGCAAGATAGATGCGCGTCGCAGCGCCCAGGCCGAACACCCTACAACCTCTCCACAACAACGACCAACCGTCGCAACGTCTCGTCGTCGAAGCCATCGCCGACTTCCACCCTGCGACCGTTGTGCAACAACAACGTCAAAGCGCAAGGCCAATTCCCAGTGCATACCGGATTCACGCCCGAAGCAAGCTTTACCTCAACCAGAGGGCTCCGCCCAACAACATCGTTGTCTAGACGGTCGACTTCCTGAAACTGCTTCTGCAAATGACGGTTCAGCGTGCTCAATGCCATCCCGTGACGGCGGCAGAACTCGCTACGTCCCAAACCGCTCGCTCGGTACAAACTTGCCACCCGCACAATCTCCGCGCGACCACGACGATGAACTACAACTCCAGCCTCTCCGCTCATGACAGCAGTCCATCACAGCTGAGACACGGTTAACAGATGTGGTTGGTCTGACGGATACCGATTAAACTGGGCGCTTTTGATGTGACATTCTCTTCCAATTTCTTTGCCGCAAGCACCGGTGAATCGAGGCTCAGGAGCCGGAAGTGAGAAGTGGTAGAGTCCGGGGCACTGTTGACTGAGAGCTTTTTCGGTTGCTAATGGGAAGGTTCCAATTCTGGTTGCGCATGGCCACTGGTGCTGGCTCCAGCGTTATGAGCGAGGCCAAGACTGTCGAAAACTGGGCCTAGTGCCAGCACAGCCATGAACAGGATAGCCAGATGAAAATCATAAAGCTGGGGCAGAGAGGCAGAATGGCCACGCTCGTGAGCCACCAAGCGCAGGGTGATGGCGCCGACCGCGACACCCAACCCCGAGCTGAGTTGCATGACAGTGCTGAGGAAGCCATTGGCCCGGCTCATTCTATCCGATGCGATTTCCGAAAACGCAAGCGTAGTCAAGGCGGTGAATTCCATTGACCGCAGGGCCCCGTGAAAGAACAGGATCGCGACAATGAGTATGGCAGGCGTGGAGGGGGCCAATGTCGCGCATAGCGCCATCGACGCGGCATTGATGACACCGTTCACAATGATGACGCGGCGGAAACCGAAGCGACGCAGGGTCTGGATGACAATTGCCTTCATGCTGAAATCGCCGGCAAAGAGCGCGAGCAAGTACAAGCCTGATTGGAAGGCAGTCAGACCAAACGCAATCTGAAACATGAGCGGAAGCAGAAACGGCAACACGCCGACAGCGATGCGGAAGGCACTGGCTCCATAGACCGAGAGCGAGTAAGTCTTCAGCTTGAGCGAATCGAAGTCGATCAGCGACTTGGCGGGATTGCGGTGAGCGACGACGACGGCAACCGTTCCACTGATCAGGCTCAGCACGAGGATGATGCTTGGAAGCCTCCAGTGTCTCCCCTCACCGCCGAATTCCTCCATGGCATAGACGGCTCCGGCGGAGGCAAAGCCGCCCAAAAGAAAAGTCAACCAGTCGAAGGGATGCACCTCTTCGCCACGGACGTTTTCAATCCAGCGCAGTGCCAGAATGAGAGCGAGAACGCCAATTGGGAGATTGAGAAAAAAGATCCAGTGCCAGCTTGCGTAGGTAGTGATGAAGCCGCCAAGCGGAGGGCCGATGACCAGGGCGCTCAGTCCAGGCCAGGTGATATAGGCGATGGCCTGGGTCAATTTGTCTTTCGGCGCAGTTCGCAGGACAATCAGGCGGCCGACAGGAACCATCATGGCTCCTCCAACGCCTTGCAGAATGCGCATCAAGATGAACTCCACGAGAGTGCTGGATGTCCCGCAGAGCACGGAAGCAACCGTAAAAACAGCGATTGCCGTGGCGAATATTGATCGGGAACCGAAACGGTCGGTCACCCAGCCGCTAATCGGAATGAATACGGCCAGGGTGAGCATGTAGGCTGTCATGCCGAGGTTGAGACTGATTGGACCGACATGGAAGCTTCGGGCCATTTGCGGGAGTGCAGTGGCGATGATGGTGCCGTCCAACATCTCCATGAAGAAGGCTCCCGCGATCAGGGTCGTGACGTAGAAAGGGGAGCGACTTTTCTTCATAACCTCAGTCTACGAAACGGGTCTTGTACTCTTCCTAACAGCCATTCTGAACGAGCTATCGAGAGAGAGTTGAATTCTGCGTAACTAGGTCATTCGCAATGTTGGCTCACGTCCTTTATCATGCACAAAGTTGGGTGCAAGAAGGAAAACGTTTCTTTTCGGACGGGACCCCGCCAAGCGGGACTCGCACGTGTCGCGTTGAAGTCATCGGGGCGCCCTATTTGGCGATCTTACTTCTCCTTCGGACGAGCCTGCCCTGAGGACAGTGCGGTGCCACTGCCTTCCACCAAAGACATGAAACGATCGCTGGAGCCTCTTGAAAATTGTTCGAGCAAGCCGCTAGGCCAAAGCACTTCGATGCGGTCGAAGGAGGCAGCCGATCCGAGTCCAAAGTGGAGGCGCGGGTCGCTGGTAGAGAGATAGCTTCCTCCAGCGCGCACTTCATCTACTTGCTTGACGTTGCCGGTGGTGACCGTGACTCGTGCGCCGATCCCCATCCGATTACTCTTCGTGCCCACCAAGCGCAGCGTGATCCAGTGGTTGTCATTTCTAGTCTCGTTGAGAAAGAGCGAGGGTGGAGCGCCAACGTTGAAGACGAGGATGTCGAGCTTTCCTTCGTTATTGACATCTCCCAAGGCGGTGCCTCGGCGAGATTTCAGGGGACCGGCATTCAAGCCGGTATCGGCGGCAATCTCACGGAAAGTGCCGTTTGTCTGATTGAGGAAAAGCTCGATCGGCTCGACAAAAGGCGGTTCGCCGGGCACGCCATCGAGCAACGTCGAGAAGTTACCCGAGGCCATGAAAAGATCGTGCCAGCCGCTGTTGTCGAAGTCTGCGAAGTTCGCTCCCCACTTGACGAGCGGAGAAGTGGGACCGGCGATTCCGGCACGATCGGCAGCATCGTGAAACTCGTTGTGGCCGTCGTTGATGTAGAGGCTGGCCGGCTGGCCGGCAAAACGGGTCACGAACAGGTCGAACCTGCCGTTGTGATCGAGGTCGGCAAGATCGCATGCCATGTTGCCGTAGGTTTGTCCCATTTCCCCGTAGGCGGTGCCTGAATCGAGGCCGATATCCTCAAAGGTTCCGACCCTCTTGTTGTGAAACAGAAAATCGCTGGATCCATCGTTGGTGACATAGAGATCGGGCCATCCATCGCCGTCGAAATCTCCCCAGCAGATTCCCATGCCGTGAGCCTTCTGAGGGTTCTGGACACCGGCTTTGGGCGCGACCTCTTCAAAGGTTCCGTCGCCCCGATTCCGGTAGAGGAGGTTGGTTTCGCCGGGCATCTCACCGGGCAGTTCGGCGAGTACGTTCTTGTAAACCTTGCGTTGAGGGTCGGGAAGATGGTGGGGATCGGTGGAGACATAGCGGGCAACGTAAAGATCCACAAACCCGTCACGGTCGTAGTCGGCCCAGGCGGCTCCGGCGCTAAAGCCACCGCCGCCAACGCCCGCCTCTGCGGTGACGTCGGCGAACTTGCAGCCACCTAGATTGTGATAGAGAACATTGTGGCCGTAGCCTGTGACATAAATATCCGGAAGGCCGTCATTGTCATAATCGGCGACCGCAATCCCGGTGGCCCATCCTTTGATTGTCAGGCCCGCGGCCGCGGTGTCGTCAGTGAAGTGCAGTGTCTTGCCGTTGCCATCCTGCCTGTAGAGGGTGATCATGGGATCGCCGCCAGCGAGGTAGCGGTCGATTGAGGAATCGTTCACCACTGCGATATCCAATTTGCCGTTGTTATCGCAATCAAGAAAGGCAACTCCTCCTCCGCTCATGGTTTCGATGACGTAGCGTCTGTCGAGATTTGTGTGAGGAAGAGTGCGAAGTCCGACCTCCGTCGAAATATCTCGAAAATGCGGCACAGAGGGTTGCGCGAGCGGCATGGTCACGAAAGCTGAGGGAGTTTGTGCGCAGAGAGTGAGGGCAGAGAAGAGTAGGACCAAGGAAGCTGAGGTTCGATTGCTCATTTTGTCCGGAATTCTAGCACCGCACAGTGCCTGGCAATCACGGTAAGCTGATGGTCCATGAAGCTTCTTGTTCCTTCCATGTTTTTGGTTCTCTCGATTTCATTTGTTGCAGCTCAGACGCCTGCTGCGCCTGATGACGTTCTTGCCAAAGCGCACGGTGGTGCGGCCCAGCGCGCCGCCGGTGCCGATGCTCTCCCTGAACGAGACATAACCTGATGGGCGCAAACTCAAGATCGAAGAGGGCACAAGTGAACGTAGAAAAGACGGCAAGAGAGAGAAACGAAATGACCAGTGGAGATTGGTTGTCCAGCCGCAGAGAGTTCCTGGCAGGATTTGCCGCACTGGGGCTCGTCGGATGGGCAGACAGGGAACTCGCATGGGCCGAAGAAACGCCTGGATGGAGTGGACTGCCGGCTCGGCCAGAGGAACGTCCGCTGGATTTCCATGCGCTCGCCAATGCCTTCGACGCCTGGGTTATGGACCCCGCGCATGGGTTGAATACGCTCGCCAAAGATGGCCGCCAGGTTTTTCCTTCGGCTCTAGAAGGCGAGCAAGACGGTGGACTGACAACATACGCGCCAATGGCTCTTGGTAAGGAACTGCGCGGAGAGGGTCTGCCTGGCCTGGCGGCCTCACTGAAGGGCTACTTCAGCGAACCGTATGGGCTGTTTCTTGACGGGGCGGGTGCAACACTCTGCGAGTACTGGTACCTGATGAATGTGACTGCGATGGCCTACGGGCTGATCCGGTTGCGCTTTGCAAAGGATCCGGAATGGCTAGCGCGGGTGGAGAAAAGCGCGACGAGGCTGAAGGACATGGCGCAGCAGCTGCACTACGACTTCAATAGCCAGGGCTACGACTTCGCCAAAGCTGTAGCCTTTACGAACCAGGACATCTATCGGCAACCCGACGCCGAGGGCGGATACAGCTATGTGATGCTCCTGGCGTGGAAGCTGACCGGGAAGGAAGCGTTTCTAGCGGAAGCCAAGATCGCGATCGATCGCTATCTCGATTTCGCCGCGAATCCCTGGTATGAGGTTCCAAGCGGGGCCATGGCGGTGCTGGCAGCCGCGCGATTGGAAGCGATGGGCTATCCAACGAATGCGGAAAAGGCCTTGCGATTTGTGCTCGCCGCAAAAGTCGGGCTTATGGCCACTGGCAGATGGGGCGGACGTGAAGTCAACGGGCTGATGGCGGGGTTCCGCACTGAGCCCTCCGGTCAGACCTACAGTATGGAGTCGATGGTGACGCTGCCGTACCTCTTGCCGTCAGTTCGATTCCGCCCGGAGTTGGCTGGCGAGGTTGCTCGCCTTGCATTAAACGTCTCGGCGAACATGCGCTTGTTCTATCCGGAGTACTTGCCGCACGAGAATCAGAGCCGTCCGGACCTGCCGCCGATGTTCCCCTACGAGCGGTTGAGCCGGGAAGAGAAGGGGCACAGTCCCTACGCAACCGGTGACTTTGCCGGGCACCGCTCCATCTATGGCGGCGCATACGTGATGTGGCTGGACAAGATGATTCTGCCGCAGGGAGACCCGTGGCTGCTGCGCTGGGACCTGGGCAAAACGGACTTTATGGAGCCAGACCTGCCGCCTGCATTTCTCTACTACAATCCGTGGCCGGAAGAGAAGCGCGTAACAGTTGTGATGGCGAATAAAGAAAACCGATTGCACGACCTGATGCGCAAGAAATCACTGCAAACCCATGCGGGGGCAGCAGAGTTGACGTTGCGTCCGTATGAGGCGAATGTCGTCGAGATTCGAAGGTAGACTGATCCCCGAACCGTGCATCGACGATCCGCAGTGCGCCGTTATTTAGGGGTTAATCACGCGTGTGGCGACGATCGACGTTGCATTTGGAGCGCCTGCGACTGCCTGAGTCCGGATGAGGGCTTCGAAGTAGACGGGCTGGGTAGGCGAGCGGGAGAAGCCGAGGGCTTCCTGGAGCTTTTGCCGGTTGCTGGCATCGGCCAGGAACAGTCCGGCCGCCTCGGTCCCCTCCTGTTGCAATCCTTGCAAGATGAGGACACTGCCGCGGCCGTTGGCAAGTGGCAACAGTGAGATTGTGGCGTAATCTTTTCCTGAACTCCCGGTGAAGGCTAAACCCTGGTAGGTCGCCTGTTCTCCCAGTTTCGGATGCGCATTCTGGAAGAACTTGAGGCTTTCTCCAACCTTGCCTTCGCCCTCCCGAAAGTTAAGCTTGTCTTGAAAGTAGGACACCCAAGGGTTTGAACTGGGGCTGCCTACGAAGACAAAATTGCATAACTCCAGGTCACGCGGCCGCAACTCCCTGGCCGAACGAATCGCGAGCCAGTCGCGCGAGATTCCACTCAGCCGCATGAGAGTGTCCACTACGACAAGGTCGGCGTATGACGTTAGCAGTGAACCGGACAAATACTTCATCATGCGTGCTTCGCGACCCGTTGGATGAGCATTCGTCAAATCTGCGCCGCTACGATAAGAGGGGCTCAAGTACCGCTCCAGCGTCACAGGCTGCTCGTCCACCAGGCGCGTCATCCCGTAGTTGACGTCCGCAACCACTACTTCGACTGGTTTGTTGGGAGGATTAAAGAGTGTAGCCAGCGGCCAAGGCGGCGTTGGCGGGTTCGCAATCGTCGGACGAATGAACCAGACAACTACGGTGGTGGCGAGAAAGCACGCCGCAAGCGCCCAAGGCAGCACTCTGATCCAGAGTCCGGGTCCGAATTGATATGCGACGGGCGCCGGATTCGTCGAAGTCCTGTGCTCAACGGCCCGAAAGAGGGTTGTGTAAGCCCCTTTCGGGATCTCGACGATGGATGGTTCTTCCCGGCCTTCTCCATCGAAATACTCGTGCAGCTTGAGACGCAACTGTCGGACATGAACCCGCACTGAACTGTCCTCGACGACGCTATAGTCCTGGGCCTTACCAAAAACAGCGCTGCCAATTCGGTGTTCGCTCAGATCCTCGATCTGGCCTCGAATTGATCTCTCGGCCATGAAGCGAAGCAGTTCTCTCAAACGCGCCGACTTCTGGAACGGCGGGCTGGCTGTGATTCTTTCGATCAACTGCCAGCGGGCGTCAGCCAGAAGTTCCGGATCTACTTCCTTCATCCGAGTTTGATCCCATTTCGATTGATACAGCCGGTTTCAAGTCCAAACTTCGCCTCGACAAGAACTACTTGACTGGGCGCTGATTGTAGCGCATCTGATGAGCGAAGGAAAGCCTGTCCGGGACAGCCAGTTGCGCCGAATCGGCATGAGGATGCATGCACTTCATGATGGGGTTTTTTCAGGGCACTCACTCTTGGACGCCCTTGCGAGAGATTCTTCCCTCATTCCGCGGTCGTCACTGCGGGTAACAGTATGCGAATCACATGTAATTCGCATTGTTTATCAAAGATTCTCGTAGTAAGTCCCTTTTCCGATTCGCGCGCTCTCGAAGAGGCTTATCGACGGCTTTCCAGGACGACTTTGTTGTGCAGCTAATCGTTGGCTCGAAAAACTCGATCCCCAAACAGACCAAAGGGCTCACGATGAAAGATCTGGCGCAACGCTTCCGAGAAAACCCTCTGCTTAGGCCGGCAGACATCCGCCCCAGCATGGACGGCATGGAAGTTACGTGCCTGTTGAATCCTGGCGTCTTCCGATACCACGAAAAGGTCTGGTTGCTGGTGCGTGTGGCAGAGCGCCCGGTGCAGGTTCCCGGTAGAACCTCTTTTCCCATCCTGAGTGCTGACGGTCGGCTGGAAGTTCTCGAATTCAACTCAGATGATCCGAGGCTCGACCTGAGCGATCCTCGCGTAATCAGTTTCGACGGAAAGGACTACCTGACCACGCTCTCCCATCTCCGCCTGTTGGGGAGTGATGACGGCATCGCTTTTAGCGAGCCGGGGCAGGCCGCTCCCCTAATGGGAAGCGGCGAACTGGAGACTTACGGCATAGAAGACTGCCGAGTTGCGAAGATCGACGACAAATACTGCCTGACATATACGCAGGTCTCGAGCAATGGCGTGGGCGTGGGACTGAGGACCACGCGTGATTGGAAGAACTTCGTTTATGAGGGGATGATCTTTCCCCCGCACAACAAAGACTGCGCTCTCTTTGAAGAAAAGATCGGTGGCAAATACTACGCGCTCCATCGGCCCAGCAGCCCGGAGTTGGGCGGCAACTACATTTGGCTGGCGGAGTCGCCGGACTTGATTCATTGGGGCCGACACAGCTGCCTGGCCCACAGCCGGGAGGGGTATTGGGATAGTGCACGGGTTGGCGCTGGAGCAGCGCCGATCAAGACTGCCGAGGGTTGGCTGGAGATTTATCACGGCGCGACCAAGGAAAACCGCTACTGTCTTGGGGCTCTTTTGCTTGATCTTGACAAACCCTGGCGCGTGATTGCCCGTTCCGAAACCCCAATCATGGAGCCGCTGGCTTCTTATGAGCAGGAGGGCTTTTTCGGCCACGTTATCTTCACCAATGGCCACCTCGTCGATGGCGACAATGTGACGCTGTACTACGGCGCTGCCGACAGTGTCATCTGCGCCGCGCATATTTCGATCGCACGCATCCTTGCGAGCCTCGCCCTAGTCCAGGAGGCGACAGCATGAACCGCCTCCGCAAAGAGTTCGAAGTCTTCCTCCGCTGCTCCCATTCCATGCAGATTTTGATGGTCTCCAACATGATGTACGCCCTTGTCCTGCCCGTGATCGAGATTTTCGTGGCGGCATATGTCATGCGGAACTCGCGGGCCGTCGCCAAGGTGGTCACTTATCAGTTGTCGATCTACGCGGCCACCCCGCTGGCCTTCTATATAAACGGCAAGTTGCTCGGCCGGATTGGAACGAAGCATCTGTACGCCGCAGGAATGCTGCTGTCAGGAGTGGCCATGATGCTGATGATGCAATTGAACATCCTCACTCCCATCGGCGTTGCCACCTCCGGATTCACCATGGGGCTTGCAACCGGCCTGTTCTGGGCCAACCGAGGGTTCCTCGCCCTGACCGCCACCAACGACAGCAATCGAAATTACTACTACGGTGTGGAAAACTTTGTGGCCACCCTGGCTGCAGTCGTGGTTCCGGCTTCGATTGGGTGGTTCATCAGCGGGACCACTCTGTACGGCTGGCTGGGAGGGATTCCCAACCGCGCGTACCACATCATTGCGATGGTGGTCTTCGGCCTGACTGTTCTCGCCGCAAGCATCCTTGGACGAGGCACCTTCCGAAATCCAAAGCACACCAACTTCGTTTATTTCCGCTTTCATCGGCTATGGTGGCGGATGCTCGAGCTGGCTGTGCTCAAAGGGTTGGCGCAGGGATACATCGTTACCGCGCCAGCCATGCTCATCATGTTGCTGGTCGGGCAGGAAGGAACTCTGGGAGCAACCCAGGCGATCGGGGGTGTGTTCACGGCCTGCCTGATGTATACGGTTGGCCGCGTGGCAGCGCCCAAGCACCGCATCTTTGTGTTTTCCGCAGCGCTCCTACTTTTCTTCCTTGGCGCAGTCACCAATACATTGCTCTTCAATACAGGCGGCGTGCTCATCTTCATCGCATGTCTCTTGCTGGCCAAGCCTCTCCTGGATCTTGCCTACTATCCAATTCAATTGCAGGTCATCGATGTAGTCTCGCGGCTCGAGGAACGCAATGAGTACGCCTACATCTTCAATCACGAATTCGGACTGTTCACGGGGCGCTGCTTGGGTTGCGGGTTATTCCTCGGCATCGCTTATGGGTGGTCCGGTAATGCCGCTCTCAAGTATGCCTTACCTGTAATTGCGCTCTTGCAGTTGTTGTCCATCCGGGTAGCTGGCCAGATCTTTCGCGGTCTTGCCGCAGCGGGCACCACCTCCACCGCCGCAAGCTTCACCGGACTCACTTCGGAGGCCTGAAAACAATGATTAATAGGAGGCACGACATGATTCACAGAGATTCCAAAGCGCAAACGTACTGGCGAATGGCGGCGTGGCTGTTGGTTGTGCTCAGTCTGTGGGTCGGAATCCCCGTCGTGGCCCAATCGGGCAGAGGCACTCTAACCGGTACTGTGAAGGATGCGAACGGTGCATTCATCCAAGGCGCCGCAGTCAGCCTTAAGGAAACAAATACAGGCAGCGGATATTCAACCGAGTCCACCGCGGAGGGTCTGTTCACCTTCAATGAGCTCCCCCCGGGAAGCTATACCCTAACAGTCACCGCGCCAGGATTTGAGTCCTACACCCAGAGCGGCATTGGCGTGGACGTAGGCAGCACATCCACGGTGACCGTTGCATTGAAGGTAGGTGCGGAGTCAACCACCGTCAATGTGAATAGCGATGCTTCGCACCTGGAGTCCGAATCCTCTGATGCCGGCTTCACGATGACGCCTCAGGTACTGGAATCGCTTCCGCTGCCCTTCGGCGGTGAGATCCGTAACCCGCTCGAGTTTGCAGCGCTCTCGCCCGGGTTCGCAGGCACCATGACCAACAACCCCTCCTCGCCGCCCGCCGGAGCCTTTAAGCTCAGCGGCGGACAACAGGGCGGCGGCGACGTTTTGCTGGACGGCGCCACCACCGAGTTGGCATCGGCCAACATGCAGGTGACCTATGGCTACAGCGTCGAGGCCGTCTCCGAATTCAAGGTCATGACCAACACCTTCGACGCCCAGTTTGGAAGCGCCAGCGGCGGCGTGGTCAATCTCGCCTCCAAGCAAGGAACGAACGACTTTCACGGCTCGGCTTACGACTTGCTCAAGAACCGCGTTCTGGACGCCGACAGCTGGCTCGACGACTACCAAAATGCCGTCTTCGGGCCCAAGTCAACAACCAAGCCCCTCGACACCCAGAACGACTTTGGCGCAAGCGTCGGCGGGCCGGTTCGCGTTCCCTGGCTTTACAACGGCAAAGACAAGACCTTCTTCTTCTTCAATTACGAGGGCTTCCGGCAAGTGAACGGAGGCACCTCGCTTCTGTCGGCACCCACTCAGGCCATGCTCGGCGGCGACTTCTCGTCCCTTCTAAACCCGGTAACCGTGGGCGGCCAAACCTTCCAGGCCCACATCCTTTACGATTTCAGCACCTGCACAGGTGCCAACCAGGGACAGACCTGCCTGGCTTATCCAAACAACAAAATCACCGAGGCCCCGGATCCGGTCTTTGCCGCCGCTTCTAAGGTCATGCCCTCCGCCCCCTCCAGCGCCACCAGCCCGTACTTCAACATCAATGACGACAGTTCCAACCACGAGCAAGCCGACATGTGGAACATCCGCATCGACGAGAACATCAACGTGCACAACAAGATCTCAGCCAGTTACTTCACCGGCAACATGCCTTACATCAGCACCCAAAGCCTCGGGTCGCTTTACACCGGCGGCAACATCCAGGGCAACAAATACTTGCGTCTGGGCTATGACTACTTCATCTCGCCCACGATGCTCAACCACTTCAACGCCGGCTTCACTCGCCGCCATCGCCTTGAAACCTCGGGCGAGGGCGGATTTGGCGGTGACTGGGCATCCAAGTTCGGGCTCAAGGGCGTGGGGGACTCGGTTTTCCCTAAATTCACCTACAACTACCCCGGCAATGGTATCAACAGCCCCAGCGATGGCGACAGCGTCTTCGACGACAACGTATTTCAATATGACGACTCGGTCTCGTGGCAGAAGGGCCGTCACAGCCTCCGTTTCGGCGGCGAATTTCGAGCGGCGCAATTCAACCTCGGCATCCTGACCGGCAGCGCCGGCCAGTTCACCTTCAACCCGGGTCCCACCAGCACTCCAACTGACACCAACTCAGGCTTTGGCTTCGCCAGCTTCTACCGCGGCGCAGCCTCCAATGCGTACATTGACATTCCCCAGATCAACGGATGGCGCGCCAAGTATGTTGCCGTCTTTGCCGCCGACGATTGGAAGGTCGACAACAAGCTTACCGTCAACCTTGGCTTGCGTTATGACATGCCAATCCCGGTGACCGAGGCGCAAAACCGTATGTCCTATGTGGACCCAACCCTCGCGAACCCGGGGGCGGGCAGCCTTCCCGGCGCTTACGTCTTCGAAGGCAGCGGCACGGGACGCCTCGGCGGCAGCTCCCCGCAGTCGATCTTCAAAAAGGCCTTCGGTCCGCGCGTGGGCCTCTCCTATTCGGTCGATCCCAACACCGTCATCCGCGCCGGCTACGGCATTTACTTCTCCACTCAGCGCGTCGGAGGCTTCGCCGAGAACGACAGCCAGGGCTTCTTCTCCAGCTACACCTACCCCACCCCGGCCAGCATTCAGACCCCTGCCGTTGTGCTCTCGCAGATCACCTCCTATCCCGGCAAACAGCCGCCCTTCATCGACCCCACGGTCATGAACGGGCAGAGCAACGCCCTTTTCCTCGAGTCGAAGGTCGACCGCCCCGGCACTATCCAAAACTGGACCCTCGATGTGCAGCGCCAGCTGCCCTTGCAGACCATTGTCGACGTGGGCTACGTCGGCGCTCATGGCGACCACCTGCAGGCATTCATGCATGACCCCAACCAGGGCAGTCCGGCCAACCTGTCGCGAGGCGCATGTTTGCAGGTCAACATTGCCAACCAGGCGACAAGCCCGGCTTGCGCGGGCCAGTCCTTGGTCGCAGCGCCCTATGCCGGGTTCAGCGGCACCGTCTCTCAGGCCCTGCGTCCCTTCCCGCAGTATGGAACCGTCTCGGTGGATTCAGCGACCATGGACGATCCCTTTGGCGATTACACCTACAATGCCCTTCAGGTTCAGGTAACCAAACGGACCAGCAGCGGGCTGACAGTGTTGGCCAGCTATAGTTGGTCAAAGAACATCACGAATGCCGACTCGGAGTATCCGACCGAGGCCGCCTGGGAAGGTAACGGCACTTCCGGCGCGCTGAACACCTACAATCTGAAGGTCGAGAAGGCCCTCAGCCAATTAGACATCCCGCAGCGCGTCGTCCTGGCCTGGACTTACGATCTGCCCTTCGGCAAAGGCAGGCAATTCGCCAATCAGGGCGGAGTCGTCAACGTGCTGGCCGGTGGATGGAAAATTGCCGCCGTCCAGAAGTACCAAAGCGGCACTCCACTGAGCGTAAGCTCGCCGGGCTGGACGTCGGGCATCTTCGCTGGCGGCGAGGGCGCAACCGGTTCATCCAGCCGTCCCAACATCGTTTCCGGACAGAGCTTTGGCGCGCTGCACGGCAAATATGTCTGGGGCACGAGCCGCCTCCTAAACCAGGCTGCCTTTACACCAGCCGCCAACTTCACCTTTGGCGACGCGCCCCGCGCCCTTGGCGTCCGCGAGTTCTTCAACAACTCCGAGGACTTCAACGTCGCAAAGGCCATCCCTATGTTCACCGAACGGGTCCACACCGACTTCCGCGTGGAGTTCTTCGACCTCTTCAACCGGCACCGCTTCACCGGCTTTGACACGTCAGTGAGTTGCAGCACCTCGGCGACACAAACCTGCAACCCGCTGGTCAATACCAACTCAAACTTCGGGAACGCTTCGGGCCTTGCCTATGGCCCGAGAAACATCCAGGGCTCCCTGCGGGTCACCTTCTGACGCCACCGGGCAAACCAGCCCTGTTACGTCCGACGTTTGAAAACAACCCAACACTCCCGGACCTCTTCAGCGAGGCCCGGGAGTGTTGTACTTTTGCGCGCTACATAATCCAGACTGCAGGACGATCGGGTCGTTAGAAAAAACGCCGTACAGGATCGCGCAATGGCATTCAGTGACGTGAAAACACACTACTATCAATCCATGTTTCGTATCCGCAGCCGGCGTTTTCTGGTTCTTTCCGCAGTGATTCCGATTGCATGCGTGCTCTCGTTAGCCGGTACCGCGCAGGCTGTCAATTCACAAATCCAGGATCAAGTTCAGGAACACTTTCTCGCTGCTCAGCAGGCACAGCAGCAGGGCCGGCTTGATGATGCGGTCCATGAATATCTGGCTGTCTTGAAGCTTTCGCCTGGATTGCCCGAGGCATACGTGAATCTCGGGCTGGTCTATTACGCCCAGTCAAAATTCGACGATTCCGCGCGGGCGCTGTCGACAGCCGGCAAGCTGAGGCCCGGCATGCGCGGTGTTAGCCTCTGGCTGGGGATCGATGAAGTTCGGCTGAATCATCCGGCACAGGGAGTGCCGCTCTTGCGCGAGGCAGTCCGACAGGACCCACAGGACAAACAGGCCGAGAGTTGGTTGGGAACAGCGCTCTGGAACGCAGGACAAGTGGATGCGGCTTTGCCTCAATTGCGAAAAGCCGCTGCGCAGTTTCCAGATGATCCTGATTTGCTCTTCTCCCTAGGTGAAGCATACGGCAAAGCCGCCAAGCAGCAATCGATGCAGCTACTGGAAGACTCCGCTGGAACAGCCATCTCGGATCGAGTCTACGCGAGCACGTATGCCGCTGACCACGATTGGACTAAGGCCGAGGGCCATCTTCGCCGCGCAATTCGGCGCGATCCGAACTCGGTCGATGCGCACCTCGATCTTGCTGAGGTCTTTCTCAATCAAGCTCAACTGCCGGCCGCGCTAGAGCAGCTTGAGCAGGCGGGTGCGCTGTCTCCAAATTCGGCAACCGTGCTGGCAAAAAGCGGCGAGTTGCTGACTCTCTCCGGACAACTGCCAGAGGGACTTTCCCGTGTTGAGCAGGCTATCAAATTTGACGAAAGCGAAGCTCTCGACGCACTGGAGCTTCCTGTGGAAGGCCGCATCTCCGCCAGCGAGGCGAGCGCCGACCTTCTCGCGCTCTGTGATGCAGCAGAGGAGAAGCTGGAGGCGATGCAACCATCAAGCGTCGCAAGAGATGTTGCACTGGCGGGCTTATATGCACTATCGGGAGATGACGCTGCCGCTGCCCGAGCCTACCAGCGGCTTGCCCCTGCTCCGCAAATCGCGAAACCGGCGGAGAGTATTTTCGCCCAGGCGATGGATGCGATGCATCAGCACCGCAATGACGCGGCCGAGGCAGCTCTTCGTCGCTGGTTGGCACTTCACCCTGGCGATCTTTCCGCGCGCTATGAGTTGGTTGTCGTGCGTCGTCGAGTCGCCATGGAGGAGATTGCCCGTTTGCTCGCAGTCGCGCCGGATTCCTACCATGTGCATCAGTTGCTGGGCCAGCTTTATGTCGACCGCGAGGAGGACGAGAAGGCCCTGGCCGAATATCTCGCCGTGGCCGCGGCCCGCCCGAATCTTCCCGACGTACACTTTTGGCTCGGTCATCTCTACTGGAAACATGGCGATGCAGATCATGCATTCGCCGAATTTACGCGTCAATTGGAGATCGATCCGGGGCATCCCGAGGCCAACGGTGAGATGGGCGCCGTTCTTGTCGCGAAAGATCGCGCAGCAGAGGCAATTCCGCATCTTGAGTTGGCAATTCGTAGCAAGCCCGATCTCTGGCCTGCATACCAGCAACTGGGCGAAGCCTACGCAACGCAAAAGAACTATGCACGAGCTGAAGAGATTCTGAAGCGCGATCTCGCGCATGATCATGACGGCGGTGCGCACTATCAGCTAGCGCAGGTCCTGCGTGCTGAGGGCAAGACCGCTGAAGCCGCTAAGCTCTTTGCCCAGGTGCGCGCCATCAAGACCGAGAGATCGGCCGCCACATCCACCGATGATCATGCAGACGACGGGGCGAAGCAATGACTTGGAATCGGATCCTAGCACTTGCCGTCCTGTTCCTCGCATCTGCCTGTTCACTCACCGCGCAGAATAGGGCATTGGACGATGGGGTGAGACTGATTCGAGAAGGTCATTTCGATCAAGCTCTGACCAGGTTGGAAGAGGCGCAGCGACTCGCCCCTCGGGATGCTACGATCGAGAACTTGCTTGGGATCACGGAGACTCAGCTCAATCACCCAGACAGGGCGGAAAGCCACTATCGCAATGCAATTCGGCTTGACCCCTCGCAAGCGGCGCCGCATCGGAACCTTGGCTTCAATCTGCTCACTGCAAAGCAATATGGTCCTGCGGAATCGGAGTTGCGGGAAGCATCACGGCTGAATTCCAACGATCCTTTTGCTCACTACTATCTGTTCCTGCTTGCGCTTGCTACGGATCATGATGCCGAAGCGCTCGAGCAGGCTTCTCATGCGGGGAATCTGATCGAAAACGATCCGGATGCTGGAGTTGGTTTGATTGAAGCCGAAATCCGCCTGGGACGTGTGGATGAGGCCTCCAGCCGCATCAAGAACATGGAAGCAGCCAATCAGCTCACCCCAGTGCGGGAGTACGCGATTGCTGCGCTTCTCAGCCGGCACGCATTCAATGGGCAGGCGGTGGGCTGCTTCCAACGGATTGCTTTGCTCGATCCGTCCTGGGAGAGCCGGTATAACCTCGCGCTCGCGTTGCTGTACGATGGATGGTTCGCCGAGGCTTCCAAACTCCTGTCCACTCTTCACAACGAGCGCCCCTCAAATGCAGACGCACTTATGTTCCTCGGCTCAGCATTCGAAATGCAGGAAAAGATGCCCGAGGCCTTGGAGGCCTATCGCGCTGCCGCAGTAGCCGATCCCTCTAACCCAGATCGGACGCTGGACTACACCCGTCTGCTCATGGACATGGACCGCTATGATGAGGCGATCCAATTCATCCAGTCAGGAATTACCGAGACCGCCTCAACTTCACCGGTGAAATTGAGGTTGGGCGCCATTGAAATGATCAAGGGCGACTATGCCGCCGCACGCGAAGCCTTCAACGCGGCGCTTGCTGACAATCCGGAACTCGATGCGGCGTATGTTGGCTTGGCGCAGACCTATGCGCGTCAGAGCAATGACACAGAGGCCATTGACATCCTTGAAGCAGCGCGCTCCAAAAGGCCTGGCCGCTACCTTCTCGAATACTACTTTGGCCTTTTGGCCAGCCGATTGGGCCGCGAGGAAGAAGCTATCGTTGCACTTGAACGTGCGGCACAGTTGGAACCCAAGTCCCCCGATCCATCGTTTGAGCTAGGCAAGCTCTATGGATCGAAGCAGGATTGGCCGGACGCCCGAAAGGCGTTCGAGCATGTCGTCGGGTTGAATCCTCAGTTCGCGCCGGCCCATTACCAGTTGAGCCAGGTCTATGCGCACCTGGGTCTTCACGCAGAGTCCCAGCGCGAAGCGCAGCAGACCAAGAATCTCGTGAACACACAACGCGAGGAAGTTCTGCGCAAACAGCGCGAACGGGCCGGGAGCTTCCAACCGCAGATTGCAGCGACGCCCGTACCGTGACCGCATCGATGCTATCCGGCTATGTCAACACGGCATTCAGGTTGCGAGCCTTGAACGATAAAGGGAATTAGGAAATATGTTCTCTCACGCAAGACTGGACCGCCGCGAGTTTCTCGCCCTTTCGGCACTTACTTCAGTGGCAACTCTGCTGCCGGAATCCGTATACGCTAATCAATCATCCGAAGCCGATCGGGTCTCTCTTGAGGTGACCGGCGATGTCCAACATGGATACGGAGTCGCGATCCTTTATCGCGGTCGTGCCATCGCGCGGCACCATCAGGGCGGGGAATTCTCAGCCGTCTTCCAAAACGACGAAAGGAGTCTCGAAGACCGGGTCGATGATTGGAAAGCCACATCTTGGAAGGGCGACGGAAGGCAGGTTCAACTTTCCGGAGAAATGCAACTCACCAATCTACGCACAACTGTCTTTGTCGAAGTCGGGTACGAAATCATATCAACACAGGTGATGAAGAAGACGATTCAGCTGCGTCAGGCTGATATGTTCGCGCTGCTTTACCAGATAAAGAATCGTCTGGATCCCGAGACAACACCCGCAAAGCTCTGGAGTTTCGACTACGCGGATTGCAAAGGCGGGGCACTGCATGAGTATTTCCCAGCTGCCGGCTTCCGCACACAGAGTGGAGTGACGGTAGGCCTTCTCACCGATTCCGGATATCGCAATCAATGGAGCCGAATCATCCGGCGCGATGGAACCCCCGTAAAGCCTGCACCGGCCAGTATCCCCGATCTCAATCTCTACTATCTTCCGGAAGTCGCGGATCGCGAACGGCAAGGCTCATTCATTCAGCAGACATTCGGAGAGACCACCGTCCAATTGTCCGGAGAGGGTTCCCGCACCCGAGTTGATCTCCCTGCCGCGCCACTGTGGATGAAGAGCGGGGAGATTGAAGTCGACCAGGAAGGGGGAGTTGTCAAGCTGACCCCGCGCACTCTAAGAGATTTCGTTCTCCTGCCATTTTCGGCAAAGAGTGGCGAAGTTTATTCCATCTCACTCAAGTATCGCGCTGCGGTTCCGATTTCTATCCACGCTTGGGACACGGACGACGAGTTTCACAAACTTGGCGATCTCACGTTGTTCAATGACACGGCGCCGGCGTCCCCATCGGCACTCACCGAATTCCGCTCTTCCTTTGTTGTGCCCGCCCTGCAAGGTACGGGCGCTGCAATTGCTTTGTCACTTCCCGATTTTCTTGCGGAGGCTGAGCTTCGGTCTGAGCATGGCAGACTGCCATCGTTCGAAATACGAGATCTGGAGGTTTCCCGCATCGCGACTCGAAGGGAGCCATACCACCGTTTGGAGATGGGCCGTCCGCAAGTGAAGACAACCTTTATCTTGGTTAGCGAAGCGGTACCCGACACCTTAAGAGGTTATCGCCTCGCAAGCCAGCTTCACCTCGCCGACGGCATGGGTTTCAAAGGGGGCGACGCAGAGAAGGTGCTCTATGCGGACGTCATGATGTTGAGCTGGATTGCAGATCATGAGGGCCTGCGTCCAATGTTGGCGCCTAGCATTTGGTATTCCGCTGCAGGTGAGATGTACCTGCGCGATAGCTTTTACGCTCTCAACGGCATTCACGATCGCACGCTGAACGAGAAGATCTTTGCCCTATGGGCGGATAACCAGGGAAAGGACGGAGCGATCAACACTCTGGTTGAGCCGAATATTGCCAACCTAGAACGCAAGTCTAACGACTCAACGCCACTCTGGCTGATATGGGCGCTCCTCAATCGACGTCGATTCGGTGCCAAGCTTCCCATGGATAAAGTTCGGCAAGCGGCGGAATACTGCCTTGCTGCTTACGACCCTAAGCGCGAGGCTATTTGTACGGCACAGTTTGTCATGGGTCAACTCGACGTAATCCATTATCCCGAGGGCACCAGTATTCTGTGCGAAAACCAGGGAATGCTGGCCATCTTGCTGAGAGTGATCCGCGAGTTGGAGATTCCAGAATTAAGCGTAACTGTCTCAGAGAACTACATCGCGCGAGCAGAGGAAGGCTATCGCAGTTACTATGACGCGAGTCTTGGATTCCTTCGCCCGGCGCGTAATATTTGCGACGCTATTGGCTTTGCCGATATCTTTCCTGAGTTTCTATCACTCTGGCTTTTCAATCGGAAGATTCTGACGGACGAAATGGTTGTCAGTCACCTTAATCGCATTCCAGTCATGTTGCCGCGCAAGAATTGCCCATTCCCTGAAGAAGGTGGCTCAGTAAGGCCGATCTTCATCGGCCTGCCGGAAGGGGGGAAAGATTGGAGCTACTTCAACAAAAAGTGGCACCCGATGGTCAGCGACTCCTACGCTGCCAGCTATGCAAGCAAAGCTGCCGACGGCGTGTACTACAACGGCGGTAGCTGGATGAGGATTGAAATCTGCGGGTATGTCACAGGGAAACTCCATGGATGGGAAAAGGCGGAGCACGCAATTGCAAACAGACTCTGGGCTGAACTCCACATCGACGATGATTATCCAACGAGTCAGGAGTATTTGCCGACCGATGCGAAAAACCGATTCTTTGGATATCACCGTGTCTTCGCATGGAACGCATTCGTGCTACAGGCCTTGGAAACGGTGAAACTACGTAGGCAAGAAATGGATCCAGGTTATTTGGAACCGGTTCCGAGTGCTTGAATCTGCAAGGAAATGGAGCCCGCAGCCAGATGTTGAAGGCACGCGCGGCTTGTAATTCCTTGCTCGGACCGCTGATCTACTCGTCACCATCGCGCTCGGTGGTCAGTATATGAATTGAATCGGGCATGAAAGCGACTTACGCTCTCTTGGCCCGTAAATCTGTATCTTTTTGCTCATATCGCCACGTCTGGTGGATGCGTCTTCACGAACAGGTTCCATTCGAAGAATGGATATGCATGAGTCTCGCCGCAATGTTCACACGTTATGGTGCGCGGATTCTTATTGTCCCCGTGAACCGTGCCCAGATTCAGACTCTCTCCGATGTACTCGATCTCATGACGCATCCCACATCTCTCGTTCTTGCATACGATGGTCCAATACAGGTGCGTCATTGCAGCAGATTGTACGCCAGTTTCTTTTCGCTAGATCCGAGCAGCCTAGCGGAGAACTGTTCGAGTTGTTTCTTCCAACCCTTTGGCGGCATTTCTCTTTTACCGAGAGGTTCCGCGAATGGTCTTCACGGGTGAGAAGATTTGGCATCAGAACACGAGCGGTAATTTCCTCTTCCTGGCAACTCTCGTAGGCGCTTACAGCGAACTGACGTTGGTCAGTAGTGTTCGATGCTCGGGCGGCGGACTGCTCGGTCCTGCAGAGGGTTCTGTCACGGTGCTTTATCCGGGCGGAAAGCTCAAGCTCTGCTACCTCGCCGGAGACCAGGTGGTTCAAGGTGTTCCCTGCGCCAGCGGAGGATTGTGGAAGGCGACCGTTGGGCATGATCAGGCAGTTGAATTCTACGAAAACGGCAAACTCAAAAGCTGCCGCCTGAGCCAGGATTTCGGAAACCACAAACGAGGTGACGCCTTCCTGCAATTACCGTAGCCGATTTGTCTCGATCGGACATGCAGCAGAACCGGGAATGATGCGTTTGCCTGGTCATAGCGTTCCTACAAGTCCGAGGCAAATTTGCCATTGCGGTCGTATTACCGCCATTCCGTTCATAACCGGTCTTCGGCAGTCCCAAGGTCCCAGGCAGGCAACGGCCACGGTTGGAGAAGAGTTGGGGACAAGCCCCTCGGGACCCTGAAGAAAACAACGACAGAACGTTCCTGAATCATCCGGTGGTTTCATTAATTGACAAGCAAAGCGCACAGGCCTGAGCGAAACCAATTTGCGGCGAGGGCACGGAGTCGAGATGTAGAATTCCGAGTTGCAGAGCAGCTGGTCTACCGAGGGACCTCAGCATGACTAACGAAGAGCGCAAGCGCCAAAAAGCTGTCAAGAAGATCGAAACTGCTGTCAGGAAGGCCGTGGGCAAGGGAGTCAGCAAGAAAGAGATTGAAGACACCGTGGGGCAGGCAATCGTTGAGGTCACGGAGAAAGTTGCGGCGAAGAAAGCGGCCGTTAAGAGAACACTGACCAAAGAGGCTCCCGTAAAGAAGGCGGTCGTCAAGAAGGCTTCCGTAAAGAAGGTGGTCACCAAGAAAGCTCCCGCAAAGAGGGCAGTCGTCAAGAAGGCTCCTGTAAAGAAGGTGGTCACCAAGAGAGCTCCTGTAAAGAGGGCGGTCGTCAAGAAGGCTCCTGTAAAGAAGGTGGTCGCCAAAAAAGCTCCGACGGAGAAAGTGGCTCCCAAGGAAACTCCCTTGGACGAGGCTGTCGCCAAGGAGGCTCCGGCGGAGGCGGCTGTCGCCAAGGAGGCTCCCGCGGAGGCGGCTGTCGCCAAGGAGGCTCCCGCGGAAGAGGTTGTCGCCTAGACGATTTGACACCATCGGCGGATGACTTCACCGGAGCCGAGGAGTGCGTCATCGACCTGAAGGCGCCGAAAAACTCAGCAACCGGACGCCAGCTTGACGCGAGAATTGCAGTCTTGTCATCGCGTTGCGAGGGCCGGCACGCGGAGCGTGACGCGAGATCTACGGCCGAGTTGACTGGTGATTTCCGCGCTCCCGCCGTGAAGCGCCAGGATGCTCTGCACGATAGCCAGGCCCAACCCAGCGCCGCCCGACGACTTGGAGCGCGATGGATCGACGCGAAAGAAGCGATCGAACACTCTGGGCAGCGCTTGGGCGGAAATGCCAATGCCGATGTCGGAGACCTCTATGCGCATCGCGACGTCCTCGTTCGTGGCCGCCAGCGTAACGGTTCCTCCCGGCGGCGTATGTGCAATGGCGTTCGAGACCAGGTTGCTTACCGCCCGCAGCATCAGGGAGCGATCTAGTGCCGCGTTGAGCGGCTCGGTGCCATCCTTCACCACAAGCGATATACCTGCGTCGGTCGCAGAAGCTTCGTAGTAGTCGCGAACCGTGGTCAGCAACTCGCCGAGGTTCACGCTCTCGCGATGCAACTCGGTTAAGGGGCGCTCCGCGCGAGCCAGAAACAGAAGATCGCCAATCAGCTCGGAAAGCCGGACTGCCTCTTCCAGTGAAGACTCCAGCACGTCGCGGTACTCGTCGGCGGTCCGTGGGCGGGCGAGAGTCACTTCGACTTCTCCGCGGATATTGTTGACCGGCGTCCGCAAATCGTGCGCGATGTCGGCTGAGAACCTCGAGATGCGCTCGAAGGATTCTTCAAGCCGCACCAGCATTTCATTGAATGTCCCGGCCAGCGACGCAAGTTCCGACGGATAGCCTTCCGACTCGATCCGTTCACGCAGATTTGTGGACGTGATTCTCCGCGCGGTTGCGGCAATCTCTTCGACGGG
>Ga0182024_10007961_pt1 | contig 22632 bp, 20 predicted proteins | sample P32metaG_FD_120480 | JGI IMG/M metagenome (GOLD analysis project Ga0182024, IMG submission 120480) | Permafrost microbial communities from Stordalen Mire, Sweden - P3-2 metaG (Illumina Assembly) | ecosystem: Environmental > Terrestrial > Soil > Wetlands > Permafrost | place: Sweden: Stordalen... | reverse complement strand
CAGCGGGCATTCGCGCGCCGACCCGGCCAAATACCGGCCCGAAGGCGAACTGGAGAAGTGGAAGGAGCGCGATCCGATCAAAATCTATCGCGAGCGGCTCAAACAATTCGGCATCGGCGAGGAAACCATCCTCCGCATCGAGACCGACGTGAAGCGTGAAGTGGACGAGGCGACCGAAGAGTGCAAAGCGGCGCCGCCGCCGTCGCTCGATATCCTCACCACCGATGTCTATGCCGATGGAGGCTTCGCATGGCGGAACTGACCTATCGCGACGCCGTCATCCGCGGCATCGCCCAGGAAATGGCGCGCGATCCCGACGTGGTGTTTCTCGGCGAGGACATCGCCAAGGCCGGCGGCGTGTTCAAGGCCACCGTCGGTTTGTTCGAGCAGTTTGGACCGGTACGCGTGCGCGACACGCCGATCTCCGAGCAGGCCATCCTCGGAGCAGCCATGGGCGCCGCGATGACCGGTTTGAAGCCGATCGCCGAGATCATGTTCTCGGACTTCATCGCGGTATGCTTCGATTACATCGCCAACGAATTCCCCAAGAGCCGCTACATGTCGAACGGACAGGTCAAATGTCCGCTCGTCGTGCGCACCGGCAATGGCGGCGGTGCGCGCTTTGGCGCGCAGCATTCGCAGAGCGTCGAGAATTGGTGCATGATGATTCCGGGGCTAAAGGTGGTCGCGCCGTCGAACCCGCGCGACGTCATCGGCCTGATGGCCGCCGCCGTGCGCGATCCCGACCCCGTGATCTTCTTCGAGCACAAATCGCTCTATCCGACCAAAGGCGAAGTGCCGGATGGCGAGATCGTCGACACGCTCGGCACCGCCAAGATCGTGCGGCCGGGCAAGGACGCCACCATCCTCGCGCTGGCGCTCATGGTGCCGCGCGCGCTCGCGGCGGCAGAGAAGCTGAAAAGCGAGCACGGCATCGACTGCGAAGTGGTCGATGTGCGCTCCCTGGTGCCGATCGACACCCAAACGATCCTCGGCTCGGTCGCGCGCACCCACCGCCTGTTCACCGTTGAAGAAAATCCGCGGCTCTGCGGCTGGGGCGCCGAGCTTGTCTCGATCGTTGCCGACGAGGCGTTCTACGATCTCGACGGGCCACCGGTGCGGATTACAACGCCGCACATCCCGCTGCCGGCGGCCGACATCCTCGAGGACCTTGCGCTGCCGAGCGTCGATCGCATCGCCGAGCGGGTGCGGCGGTCAATGGAAACATAGAAGGCGCGAAATAGCTATGTCTACCTACTCCGACTATCTGGAAGCGGTAAGGGCCTATTTACGCAAAGAAAATGCGACGACGGCACAAAAAACGAAGAGTATCCGAGAAATCGTTGAGGCGGTGAAAGGGAATTTCGACGGGCGTCTTTCTGAGAACTCGCTTTACAACTATCTCAATCACGCTGCACAGAAGGACAACAATTCAGGCATTATTTCCTTAGGCCCGCACCGAGGCTATTGGCTTGATGAGGCCGCTCTTTCGACCGCAAAGAAGATTGAAGACGTCGAACAAGAAGAAGTTACACCCGAAAGAAGAAACAGGGTTAGGCGAGAAGCTGCGCTTTACGAGCCCGTGAGAAAGTGGCTCGTCGCAAATAATTATCGTGCCGAAAATGTCGCCGATATGAGGGGCGGCGCGAAGTGGAGCAATCCGGACGTTGTAGGGATGAGAGTCAGCAAGAACTTCGGTTTAACTGACATCGAAATTGTCTCGGTAAGTCAAAACTGGTTACGCAAATTGGCGACAAGACATTTTCGAAGCGATAGCACACAAACGGTTCGCTAATTGCGTTTACTATTGCTACCCCGTCACGGAAGGTCTCGATAAGCTTGAAGAGGAGATTCGGCGATATTCTGAGCTATATCGCGTTGGCGTCCTTCAAATCTTTTTGGAAAAGGACATGCTTGAATCGATTTATTCATCGAAATCAACTTCGGAGTTGCCAGATTTGACTGTCTCCGATGTAGTTGACGAGAAAATTCCCGCTCCCTACGACTTTATCCCGCCGCGTTATCAAATCGACTTTCTAAAGAGCCTTGAGTTGAAGGATGAAGAAGGGCTTTGGAACTTTGGGACAGAGGATGACCGTGCAGAAGCGTAGAATAGGCTCGAGGACCTCGCACTGCCGAGTGTCGATCGCATCGCCGACCGCGTGCAACGCAGTCTAAACACGTGACAGGAAGCTGAATATGCCAAACGAACCGACCCGCGAAAATCCGAACGGACCGATCGGCACCGAGATCCTTTTTGAGAACGACCAGGTGCGAGTGTGGGACATGCAAGTCGCGCCCGGCGGAAAAAAAGCGTGGCATCATCACATGCTGGACTACGTCATCATCAATGTCACCGGCGGCAAGATCGAGCTTGAGAACGTGCAGGGCCACTCCATCGTCGCGGACGATAAAGTCGGCGGCGTGATCTGGCGCGACGCCGGCGAGAAGCATGAACTGCGCAATCTCAGCGGCAAGCTCTATCAAAACATTCTCGTCGAGCTGAAAAACGGGAAGTAACGCCGCAAGAGCATTCGCGCCAAAGGATAAGCACCATGTACGACAATCTCCTCGCCAACGTCCCGACCGATCTGTGGATCGGCGGCAAATGGCGCAAATCCGCCGACGGCGGCCGCTTCGACGTGATTGATCCGGCGACCGAGAACAAGGTCGCCTCGGTGGCCAGCGCAACGGTCGAAGATGCCAAAGCCGCGCTTGATGCGGCCGGCGCCGCGTTCCCCGGCTGGGCCGCCAAGAAGCCGCGTGAGCGCGGCGAGATCTTGCGCAAATCGTTCGAGCTGATCATGCGCGACCACGAGCGCCTGGCGAAGCTCATCACCATCGAGAACGGCAAGGCTCTGTCGGATTCGCGCGGCGAGGTCGCCTATGCGGCGGAATTCTTCCGCTGGTTTGCCGAAGAGGCGGTGCGCAACGTCGGACAAAATTCGGTGGCGCCGGCGACGGGCGCGCGCATCTTGGTACACCATAAGCCGGCAGGCATCGCGGTGCTGGTCACGCCGTGGAATTTCCCGGCGGCGATGGCGACGCGCAAGATCGGCCCGGCGCTTGCCGCCGGCTGTTCGGTCGTGCTCAAGCCCGCCTCCGACACGCCGCTCACCATGCTCGCGCTGATGCCGATCCTTGAGGAGGCCGGCGTGCCGCCGGGCGTCGTCAACGTCATTCCTTCGCGCTCCTCCGGCAAGGTCGTGAGCGCGATGCTGCACGATCCGCGCGTGCGCGTCGTTTCGTTCACCGGCTCGACCGAGGTCGGCCGAAAGCTTCTGCATGAAGCGGCCGACAATGTCGTGCGCCCGGCGATGGAGCTTGGCGGCAACGCGCCCTTCATCGTATTCGACGATGCCGACATCGACGCCGCCATCGACGGTGCCATGATCGCCAAGATGCGCAACATGGGCGAAGCCTGCACCGCGGCCAATCGCTTCTATGTGCACGAGAAGGTGCACGACGAGTTCGCCAAAAAGCTCACGGCGAAAATGGCCGGGCTGAAGATGGGCAATGGCCTCGACGACGGGGTGGCGCTCGGTCCACTGGTCAACAAAGAGGGCCGCGATAAGGTGATCGAACTGGTCGAGGACGCGGTGCAGAAAGGCGCCAAGGTGCACACCGGCGGCAAGGCGCCGGGCGGAGCCGGCTTTTTCTATCCGGCGACGGTGCTTTCGAACGTGCCCGACAATGCCAAGATGTTAAGCGAAGAAATTTTCGGACCAGTGGCGTCGTTGCAGACCTTCAAATCCGAGGACGAGGTGATCACGCGCGCCAACGACACCGAATACGGTCTCGTCGCCTACCTCTACACCAAGGATTTGAGCCGCGGCCTGCGCGTCTCCGAAAAACTCGACTTCGGCATGATCGGATTGAACCGCGGTATCGTCTCCGACCCGGCGGCGCCGTTCGGCGGCATGAAACAATCCGGCCTCGGCCGTGAAGGCGCGCATGAGGGGCTGATGGAGTTCTTGGAAACACAGTACGTGTCGGTCACGTGGTGAGTCCCGGTCGAGCATTGCAATGAATATCCTCATGCCGCAACTCGGCGAGACCGTCGCCGAGGGTAAGATCACCAAGTGGTTTAAGGCGGCCGGCGACGCGGTTAAGCCGGGAGATAATCTGTTTGAGATCGAGACCGACAAGGTGTCGATGGAGGTGCCGGCGACGGAAGCCGGCGTGCTCAGCGAAATCCGGGTAACCGAGGGCGAAGTCGCACCAGTCGGCGCCGTCGTTGGCGTGATTGGCGACGGCGACGGCGGTGTCGCGAGCGCGCCGGCGAAATCCACGCCGGCGGCCCTGCAAGCGCCGAATACGCCGGCCTCAACTGTTGCGATGCCAGCCGCGGCGAACCACCTTCCGCCGGCGCCCAAAGCGCCGCAGCAGCCGATCAAGCTCGATCCGTTCTTCGAGGTGCGCACTCCCGAGCACAATTTCGGTCCGGCGCGGCTTTCCGGCGGGATTACGGTTACACCGCTGGCGCGGCGGCTCGCGAGCGAAGCCGGCATCGATCTCTCCCGGCTGAGCGGTTCCGGCCCGCACGGCCGCATCGTCGCGCGCGACGTGGAAAGCGCACCGCGGCCGGCGTCGCCCCGCAGCGCCCTTACCACTTTGGCGGAAGGCCCGAGCGCCGATCAGATCAAGGCGCTCTACGACCCGGCGAGCTACGAGGAAGTGCCACTCGACGGCATGCGCAAAACCATTGCAGCGCGGCTGCAGCAGGCGAAACAAACGATTCCGCATTTCTATCTGACCGCCGATATCGTGATCGATCGGTTGATCGCCGTGCGGGAAGAGGCCAATGCCGCCGCGCCGAAAGATCGCGACGGCAATCCGGCGTTCAAGCTCTCGCTCAACGATTTCATTATTCGCGCGCTGGCGCTGGCGCTGCAACGCGTACCGGCGGCGAATGCGGTGTGGGCGGGCGATCGAATCCTGCGGCTCAAGCATTCCGACATCGGCGTCGCCGTCGCGCTCGACGGCGGACTGATCGCACCCATCGTCCACAACGCCGAGACGAAATCGCTGAGCGCCATCTCCGCCGAAATGAAGCAGCTGGCGGCGGGCGCGCGGGACAAAAAGCTGAAGCCGCCCGAATATCAGGGCGGCTCGTCCGCGATCTCCAACCTCGGCATGTACGGCGTGCGCGAGTTCTCGGCCATCATTAACCCGCCGCAGGCCACGATCCTTGCGGTCGGCGCCGCGCGACGTCAGGCGGTCGAGAAAGCCGATGGCGGCCTCGCCTTCGCCAGCATGCTGACTGCAACGCTGTCCTGTGATCATCGCGTGGTCGACGGCGCACTCGGCGCCGAGCTCCTGGCGGCGATCAGGGCTCTGATCGAGACGCCGGTGACCATGCTCGTTTAGGGCACGATCGCTTTGGGAGTAGGCGTGGAACGATCGGAAGTGTTGCTGATCGGGCCGTCGCGGCCTGTCATCACCAAAGGGCTGACGGATTTCGCCGTGCATAGCCTTGCAGGAGTGTCGGACCGCGACGGGCTTCTTGCCTCTATCCCCCATGTGCGCGCCATGGCGGTCAGCGCGCCTGTGCTGCCGATCGACGACGCGCTGCTCGCACGCTTACCCAAGCTCGATATCATTTCGAGTTTTGGGGTGGGTTACGATCACATCGATGCAGTTGCGGCGGCGAAACGCGGCATCGTGGTCACCCATACGCCCGACGTGCTCACCGAAGAAGTCGCCGACACCGCGATCGGCCTGCTGCTCTGCACGGTGCGCGAGCTACCGCAGGGCGAGCGTCACCTGCGGGCCGGCAAGTGGCTCAAGGCCAACTATCCATTGAGCCGGGCGACGCTGCGCAACCGCACCGTCGGCCTGGTCGGCATGGGCCGTATCGGCGTTGCCATTGCCCGCAGGCTGGAAGCGTTCGGGGTGCCGATCGTCTATCACACGCGTCGGCCGCGGCCTGAGCTTGCCTACCGTCATTATCGACAACTCATCGACATGGCGCACGCCATAGATACGCTTATCGTCATCGTGCCGGGCGGCCCCGCAACCCGGAACATGATCGATGCGAAAGTGCTGGAAGCGCTTGGTCCCGACGGCATTCTGATCAACGTCGCACGCGGCTCGGTGGTCGACGAGGACGCTTTGATCGTGGCGCTTCGGGAACGGAAGATCATGGCCGCTGGTCTCGACGTATTCGTCAAAGAGCCGGAAGTGCCCGAGGAATTGCTAACGATGGAGAATGTCGTGCTGCTGCCGCATCTCGGCTCGGCATCGGTCTTCACGCGCGAGAAGATGGACCAGCTTTTGGTCGACAACATCCGCGCCTGGGCGGCCGGCCAACCGCCGCTGACGCCAGTACCGGAAACGCCCTGGCGGTCGTGGAATTAGACCACGCGAGCTTCGCGCTCACTCTGCGGCGATGCGCACTTCCGGCGCGGCGGCGCGAACGTCGGCTTCGACGTACTCCTCGAATTGGACGAAGTTCTTCTGGAACATATCGACCAGCTTGCGTGCGGTCTGATCGAACTCGAGCTTGTTCTGCCAGGTTTTCTGCGGATAGAGCAGGTGCGGCTCGACGCCGGCAAGCTGGGTCGGCACAGCAAAGCCGAAATAAGGATCGGTGCGGAATTTCACGTTCTTGAGCGAACCATCGAGCGCCGCAGTGAGCAGAGTGCGCGTCACCTTGATCGGCATGCGACGACCGACCCCGTAGATGCCGCCGGTCCATCCGGTATTGACCAGCCAGCAATCGACGTCGTGCGCGCTGATCAGCTCGCGCAAGAGATTACCGTAAACCGAAGGATGGCGCGGCAGGAACGGCGCCCCGAAGCAGGTGGAAAATTCCGGCTGGACGCCGACGAGACCTTTCTCGGTCCCCGCCACCTTGGCGGTGTAGCCGGACAGAAAATGATACATCGCCTGTGCCGGCGTGAGTTTCGCGATCGGCGGCATGACGCCGAACGCATCGGCGGTCAGGAGCACGATATTGCGCGGCATGCCGGCGCGGCCGGTGCGCGAGGCGTTCGGGATGAAGTCGAGCGGATACGCAGCGCGCGTGTTCTCGGTCTTGGAATCGTCATCGAAGTCGCAGATTCGCGTATCGGGGTCGAACACCACATTCTCGAGCACGGTGCCGAAGCGATGCGTGGTGGCGTAGATCTCCGGCTCCGCTTCGGCCGACAGCTTGATGCATTTGGCGTAGCAGCCGCCCTCGAAATTGAACACGCCCTGGGGGCCCCAGCCATGCTCGTCATCGCCGATCAGCGTGCGCTTGGGATCAGCCGACAGCGTCGTCTTGCCGGTGCCGGACAGGCCGAAGAACAACGCCACGTCGCCGGAAGGACCGACATTGGCGGAGCAGTGCATCGGCATCACACTCTCGGCTGGCAGATAGTAGTTGAGCGTGGTGAACACCGATTTCTTCATCTCGCCGGCATAGGAGGTCCCGCCGATCAGGATAATGCGCCTGGTGAAGTCGATCGCGATGACCGTCTCGGAGCGCACGCCGTGGCGTTTGGGATCGGCCTTGAACGAGGGCAACGACAAAATGGTGAAGTCGGGGACGTAGTGCGAAAACTCCGCGCGCTCCGGCCTCATCAACAGCGCGCGAATGAACATCGAATGCCAGGCGAGCTCGTTATAGACGCGGGTCCTGATGCGGTATCTCGGATCGGCGCCGCCGTAGAGATCCTGCGCATAGAGAGTCTTGCCCTTGGCGTGGGCGATGAAATCGTCGAACAGCAACTGGAATTTTTCCGGCGGGAGGCGGCCGTTCTTCTCCCACCAAACGGTCTTCTCAGTCTGGCCATCGACGACGACGAATTTATCCTTGGGACTGCGGCCGGTATGGGCGCCGGTCTCGGCGCAGAATGCTCCGCCTTGGACGAGGGAGCCTTCGCCATTGGCGATCGCGCACTCGACTAAAACCGAATCGGGCAAATTCCAGTGGACCGCTGCGAGGTCTTTCAAGCCGAACTTGTCGGCGCCATGGGCGTTATTCCGCAGACCGGTTTCCTTCACTCTCGCCTCCGCAACTCATCCGGGCCCCTATCGGAGCCTGAGCGCCACCTTAATCCGGTCGCCGACTCGCGACCCTATACCGAGCATCCTAGCGCCTGCCAAGACGGACTCCCACCCCGTACCTAACTGGGCGAGACAACGAGCGTTCCGCGTTGCGGTGCAACAAAAGCGGGCATCTTTCCAGCGAAATAGTGAGCGAACTGCGCGAGCCGCCGGCGCAGATGAATCTACCTCGTCCGCGCTTTGGCGGCCAAATCCACCACGACGTTCCGCAGCTCATCCGCCGTAGCGACGCGCTGCGGAAACGGCAAACGCAGCGTCGCGTCGCCAAGCGCAAGATCGAGGCCTTCAGGATCAAGCCCGGTGAGCCGCCACGGCCCGTCTTCGGCGCCCAACAGCTTCGTCGCGTAAAGCCGTACCGCTTCGGCATGATCCTCGTTCATGTGCATGATCGCGTCTGCTTCGGCCTCGATCAGGTTTTCCACGCCGGCAACGTCGATGATCACATCGGCAGATTTCAGATCGGCGGCGCGCGCAAAGCCCGCATTGAGATGAGCGGAAACCACCTGGAGGCGCCAGAATGAGAAGTCGGCAAAACCAGCGTACAGCTCCGATTTCGGGTGGCGGGCCAGGAAGCGCCGCCGCAGGCTGGGCTCGCGGGGGTCGCGGAGGGCGATTGGCGCGAAAGTCCCTAGCGCCGTCAGGCGTGGATGGGCGAGCGGGTCGCCGTGGCCGACGGACGCGAGCAGTACCGAAGCGCGACCATCCTTTTCCAGATTGGCGGTGTGCGTCGAGAGCTGCGAGATCAGGATTAACGGCGAGCCATCGACGTCGGTGGCCACGTTAACCAGTGACGCGAACGGGTGGCCGGTATTGCGGTCTATGGTCGCAAGCGTGCCGACACGCGTTGCTCGCAAAAGCGCCTTGGCGGTGGTGCCTGGATGGAAATCCACCGCGGCGGCGTTTTCGGGCAGCCGGTTGGGCATGACGCCCGGCAAAGGGGCCGCGTTGTCGGTTTCGGCCATCTGTGTTTCTCCGCTCCCCCCGGCTGCCGCAGCAATTGCCCCGATTTAGCCTTGTCTCGTCACACTTCCGCCCCCACATGGGTTTTCAAAGGCTTACGGGGCCGGGGCTGATGATGCTTGCGGCCGACTCATGTTAGAAGGCCGCCATGCCGACAATCGCTCTCGTCGACGACGACCGCAACATCCTGACCTCGGTATCCATCGCGCTCGAGGCCGAAGGTTACCGGATCACGACCTATACGGACGGCGCCTCCGCTCTCGACGGCTTCAAGACCACCCTGCCCGACCTTGCCATCCTGGATATCAAGATGCCGCGCATGGACGGCATGGAGACCTTGCGCCGGCTGCGGCAGAAGTCGGACCTGCCGGTGATCTTTCTTACTTCTAAGGTTGAGGAGATCGACGAATTGTTCGGACTGAAAATGGGAGCGGACGACTTCATCCGCAAACCGTTTTCGCAGCGCCTGTTGGTCGAGCGGGTCAAGGCCGTGCTGCGCCGCGCCGCGCCTAAGGATGGCGCCGCGCCGAAGGAAGCCGATAGCAAGGTTTTGGAGCGCGGCCTGTTGCGCATGGACCCGGAACGCCACACCTGCACCTGGAAGAACGAGGCGGTAACGCTCACCGTCACCGAATTTCTCATCCTGCACGCACTGGCGAGCCGTCCGGGGGTCGTGAAGAGCCGCAACGCGTTGATGGATGCCGCCTACGACGATCAGGTCTATGTCGACGACCGCACCATCGACAGCCACATCAAACGGCTCCGCAAGAAGTTCAAGGCAAGCGACGTCGAATTCGACATGATCGAGACGCTCTACGGCGTCGGCTATCGGTTCAAGGAAGCGGCGTAACGCGCCGACCGCGAACCCTGCGGATGGGTTAACGCGTGCGCGGACCTGCCGCGCGGGTCAAAAAACGGCGGGGCCGTAGACCACTGACTGGGCGGCTGACGTGCGGTAGAATGACCGCGGTGCCCCTTTTTGGGGGCAGGCATCACCGGATTCCGGCAGACGACGTGCTCGATCGAACCGCAGAAATCGCAAGAGCCAGTACGGAGGCCCACGCCTCGACTCCGGTCGAAGCCCAAGTCGAGAGCGGCGCTCTCGATGAAGCTGCCGCGCGTCGTCGATCCTATGGTCTCGCCAGGATTGGCAGCTGGTTGTTGCGGGTCTGGCAGTTCTTCATCACGCAGAGCTTCTCAAGCCTCACCCGGCGCATCGTCTTCCTCAACGTCGCCGGACTTCTTGCGCTTTCCATCGGCATCACCTTCCTTTCGCAGTTCCGTGCCGGGTTGATCGACGCGCGCGTTCAGAGCTTGTTGGTGCAGGGGCAAATCATCGCCGGCGCCATTGCCGCATCGGCGACGGTCGAAACCGATTCATCGCTCACCATCGATCCAGATAAACTGCTCGATCTGCACCCCGGCGAGAGCTACGGCCCGTCCGAGGAAGCGCTCTACGGCATCGATTTTCCGATCAATCCGGAACGCGTGGCTCCTGTGCTGCGGCGGCTGGTTTCGCCGACTAAGACGCGCGCGCGCATCTACGACCGTGACGGCGTTCTTCTTGTCGACAGCCGCAGTCTGTTCGGACGCGGCGACGTGTTGCGCTTCGACTTGCCGCCGCCAAACGCCGAAAAGCCGGGCCTGTTCGAGCGGGCCTTTATCGCCGTGCGCCGGTGGCTCGGACGCGGCGATCTACCGCTCTACCACGAACTCGGTGCCTTGAACGGGCGAGGCTATCCCGAGGTGGCGCAGGCCTTGGGCGGTCAGAATGCCAGTATGGTGCGCATTAACGATCGCGCCGACGTCATCGTTTCGGTCGCGGTGCCGGTGCAGCGCTTCCGCGCCGTGCGCGGCGCGCTCATGCTCTCGACGCAAGGCGCGGACATCGACGACATGGTGGAAGCGGAGCGGCTCGCCATCCTCAAAGTCTTTCTGGTCGCCGCCAGCGTGATGGTCGTACTTTCTATTCTTCTGGCTGGCACGATCGCCGAGCCGGTGCGGAGGTTGGCGGACGCCGCAGAAAGCGTGCGCCGCCGCATCCAGTCACGGGTCGAAATCCCCGATTTTACCCGCCGCCGCGACGAGATCGGACATCTTTCTGGCACGCTGCGGGACATGACCAACGCGCTCTACAGCCGGATCGAAGGGATCGAGAGCTTTGCCGCCGATGTGGCCCACGAATTGAAGAATCCGCTCACGTCGCTGCGTTCGGCGGTCGAAACGTTACCGGTGGCAAAGACTGAAGAGAGCCGTGCACGGCTCCTCGACATCATTCAGCACGACGTCCAGCGGCTCGATCGCCTGATCTCCGACATTTCCGACGCCAGCCGGCTCGATGCGGAGCTGCAGCGCCAGGAAGCGGCGCCGGTCGATCTCGCCAAGCTCCTCAACACGCTGGTCGGAGTCGCCAACGAAGTGAAGCGCGAAGACGGCGTAAGCGTCACGCTCCGGTTCGAAGGCGGCGGTGCGCGCGCATTCCACGTGCCCGGGCACGATTCCCGGCTCGGCCAAGTCGTCGACAATCTGATCGAGAACGCCCGCTCCTTCTCCCCGCCGGAAGGCACGGTGCGGGTCACTTGCCGCCGGTTGAAGAGCAACGTCGAAATTTTCGTCGATGACGACGGCCCGGGCGTGCGGCCCGATGCCATCGAAAAGGTTTTTGAACGCTTCTATACCGATCGCCCGCACCAGCGTTTCGGCCAGAATTCCGGCTTGGGTCTCTCGATCTCCAAGCAGATCGTCGACGCCCATGGGGGCGCCATTTGGGTTGAGAATCGGATCGGCTCGCCGGACGTGGACGGAACGCCGACGGTCACCGGCGCGCGCTTTATTGTGCGCCTGCCGGCGATGTGATGGCTCCATCGGCGACAGTGCACGCCTCGGCTGTGTTGGTTGGTGCACGCGCCGTGCTGATCCGCGGTCCCTCCGGAGCAGGCAAATCCCTGCTGGCGCTGGAACTCATCGAAGCCGCACGCACCGGGTCGTTGCTCTTCGCCAGGCTCGTCGCCGACGATCGCGTCCATGTGGAAAATGCCGGCGGGCGATTGCTTGCGCGACCCGCGGAGGCGCTTGCCGGTTTGATCGAGGTGCGCGGGGTCGGATTGCTGCGGATGCCTTACGAGCCGAGCGCCGTGGTGGGCTTGGTGGTGGATCTCGCGGCGTCAGATGCCGAGCGTTTGCCGGACCAGGAGCGCCGTAAGACGGAGATTGGCGGTATTGCGCTACCGCGGCTCGCGGTCGCATCTGGGGTTGCACCCTTGCCCGGCGTGCTGACCCTCATCAATTCACCCTGGAACAGCTGGATTTGACGGCACCAGGGGCGGCTCATTCGGACTTTTCGGTGTCGGCCCCCACGGCCGGCTTGGTTGGAGATTGGTAACCATGACGCCTGTAGACTCCGGTAAGCTGCAGCTTCGTTGGCCAGCCATTGCCGGCCACCCTGGCGGCGACCCGACATCCGCAATCGAGCTTGCGGTACCGCAATGCAACAATGGCTAGATACCCTCGAAAATGCCCCTTGCGCTTGGGCTTCGGATGGTCAAGATGAGCACCCTTTCGTGCGGTGCAACCGGGACGCGCCGACGAGGAGTTCCATGATTGGTCTTGTGCTTGTGACCCACGGGCGGCTTGCTGTCGAGTTCCGCGCGGCGCTGGAGCACGTGGTCGGACCGCAAGGCCAGATCGAAGCGGTCACCATCGGCCCCGACGACGATGTCGAGGAACGCCGTAAGGACATCATCGAGGCGGTGAAGCGCGTCGATAGCGGAGATGGGGTGGCCATTCTGACCGACATGTTTGGCGGCACCCCGTCGAACCTCGCCATCTCGGTCATGAGCCGGCCCAAAGTCGAAGTCCTGGCCGGCATCAATCTTCCGATGCTGGTCAAACTCGCCAAGGTACGAGACGAGTGCCCGCTCGCCGAAGCAGTCGCAGCCGCCCAGGACGCCGGGCGAAAATATGTGACCATCGCCAGCCGTGTGCTCACCGGAAAATGAGCGTACCCGCCTCCCGCAGCGGCGAATGTCTGCCCGATGAGCGGGCCTTCCGCGACGGAGCCGTGGTTTGCAAACTGGCCATCTGCAACAGGAAGGGTTTACACGCGCGAGCGTCGGCCAAGTTCGTGCAAACCGTTGAGAAATTCGATGCCGACGTGCGCGTCATGCGCTGCGGTGAAACCGTTGGCGGCACCTCGATCATGGGACTGATGATGCTCGCAGCGGCGCCCGGCACTTCGATCACGGTCGAAGCGACTGGCAAAGAGGCGGCCGAGGTCGTCGCGGCCTTGACCGTTCTCATCAACTCGCGTTTTGGCGAAGACGATTGATCATTGCCGTTTCAGGCAACCGGCCGAGGGACAATACCGATGACTTCCGACCATGGCGATCCGAGCGCCGCGAATAGCGCTTCAGCGAACGTGCAACGCGAGCGCCAACCGGCGACGATCCGCCATGTGGATCGTCCGGAGGTTGCCGAGACTTTCGCCGATTCCGTCAGCGGTCTCGTCTTCGACGGTCAATCGCTGCGGATCGAATTCGCCGTAACCCGCTTCGACGAGATCAAGCCCGATACGCCGATTACCGGCCGCCGTTATCCGGCTTGCCGCCTCGTACTGCCGCCCGCCGCGGCGATTGAGCTCATCAACCGGATGCAGCAGATCGGGGCAGCACTGACGCAAGCCGGTGTAGCCCGGGCGACGCCGCGTCCTGGCGAGCCTGCGCCGGCCGGCTGATCTTCAACTCGCTTTGCTGCGTGCTATGCCGCGCCGGCTTGCCGCGGCCTTAAGGTCGGCAACAAAGCTCCGATACGGCGCACCGCTGCAAGACGTGCAGGCGGGAATTGCAGCGCACGTGTCGGGAACACGTGGATTGCATCATACCATTCGAGGACCCAGCGTCGATCAAAATGGAATCGTGATGCCTACCCTCGGTATCGCCGTCAGTATCCAGCCCAGAACCAGGTTTGTTTGTTTGTCGGGGCGGATCGGCGCGCCATTTTCTGTCGCAGTCGAAGGAAGCAGCCGAACGGCGTGCAGCGCCAAAAACATGCAGACGGCCCAGTTCGAAACCCATCGCGAGTAATCGTGCGCGACTACGCCGATTGCGAGGTACCCGACCGATATCGCCACCAGCGCCCCGAGCGTAGCAGCGCGCAGGAACGCGGTCGGTAGTACAACGATCATGGATTTGAGATAGCGCGCGACCGGAATGTGGAGGGCGATCAACACCACATAGACGGGAAACCGGGTGCTATGGAATCCGATGCGATCCCAAGTGGCTCTGATCTCCTGCCCGACGGTCGAGTACCACATCCACGCATTCCCCGGATCGATCGGATCCGACGCGCGGGTGCGTATATAGGCCACAAATGTTTCTTGCGGCACCGGCATACGCCCGAAAAGGGCTGCTGCAACGAACGCCGCCGACACCAAGAGAACGAGAACCAGCCCGTAGATCACCTTCCCGGTCGAAAAGCCGGGCAAAGCCGCGTAACGAACGAACACGATGAAGCCGATCGTCGGTATGTAGAGCAGAAAGTGGAGGTGATGCATCAGAATCAGGCCGACACAACCGATCGCAATACCAAGCGGATACAACGCGCCCGCAGGGATCAGCAAAGCGACCAAGGCCCAAAGGCAGCCGTAAATGTCAAAATGCCCGAGCGAAATCGCGAAGTTCTTGAAGAAGAAAGGAGACCCGACCAAAAAAACAAACAGGGCAAAATTCTTCTCACTGAATCCGAATACTTTGCGGAATGCGGCAACGAGAAGGACAAGCGTAACGACCCATGCGGCGATCGCAATCGCGTAGACATACCAGAGCGGAACGACGTCGGTGAACAAGGACACAACCGTGCCGACGAGGGCGCGCCGGACAAAGCCGAAGTGATAAGTCACCAGGAGGTGCATGTACCCGGGCAGTCTCGGCGAGTCGACAAACACGGTATAGAGAAGCCCGGCTGCGGCGATGATGAGATCGGCCGCAAGCATCCACCGCCACGGTTTGTTCGAGGCGTTGAGCTGAGACCCGGGCTTCATTCGACTGAGCGCTCCAATTTACTGCCACAAGTGCCGGAGTCTACGATCAAGCGCGGACGGGGACGGCGCGTGCCCCCCGGCCTCGCGTGGGTGAACCCGAAAGTGAGGCCGCTCTTGCCCACATCGATCTGTATGGTCAAGCGCGAGGGGCCGCCAAAAGGGGCTATCTGATCTCAGTCCGCCCTGCCGCCGCGGTCCGCCGAACGAATGAATTCGCCAAGGGGAACGCGACTTGAATAGCACCTAACGGCATTCCCCCCGGTATCGGCTTGGAGGATAGACATAAAGGATTCTTTATGTCTTTAGTGCCGCCGCGCCGACCGCCGCATCGGAGCGCCAGGACTGGCCAGCGGCCGTCTCAACAACGCCCCGATCCATCGAGTAACCAGGGACCGCCAAGTAGCGCCAAGGATTGTCATGAGCACGTCGACCAAGCCCAAAGCTGCCACCGCCGATTATGTCGTCAAGGACATCAGCCTCGCCGAATGGGGCCGCAAGGAACTCGCCATTGCCGAGACTGAAATGCCCGGCCTGATGGCGACGCGAGAGGAGTACGGGCCGGAGCAGCCGCTGCGCGGCGCGCGCATCGCCGGCTCCCTGCACATGACCATCCAGACCGCCGTGCTGATCGACACGCTCAAGGCGCTCGGCGCCGATGTGCGCTGGGCGTCCTGCAACATTTACTCGACGCAGGACCATGCCGCCGCCGCGGTCGCCGCCGGCGGCACGCCCGTCTTCGCGGTGAAAGGCGAATCTCTCGAGGAGTATTGGGAATACACCCACCGCATCTTCGAATGGTCGGACGGCGGCGCGCCAAACATGATCCTCGACGATGGCGGTGACGCCACTCTCCTCATGCATCTCGGGATGCAGGCGGAATTAACTCCGAATGTGCTGCACCATCCGAGCAACGAGGAAGAAGAGGCGATGTTCGCGGCCATCAAGAAGCGTCTCGTGCATCAGCCCGGCTGGTACGGCAAGACCGCCAAGGAAATCCGCGGCGTGACCGAGGAGACGACGACCGGCGTGCATCGCCTCTATCAGATGGAGAAGGAAGGCAAGCTCCTTTTCCCCGCCATCAACGTCAACGACAGCGTCACCAAATCGAAGTTCGATAACCTCTACGGCTGCCGCGAATCGCTGGTCGACGGCATTCGCCGCGGCACCGACGTGATGATGGCCGGCAAGGTGGCGATGGTCGCCGGCTTCGGCGACGTCGGTAAAGGATCGGCGGCTTCGCTGCGCCAGGCCGGCTGCCGGGTCATGGTCTCCGAGATCGATCCGATCTGCGCGTTGCAGGCGGCGATGGAAGGCTATGAGGTGGTGACGATGGAAGAGGCGGCGCCGCGTGCCGACATCTTCTGCACCGCCACCGGCAATGTCGATGTCATCACCATCGATCACATGCGCAAGATGAAGCACCGCGCCATCGTCTGTAACATCGGACACTTCGATTCCGAGATTCAGGTCGCGGCACTGAAAAACCTGAAATGGGAAAACATCAAGCCGCAGGTCGACGAGATCGAATTCCCTGACAAGAAGCGCATCATCCTTCTGTCCGAAGGACGGCTCGTCAATCTCGGCAACGCGATGGGCCACCCAAGCTTCGTGATGTCGTCATCGTTCACCAACCAGACGCTGGCGCAGATCGAGTTGTGGGCCAATCCCGGCAAATACCAGAAGAAAGTCTACACGTTGCCGAAGGCGCTCGACGAGAAGGTCGCGCGGCTCCATCTCGACAAGATCGGCGTCAAGCTCACCAAGCTGTCCGACAAGCAATCGACCTATATCGGCATCCCGGTGAGCGGTCCGTACAAGACCGATCAATACCGGTATTGAGGATCACTCCGTGGTGCGCGCCGGCGTTTGCGCCGGCGGCACCACGGTGATCTGGTAACTCCGGGGCGGACTGGTCAATCCCAGGAAACTGCGCTGGAACGTGGCGGCAATCGTGCGCGCGCCGGCATCTGCGAGCGCTTTGCTGGTGTCCTGGCAGGGCCTGTCGCCGATCAGGCAAACGACCAGCAGCCCATGGACGCTGCTGGCGGCGCGGCCTTCGGCTGACAACGGGTTGACGGGTATGGCCCGTGCTTGCGGCAAATAGAACGGCAGGCCCGAGGTGATGTCTGCGGAGCCCCAATACAGCTGGGTCGGTTTGCCGGCGAGCCTGTCCGCCATTTCGGCGACTTGCCGGAAATGCGTCCGATTTTCGTCCCGGCTGTTCACGAGCCTGACGCAAGCGATAATAGGCGATGCAACGAGGATCGCCAAGATCGCCGTCAGGATAACGAGACCCGCCCGCGCGACGGCGCGCTCGTCAACGATGAAGCGGCGCGAGGCGTAGAGAACGACAGGCAAAAGCGCCCAGTTTGGGAAGGTCCAGTCCGCCGTCAGCCGGTACGGGATAGCCAAATTGACCAGCGCGGGCAGGATGAGCGGCACCAACAGCAGCACGACCGCCTGCCGGCGGTCTTCGTCTGCGGGCCAAGCGATGTCAGCCAACGCAACCCTGCTCGGCCGCAGCGCGGCGAGAACAATGAGCGGACCGGTGATGTAGGCCGCCGCGCCGAGAAGATAAAAGACTGATCGTCTCAGCGCGCCGCCGAATGATGCATGATTGGCGACACTTTCGGCGAATTGGATGCTCCCGCCGCCGCGCTCGCTCACAAGCCACCAAACGTGCGGAGCAATGACGACAGCTGCGCCGGCCGCCATCACATAGGGCACGGGCGAGTGCCAAAAGCGCCTCGCCCCGGGACCGACCACAGAGGCGACCGCCATGCCGGCGAGGAGAAAGACCGCCCAGTATTTGCCTAGCATTGTAAGACTGGCGAATGCGCCTGCCAGGGAGGCATCAAATACGCCCAGCCCGCGGCGCGCGCGCAGATAGAACAGCAGCGTCGCCGCCCAAAACGGAAGCATCACCGTATTGGCGTTAAGAACCTCCGCCTTGACGTTGTAGAGCGGTATGAGAAAGAGTGCGAGAAGACCAAGTAGCGCGCGATTTTTGTCGAGATGGTCACGCAGCAGCAGCCAGGTGACGGCGAGCGCTGTGGCGATCGTCGTCACATTCAAGAGATCGACCGCCCACTTCTGGCGCGGGAACACGGCAAACCACAAAGCAAACAGCCAACCGGTCATCGGCGGGTGCTTGTAGCCAAAAGCGAAATGCTGCGCCCAGATCATGGCTTCGTCGGCGTCGAAATGGACGTCGACCGATGCCGTCGATACCGTCCAAAACAGCATCCACACGGCGACGTAAGCCAAGAGGATCAAGATGACGATCGTGCCCTCAGCATTCCCGGCTATGAGACGCTCTCCAACCTGGACGAGGCGGTGAGCGAAGTCCGCGACTTCTGGACGCATTCGGCCGGTGGCGTCGCGCCGCGCGGACATCATTTCTCTCGGGACTCGGCCGTAGCCGGCGAATTGGAAAAGAACGCACAGACCTCTTCCAAGGCTTGAGAAAGCTAGTAGCGTGAGCACACGGATAGAGCAATAAGTGCGGTGAACGAGAGGATGCTTCGCATTGTCCCCGTCGGCGATAGACGACATTCCGCCAGCAAGTTCGCCAGCGCCGCGCGCGCGCGCGGATAAGATCGCAACCGTGCGGCCCGCGCCCGAACTCAGCATCGTCGTGCCGACCTTCAATGAGCGGGCCAATGTTCCACTCCTGGTCGAACGGCTCTCGCGCCTGCTCGCGTCCTGCGACTGGGAAGTCGTGTTCGTCGACGACAATTCTCCCGATGGTACCGCCGCCACCGCGCGCGCCATCGGCGAAACCGACAGCCGCGTGCGCTGCATTCGCCGCATCGGCCGCCGCGGTCTCGCCGGAGCATGTCTGGAGGGCATGCTCGCGAGCCAGGCCCGTTACGTCGCGGTCATGGATGCCGATTTGCAGCACGACGAGGAACTGCTCGTCCCCATGCTCGACGCTTTGCGCACCGGGCGCGCCGATCTCGTCGTGGCGAGCCGCTATCTCTACGGAGGCTCCGCCGCGGGTCTATCGAAGCAGCGCTCCCGCGTGAGCCGCTGGTCGAATGCGGTTGTACGTCACCTGCTCGGGATCGATCTCACCGATCCGATGAGCGGCCATTTCATGATCCGGCGCGAGGCGTTCGAAGCGATAGCGCCTGCACTCTCCTCGCAGGGCTTTAAGATCCTGCTCGACATCATGGCGACGGCCCGCGGCCGGCTGCGCACCGTCGAGCTACCATCGGATTTTCGCGAACGCCAACACGGCGAGAGTAAGCTCGATTCAAAGATCGCGCTCGATTTCGCCGCCCTGGTGACGGCAAAGCTCACCAATGACGCCATCTCGGCGCGCTTTCTGTTGTTCTGCATGGTTGGATTAACCGGCATCGTCATCCACCTGAGCATATTGAGCGCGCTGTTGGCGGCCGCTTTGTCGTTCGGCGGGGCGCAAGCGCTCGCCACCGTCGGCGCCATCGCCTGGAATTTCGTGCTCAATAATCTGCTCACTTATCGGGATCAACGGCTGACCGGTTGGCATTTCATCACTGGCCTGATCCGCTTCCAGGTGATCTGCGCCATCGGGGCGATCTCCAATGTCGGGATCGCGACCTGGATCTACGATTACGACAATACATGGTGGATCGCGGGCCTCGGCGGGGCGCTGGTCGGCACGGTCTGGAATTTCGTGGTCAGCGCCGCCTTCGTCTGGCGCCAGCGGTAGCGTTAGCCAGCGTGGCGCGCAGCTTTACCGAGTAAGCGATCGACCGGCTCGAACGTCCATCCCGGATTGCGCTTCGTTCCATCCGGGCACCATGCCTGCCCGGCTTGCCGCTCGGGAAGCCGAGTGTTATCTGCGCCGGATGACTGCGACTCCCATCGAAAACATCCGCAATTTCGCGATCATCGCCCATATCGACCACGGCAAATCGACGCTCGCCGACCGGCTGATCCAGCTTACCGGCGGGCTCGAAGCGCGCGAAATGGTCGAGCAGGTGCTCGATTCGATGGATATCGAGCGCGAACGCGGCATTACCATCAAGGCGCAGACGGTGCGGCTCAAATACCACGCGCGCGACGGCAAGGACTACATCCTCAACCTGATCGACACGCCCGGCCATGTCGATTTCGCTTATGAGGTCAACCGCTCGCTCGCCGCCTGCGAGGGCTCGCTCTTGGTCGTCGACGCCAGCCAGGGCGTGGAGGCGCAGACCCTCGCCAACGTCTACCAGGCGCTCGACAATAATCATGAGATCGTGCCGGTGCTCAATAAGGTCGATCTGCCGGCCGCCGAGCCCGACAAGGTCAAACAGCAGATCGAAGACGTGATCGGGCTCGACGCCTCCGACGCCATCCTGATCTCCGCCAAGACCGGATTGAACGTACCGGAAGTGCTGGAAGCGATTGTGCAACGGCTGCCGCCGCCGAAAGGCGACGCGAAGGCGCCGCTCAAGGCGCTTCTGGTCGACAGCTGGTACGACGCCTATCTCGGCGTCGTTGTGCTCTTCCGCGTTGTCGACGGCGTGCTGAAGAAGGGCCAGTGCATCCGCATGATGGGAACCGACGCCAGCTACGAGGTCGATCGCGTCGGCGTATTCACGCCGAAACGTCTCGAACTCGGCGAACTCGGTCCCGGCGAGATTGGCTTCTTGACCGCCTCCATCAAGGAGGTGGCCGACACCCGGGTCGGCGATACCATCACCGACGAAAAACGGCCGGTCGCGGCGCCGCTGCCCGGCTTTCGCCCCGCGATCCCTGTCGTGTTCTGCGGATTGTTCCCCGTCGATGCCGCGGACTTCGAGAATTTGCGCGCGGCGATGGGCCGGCTTCGGCTCAATGACGCGAGCTTTTCCTATGAGATGGAGACGTCCGCCGCGCTCGGCTTCGGCTTTCGCTGCGGCTTCCTCGGACTGCTCCACCTCGAGATCATCCAGGAACGGCTCGAGCGCGAGTTCAACCTTAATCTGATCGCGACCGCGCCGTCGGTGATCTACAAGATCAAGCTGCGAAATGGCGAACAACTGGAAATCCACAATCCGGTCGATATGCCGGACCCGAACTACATCGAAGAAATGCAGGAGCCCTGGATCGAAGCGACGATCCTGACGCCTGACGAATATCTCGGCTCCGTGCTCAAGCTCTGCCAGGACCGCCGCGGCGAGCAGAAAGAGCTCACCTATGTGGGCAACCGCGCCTTGGTGAAATACAACCTGCCGCTCAACGAAGTGGTTTTCGATTTTTACGATCGGCTCAAGTCAGTCTCGCGCGGCTACGCCTCGTTCGACTATCACCTGACCGATTACAAGCCGGCGGACCTCGTCAAGCTGCAGATGCTGGTCAATGCCGAGCCGGTCGACGCGCTCGCCATGCTGGTGCACAGGACGCGCGCCGAACAGCGGGGCCGTGCCATGGCCGAGAAGCTAAAGGAGCTGATCCCGCCGCACATGTTCCAGGTGCCGATCCAGGCCGCGATCGGCGGCAAGGTGGTCGCGCGCGAGACCGTACGCGCATTCCGCAAGGACGTGACGGCGAAATGCTACGGCGGCGACGTGACCCGCAAGCGCAAACTTCTGGAAAAACAGAAGGAAGGCAAAAAGCGCATGCGCCAGTTCGGCAAGGTCGATATCCCGCAAGAAGCGTTCATCGCCGCGCTGAAGGTGGATGTGTAACGGGTGCGCTATTGCACCACGACGGTGGTGTTGCGCATCCCTTCCCTCTGCACCAAGCCGAACAGGATGGCCGCGTCGGCGGGATGCAGGCGGATGCAGCCATGCGAGGCCGGGCCGCCGAGCCGCGCAATGTCGTAGCTGCCGTGAATGGCAATGCCGCCGTAGATGAAAATCGCATGCGGCATCGGTGAATTGTAGTAGATGCGCGAGAACCAGCGTGCCGCCATCATCCGTGGATGGAAGACGCCCGCCGGCGTCCCATAACCCGGCCGGCCGGTCGAAACCCGCCAAGTGTAGCGGTGGACGCCATCGACGATCACGGCCATGGTCTGGCTGCCGCGGTCCACCTCGACCATGATGCCGGCCTCGGCGCCCGCGGCCAAGAAGGTCAATGTCAGCGCGGCCAGCACAGCCGCGGGAACGAAACGACGCATGGCAAGCCTCAGCCTTAGCGCACCTTGGACACTATTGTGGCGCGCCCGGAGGTGTAAAGCGGACGGTGCGTTGAGAGTTAATCTCGAGATAGCTCCCAGCCCAGCCGCGATGAAATCGGCGGCCTTAAAAACCAACTTACAAATATGCCTTCATTCGATGCGAAGGCTGCGACCTGTTTGCGGCTGGACAGCGCGAACGACTCGCGGCAGCGTACCGGCGCCGGGCGCATGCCGTCGCGTTTCGAACGACAGTTCCCGCGCGGCGCGGCGGAGAACCAATGATGCGCGTTTCGTCTCGCTTGCTCTTGATGCTGCTCCTTGCCGGCTGCGCTCCGGCGCTGGCCCAGGATCCCGGCACCGTCGAGGACAAGACGCTGCCGCCGCTCGCCAATCCGGATTCGCGCTCGACGCCGGCGAGGGAACTTTTTGCGCGCAAGACCAAGCCGGATCCGGCAACCGCGCGCTCCATTGGCTTCTACGCTCACGGTTGCCTCGCCGGCGCCGT
>Ga0182024_10007960_pt1 | contig 22633 bp, 24 predicted proteins | sample P32metaG_FD_120480 | JGI IMG/M metagenome (GOLD analysis project Ga0182024, IMG submission 120480) | Permafrost microbial communities from Stordalen Mire, Sweden - P3-2 metaG (Illumina Assembly) | ecosystem: Environmental > Terrestrial > Soil > Wetlands > Permafrost | place: Sweden: Stordalen... | reverse complement strand
GATGGAATGACGAACGCCAGGGATTCCGAGCCAACCTGGCACGGTCACCGAATCGTCCTTCGAGGTCCAAATCCGGCCTTCAGGGACCCGATGTTGGAAACGGAACCATTCCGTTCCGGGTGTGCAATCCCGGGTCCAATAAAGCCGCGGATGATCCGCCAGGATCTGGATTCCGGCGCGGATGATGAACATCATGAAGAGCATGTTCAGAAAGTGTTGTAGCTGCAGCCACCACGGAAAGCCGGAATCGACCGAGGGCGCAGCCTGCGCGATACCGGGGTACTCCTTGATAAATATCTGGATGCCTGGAAGCTCTCGCAAGCTCTGCGCAAGGGCGATCAGAAGAACCAGCGTTGCGGCCCCGATCGGTAGCGCCCACAATATGCTGATCCAGCGCCGTCCTATGCGGATGCGGGGAACAATCCCCTCCTGCGGCGGCAGCCACTCGCTCATGACGATACGGTCGTCGGCCGCGCTCAAAGTTGACGCGATGGGATCGTGGGGCGGCAGTTCGATCTTCACCGAGTCCGTCATAGGCGTCGCTCTCCTCCAAAACGATATCGACGAGCCGTTTCGGTCTTTCCCTTTGTCTCTCGTCCCGAAAGGGAATTCTGTAGCGCAACCGCGTCGTGCGGTTGCGAAGCTTGACGAGGCCCCTTCGCACGAACCACCGCCGTCATATGAGCCTCCCTATCCGAGGTAGTTCTCTTGTTCATCAGCGTCGCTCGGAATTACACGTCATTGGCTCGCGGTGGCGTCTCCGAGACCCAGGATTACGATCTTCCCAGTCACAACTTCCGTTGGCCAAAGGATCGACGTAAAGCCGGTCGCTACGGCAATTCTTTGGATGCCGTCTCGGTATAGGTGATCACACCGCCGCCGATCGCGCCGCCGATCTTCTGGCCCCATAGCCGCTGACCGTTGGCGGTATCGACCACATAGAAGTTACCGCCCATATCGCCGAAGAATACGATGCCTCCGGCCGTGGGAGTCATGCCGCTCAAGATCGGGTAGTTGGACTTTAGCCTCCACTTCCAGACGCCGGTGTCTGCGTCAGCGGCGTAGACCCATCCAGCCCAATTTCCGAACGAGTCGGGCACACCGTAGGTATGATACGGGTTGATTGTCGCCATCGCGGACCACGGCTTGCCGGGGTTTACAGCCTGGATGTCTTTGTCATTCTGCAGCGTCACCGTGGCGCACCAATCGACCTCGCCGATGAGGATGAGGTTGGTCTGCGGATCGTACGCGGGACCGTTCCATTCCGCCCCACCCACCGTGCCAGGACAGAAGTGGGTGGCCTTGTCGATGGCGAAAGACGCCTCGGCATTCTCGATCCGCGTCGCTGGCGTGCGATAGAGCATAGTGTTGGTGGTGAGATCGAAGCCATAAAGATGTCCATCTTTGGGTGCGACCGACAGGAGCTTTTTGCCGCCTCTTGTGTGGATCAGGGCAGGCGCGGTGGAAACATCCCAGTCGTGCCAGTCTTTGGGCACAAGCTTGAAATGGCTTTTGTAAGCCCCGGTTTTGGCGTCAAGTACGACGATCGAGCCGGAATAAAGATTCGCACCCTGGCGCGGGCCAGTCGCGAAGTCGGGCGCCGGATTGCCGCCGGGGACATACAATTCCCCAGTGATCGGGTCCAGCGTGTAAGAGGTCCAGGTTGCGCCGCCGGTGATGGGCGTGCCCGACGTGTTTTTCCATGTGGACATGTCGAGCGGCGTCGCCCCCTGTGGTCCGCGTGTCGGATCGCCTGCGGTTTTGGGCACCAGATAAAATTCCCAGACGATCTTACCGGTCTTCGCGTCGAGGGCATACATGCGCCCCTTCACGCCCTTGTTGTCTCCGCCGGCATTACCGATGAAGACGAGGCCGTTCCAGGCGATCGGGGCGGCAGGTGTCGACTCACCGAGTTTCGGGTCCGCGATCGTCGTTTCCCAAACGCGCTTGCCGGTTTTGAAGTCGTAGGCCAGCACTCGCCCGTCCTCGGTGCCGCGAAACAGCAGACCGTCCATATAGGCGGCTCCGCGATTGACTGCCAGGAGGCTGGCGGGCGTGTAATCCTCATGTGTGCGCCAATTCTCGTGACAGTTGCCGGGGTCGAGGGAGAAAATATCATGTTCGGTTGTGCCGATCAGTGCGCCATTCACCATGATCGGGCCGGTTTCAACGCTGGTGTACTGCTTGGTGTCGTAAGTGCACAACACTTTCAGCCCTGTAACATTCTTCGTATTGATCTGGTCGAGCGGCGAATAGCGCTCTGAAGTGAGTGTTTTGTTGTAGCTCGGCCAGTCCCCAGCGGAAGCGTTGGGCGCCGCCGGCGCGGCCGAAGCTGAGGCCACAACAGCCCCGGCGTCTGATGAACCCTGCGCCAATTCCGTGGATGTCGTGCCTGCTGGCGCAGACAAGGAGCGATAGTAGTTAATCGCCATACCACCAATTGGCACTGCCTGGTCCCAGTAGGCGTATAGTGCTCCGGCTGCGACCGCGGCCGTCACAACGAGTACACCAACTATGATCAAGAGTTTGCTTTTCGCAGCCAGTGCGCGCGTCATGGTTTCCTCCAATGCGTCACAACTAGCCAAGCTTGTCGAAAAGCGAGACCAAACGCCCCGTTAAGAAGAGCGGGCAAGGTGGGGATGATCGGCCAATCCTGACCTTAGTGAGCGGGGAGTCGAGGGTTGTAGACTCGGAATCTACGTAGAGACTGCGGGTTTATATTTTTTGCTATGGGACGGACCAGAAACGGTGATTTCGAATGTGCGAGAACCACGGCCGAAGCTATTGAACCTTAGTTAGTGCCTGGCCTTTATGAGCCGCGATATGGTCGGTCTTCGCGCTCTTGATTTCATATTGCGGATCATCCTTGCTCGCGTGGTGGGTGTGTCCTTTGTAGTCGAAGTCTTTTGTGTGCACCTTGATGATTGTGCCACTAACATGCCCGGCTTCCGAGTTCCACGTCACGTGATCGCCAACCTTGAATCGTTTCACCATCATGAACTCCCAATCGCGGCTTGCGCGTGCTGCGCTCGTAACCGTGACCTTTTGATCGCCGGAGTCCCTGAACTATTACAGGTTATGACCCGTTCGAACTCGACCTCTGCACGAAGCCCCTCGAGGTCCCGATGGATCACTGCGACCGCGAGCTTCCGACCTCCGAGCCGATAGGTTATGGTGCAGTCTCGACTGTCCAACGACCCCGCGATCTCGGCTTTGTCCCAATGTTCGGCGTGACCGACATAGGCGAGGCCGAAGTCGTACTGTTCGGTCCAAAAGAATGGGACGTAGTCGAAGCGTTCGTGCCGGCCGAGGATGTTATGTGCCGCTGTCTGGCCCTGGCGCTCGGCGACGACCCAATGTTCGACGCGAATTCGCTCACCGCTCAGTCGATCCGGCCAACGCGCAATATCACCGGCAGCGAAGATGCCCGAGATGCTGGTCTCTAGGTACTCATTGACGACAACGCCGCGATCGATCTCGAGTCCTGCCTGTTTCGCTAAGGAGATTGACGGGTGCACTCCGATCCCAACGACGACGAGATCGGCCTGAAGACGTTCTCCACTTTTCAGCGTCACGTTATGCTTGTCTATCGCGGTGGCCGTCGTGCCGAAGTGGAATGTCACGCCATGATCCTCATGAAGCTTGCGCAGGAACTTTCCGACCTCCGGTCCCAGCACTTTCTCCATCAAGACCGTCTCGGTCCCGACCACGTGGACTTCAATATTCCGGGTACGAAGCGACGCCGCTACTTCCAGGCCAATGAAGCTGGCGCCGATAACAACTGCTCGCTTTGCTACTAGAGCACTTGCGACAAGCGCGCGGCCGTCAGCCAAAGTCCGTAAGTAATGCACGTGGGGTAGAGCTGCGCCCGGGATGTCGAGACGCACCGGCTCGGCTCCGGTAGCAAGCAGGAGCGCGCCATAGGCGTGGCGGCTGCCATCCGAGAGCTGAACTCCCCTGCCCGCCGTGTCGATTGTCGTTACACGCGCGTTAAGATGCAAATCGATTTCATGATCTTTATAGAATTTCTGCGATCGGAGCGGGTTCGACTCATCGGACGCAGCACCTGAAAGATATCCCTTCGACAGATTGGGCCGGTCGCATGGCACTGAGGCATCCGCGCTTAGCATCGTGATGCGGCCGGAGTAGCCCTCGCGGCGGAGCATCTCGGCGGCTGCATTGCCCGCTGCACCACCTCCGACGATAACGACCGTCGCTGGGATACCGGCCCTCAGCGGTTGTGGGGGCCGGCTTACGCTCTCGAGCTTCTCTCGAACATACACAGTACCTCCGAACTTCTCTTGAACGTACACAGAGCCGACTGGCGTTTCGACAGGCGTGAACTGACGCGCCACATCGCGCACCTCTTCGCAATGCCAATGTTCGACGCGCCAGTGCGACACCGGCTTTAACGCTGGCGCATGGAGAGCCTCACCGGTGCGCAGGCTGAAACAGGCGTGATGCCATTGGCATCGAACCGTATCGCCATCGAGAAGCCCCTGTTCGAGCGGCGCGCCATAATGCGTGCAGATAGCCCCGATTGCGAACACCTCATCGCCACGCCGGGCCAGGATCACCGGCTCGCCCTGCGCATGTCCGAGCAACATGCTTCCATCGGGGATCGCTGCGAGCTCTACGCCCTGGGTGAGATCGGGCCCGTTGAGTTTCGTCTTTTCTTCGCTCATTCGAATCTCCTCGATGCTGCGCGGCGTTAAGCAGCGACCCATCTGATGCCGTAATACGTCAGAAATTTGTCTTCATAGGTCCCATCGACCGTGATGGACGGATCGTATCGCGGAGCGCCTTTGATCTTCTGGCGGTTCACGTCGACTTGAATCAGTCTGTCGGCCCAATCGATCTCTCGCACCGAGCGCGGCGAGATCAGCACCCGCTCTCCAGGCCACCAGTTCCTGGTGTCGACCTTGATGTAACGAATGCTCCAATCGGCAACATCTACGAGGAAATCCTCGACATGACCGATCTCGCCATCTTTGGCGTGAATATGGTACCCCGTGACAGTTGCGATGCTGCGGAGATGGGGGTCGCCCTCATTGGGCCAAGCGTCGGCTCGAGCCAGGTCACCTGGTCTGGGCCCCGACTCGTAGAACGGCGAGACGAATGGTGTTGCTATGGCATTACTCATCGGAAGGAATCTGCCGCCCCAATACGGATCCCAACCGAAATGCTCATAGAGATGGGCTTCGGTTTGTCGGGACACAGGCTGATCCGTGTCGATATCTGGGCTGTCCTTGACGTGTTGCATTGTCAGTTTGATGGGGAAGTGACGCAGCGCTCGATCGGGCAGTCCCAGTGCCGAAAGCGGCAGAAGGACTTTCCGGCCAGGAAGCCAATTACCGGTGTCGACGACAAGCCATCGAATGACCCAGCCGACATCCTCGAAAAGCAAATCACTGACGGTCCCGAGCCGGCCATCGCTGGCCTCAATTGCATAGCCATTGATTGCCGATGCATCCCACAACATGCTCTTACTCCATAGCCCTCCCCCGCAACGCCGATCGGCAATCTTTGATCAGATACACACTGAATGGCTCGGCGATCGCCCCCGAGCCGCGCCAAGCGCGGCACACTCTCACGCGAGACTTACCACGTGACAAATCGGCTCGGAGACATCGTCGTAGACGAACTCCCGCCTACCCTCGCGAGCTCGGACTTAGACTGCTTTCGAGGCCGGGGACAATTGTAGCGAATGACGATAACGACGGGAGACTCGGAAACTACGCAGTTTCGAGTAAACCTATGTTTCGACCTCGTCTTCGTCCTCCACGGCTGGATATACGAGCGTTCCGTTGGGCAGCACGCGCGCACCACTTGTAAGCTTCGCGGGATCGATCTTGTCGCGCCCCATGATGTGCATGACCCGAACGTCTTGCGACAACAGATAGTCGGCAATGATGCGGCGGTGGCAGCGCCACCACACAGCTTCAGCGCACATGATGGCGCAGCAATTATCACGGGAGAGCGCTACCAGCTCGTTCAACCCCGTTCGGAAAGCGTCCGTCGCCGCGTAATCAGCATAGTTTCGGAATGCGGCGACCCGCCAGAATATGTTGAGCGAAGGCGTCGCTCCCTTTTTCCGGTGCCGCAGCCCGCCAAGAGCCGGCAGATGCCGATAACGTATTCCCGCATCCTCGAGCGGTCCTGGGAGAGCATCGGCGTTAAATTGCGGGTTCGTCCGCGAGCGCGGGATCGAACGCACATCGACGAGCAGATCGACGCCGACCTGCTGGAGCAGAGTCAAAAATTCGTCGATCGAACGCGTTGAATGACCTATCGTGAAGATCGTCGGCATCTTCTGGGACCGTCGCGCCCGTTTTGTTATCATGACTTATGACAACAACGATGATATCCGGGCCGCAACGCCAGTGGTCGGTCCGCCAGCGTGAAGCAGGATATGCCAAGGCTATGGCCGTCGATCATCGCTGGCGAACGTGTGGCCCGCCCAGAGTTCTCGTGCTGAGGTATCCGAGTATCAACAATGCACCGCCTACTTAAATCACGTAAGGCCATCAAACAGGCGAAGTTCGCTACGCGTCGGTGCGACGCCAGGGCGCGGCCTAACCAGCAGCTCGTTTTCATAGAGTTTTGAGGTGCGTCTATGGCGCACAAACGTCGCTGTGATGATATCGTCCTCTTCATGAAGGCTTCGCGGGCCGAAAATGGCCGGCTCGCTCAACGAGACCGATCATCTGGGTTGCCGCATGAATCGTCAGAGGATGATGAGTGAAGCCCGGCCTTGGTGAAATAAAATTCGCCATTTCGCGAGCAAGATCGAGCTGCCGATCGGATGCTTCCGCGAGCAACGAGATCACCAGGTTCTCCAACGCGATCACCCGGATGCGAAGCTGCACCAACTCGGCGTTTGTCAGCTCGGGAGCTTCGGATTGCGCCTCTGCGGACATCTGCCCTCCTCGCGGACCGCAAGATCCCGCACCGCCCTCGTTGTCCCACCTTGAAAGGGCCATTTGGTACTGTTGCAAAGAGGCTAACGACTCTGGCTTCAAATCAGGCATGAGATGAGCTCCTGAGAACTTCGACAGGCAGTTGAAGCCAGTTCAATAGCCGATGCCCATAACATAGTCTCGCAATATTGACTCTTCGTCTTGAGATTCCTCCAAGAGAACCTGCAGAATATCACGCGCATGAAGTACGCCTATTGGCCGAGAGTCCCGGTCTACAACGGGAATATTCTTCAATTTACGCTCTTTCATTCGCTTCCAGACATCCTGAAGCAGTTCGCCTGGCCGACAGACAACGACGTCGCGTGTCATCGCCAATGAAGCTGCCATTGTGCAGCTCGCTCCCTGACACCGGCTCATTTGGCCGACAACGTCCGTCTTTGTGATGACTCCGGTGACAAGACCGGCGAAACCACACACGATCACGAGATCGGTCCCTTTGTGAAGAAAATTTACTGCCGCCATCAACGGAGCATCGTCTGTTATCGTGACGAGCTTCTTACGCGCAGCAGGCAACAATCTCTCCACATACATCGCACGATCTCCCAGTTCGTTCGTCATCCGAATGGACAAGTGCCTTTTCGATCCATCGCGGCTTCATTCTTTGCGCCTGGCGCGTTGCAGGGTCTTCCGTATGTATGCATCGTTCCTCTCAACTACTGAGCGCGATGCGCAGGATGGCCACAACACCAGAGGTCGCGAGCGCGCAACAGCCAAGACGCACCGCGATCATCGTCGCGAACTTGGCCTGCGAATGTACATAGTCCTCGATCACGACCTGCAGACCAAGCACCGTATGATAAAAGGCGGCAATCAGAAGCAGGATCATCAGGATGGCGGCGAGCGGCGTCCTCAGCCAGATAATGAATGTCGCGTAATCGCTGCCTGTATGCGCGATGATCGAGGCGGCGAACCACAACGTCAGGGGAACGAGAGCAATAGCTGAAACACGCTCCGCCCACCAAGCTCCGACACCTTCTTTAGCCGACCCGAGGCCAATAGCACGGGCCAAGGGCGTGCGCATGTTCTCGATATTCTTAGGGTCCACGGTTCTACCCTGCCATCAACGCGCCGGCGACCCAGGCCGCAACGGTGAGCACTACGCTCGCCGCCACGACCGCCCACCCCGAAACGTAAATCGATCGAAGTTCGAACCCATGGACGGTGTCCCAGACCAGATGGCGGATGCCGCCGCAGAGATGTAGAAAAAAGGCGAAGGTGGCCCCGAACAGCACGATCCGGCCGACCCAGGACGCGACGGCCCCCTGCACCGCGGCATAGGTCTGCGGTCCCCACGCCGCCGCAACCAACCAGATGACAAGCACAACCGCGCAGGCACTCAGAATAATACCGGTCATTCGGTTGAGGATCGAGAGAACCGACGTGAGTTGCGGCCGATAGATCTGTACGTTTGGAGACAGCGGCCTCGGTCGCGTTGTTGTGGGACTGGGCGTCATTCGTCTCTTCCTTCGTAATCAGCTTCGGCGCTCGATCATCATCTTCTTAATTTCGGCGATCGCCTTGCCCGGATTGAGTCCTTTCGGACAGGTCCGCGTGCAGTTGAGAATAGTGTGGCAGCGATAAAGCCGGAATGGGTCTTCCAGGTTGTCGAGCCGCTCTTCCTTCGCTTCGTCACGACTGTCGGTCAGCCACCGCCAAGCCTGCAGGAGCACCGCGGGGCCGAAAAAACGATCGCCGTTCCACCAATGGCTTGGGCAACCTGAAGTACAGCAGAAGCAAAGGATGCATTCGTAGTAGCCGTCGATCTTACTACGCTCATCCGCCGACTGAAGCCGCTCTCGCTCCGGCTCAGTGGTCTTTGATCTGAGCCAAGGCTCGATCGCCGCATATTGCGCGAAGAGATGCGTGAGGTCGGGGACGAGATCCTTAATGATCCGTAAGTTCGCCAGCGGATAGATTGTCGTCGGCGTGGCGAGATCGGAAATGAACCGCGTGCAGGCCAGCCAGTTCGTGCCATCGATGTTCATCGCGCATGAGCCGCAAATCCCCTCGCGGCACGAGCGGCGGAACGTCAGCGTTGAGTCGACCTTGTTCTTGATCCAGATCAGCGCATCGAGAACCATCGGCCCGCAATCGTCGAGATCGACTTCGAAAGTATCGAGGCGCGGGTTTTCGCTGGAATCCGGATCGTAGCGATAGATCTCGAACGTCTGGGCTCGTACCGCGCCGTCCGGCGCTTGCCAAGCCTTCCCGCGACCAATGCGCGATTCCGGGGTGATGCCAAAATTCTTCGGTATCGGAAACCGCTTGAGCAGTGTCGCGCGTGGGACTTGATCCGAGGACTTGATGATCATCCTTTGGTTACCACCGGGCTTGCGCGCCATACTGAAACGTAAACGCAGAGGATATAAGAGCGCTGAACCTCGCAGAAGCTCAACCAACAGATCAATATCGACGCCGGGCAGAAGTTATTAGCCGCCTGTTGGAAATTCGTGATATTGCGAAGGTGGTCGAGGAATGAGCAGTGAAAAAGCCCTATCAAGAAATATTGCTTGGAGCTTGGTTAGTTCACGCGCAAGTAAGCCTTCCACCTGATTACGAGAGGTCGTATCGGTTGGGTCGTTCAGCCTTTTTTGACACTGGACAATATTTTCAGTGCAAACCCATTGTTCGAGTTCTGTCTGTGGCATGCTTGCCTCCGCCACGTTGTAGCGCGAAAGGTTGTTACCATTGCCAGAAGGCATCCGGCCTAAATTGGCCACGTACAACATTCCTTCTACGAAAAGGCTGGGTTCCGTCGAGGCCCGAACCCTCTAGTTCTCCATCTTCAACAAGTGAACCCAAACTGACCCACTATCGACGCGCCACATCGCGTTAAGCGCCATCCTCACATGCGTGTTGTTTGGCCAGACGGTAGGTTTGAATCCGGCGTAGCGATTACCTCGCCACCGTCGTCGACTGCAAATGGATCCCGCTTTCCTTCGCCGACGAGTCCTCCGTCCGTAAGCGCACCGTGCATCCCGCGCCTGAGATCGGGTAGCTTCACTTTGCTTCTTTTGCCGTCTTTGTCCTTTCTTTCCAAGGCATTACTCCCTTTCGTTCCCGAAACTAACGTATCGAAACACGTGAAGGTAGACGGTGAACAGCCTCGGAATATACGGACAAGGTACTCGCCAAACACCCGAAGTTTTCGTCGCTCTCCACTGCTTTTTGGCAGAAGAAGTTCTGCGGAGAACTCTGATCATTCGGATCAATGTGTCGCCGTGCCGAAGCGCACAAGGATGGAAGCGGTATAATCGATCGTCTCGTTACGATTCAGGAAGTCGCGGATGTCTACGGCATCTCCAAAAACCATCTCATGAAGGTGGCTTTCCAGCTCGGCCGCCATGGCATTCTTGAAACGGTGCGCGGACGCAATGGCGGCCTCCGATTGGCGCGCAAGCCGGAACAGATCGGGCTGGGCGAAGTTGTCCGAATAACGGAGGAGGATTTCACGATGGTGGAGTGTTTCGATCCGGCCACCAGTAGCTGCGCAATCATAAGGCCATGCCGTCTACGTGGCATCCTACGCAAGGCTCTCGACGCCTATTTCGCCGTACTAGATGAGTTCACGCTAGCAGATCTCACGCAGGGGAATCCCCTGTTGTCGCGCACGCTTTTGTCGGCCTAACTGGCAGAGACATACAAAGTTCAGATGGTTGATCCATTCTACCTACGAATAACTTGAACCCAATTCCAGCGCGAAAAGGTGTTTCATGCAGTCACAGCTAAAAGATCAGTCTTCGTCCGTAGGACGCTGGCATCGATGGTTCGCGTGGCATCCTGTTTCCCTGCTTGGTAGTGCCTCACGTACAGTTTGGCTTTGTTGGACATTTCGTCGCAAAACGACTTATGCAGATGGGCCTGACCGTTGTGATTATACGGACGCTCCTGAACTCCATCCGGTTGGTCCGCCTGGCTCAACCCACTGGATGTGAAACCCATACCAATGGCGTGGCGCTGCATGGTCCTGCCGCGTCCATCGCGTGTACCTCGGCGGTCACTGTGATATCCCGTGTAAACAAAGTGCAGTGAAGTCAAAAAGTCCTCCGCCGGCTACGGTGTTGAGCGGGTCCGCAAATAATTCCGCTGCCGGATGAGATAGGACGCGACGCCTAGATAACCCTACATTACCTTTCGCGCGGCTTTTCGCGTGCCTGCTTAAGCGTGGGCGGCAGAAACTGCTCGCCGCGAGCGCGCGGCAACTCATGCACGACTGAGTGCCTTGCCCGAGTGGTGCACGATGGCTGGTTCGCCCGGGTGGTGGTCCGTCTCGCGCACGCTGTACATTGTGTTATCTGCGTTAGTGCCCCTTTCAGACACACCCGTGACCGTGCCATGGCCGATGGCGCTGCGGTAATGCCACGACACTTTGGTACCAACGGGGATTGTCTTGAACGTCTTTTTTTTGGTAGCCATATCATCTCTCCTTCGAAGTAGACGTACTTTCATTCCCCCAGCCATCTGCCGACGCATATACGGCCCGATCGCGGCAACTCGAACTGCCTCAGCTTGTTTACGGCGCATTCTTCTTAACTGGAGCCCCTTCGCCGCGTCGAACGTCTTCTCGGCCCTGAAACCGAACGTTTTTTATTGCGAGCGTGTCGTCTACGCGGAGGCAGCTCGAAGCGCCATCGAGGCAATGCTCGGCAAACTGTCACGGTCGCAGTGAGTTATGGCCTCACGGTAGGCGGCGGCTGGTTCATGACGGTAGGCTCGGAAACTACTGAGACCCGTCATGGCGGCCTTCCCGCTGCCCAGACAACGTCGTCGACCTGAATGCGGTCCTGGTTATTTCAAGCCGGGTCCACCGCAAGCGCACCTTCGACAGGGCCAACTGTCACAAGCGCCACCGTATCGAGTATCTCTGCCGTGCCTCTAGCGGTTCCCATCACTAGGGCTCGCGAAGGACTTTCACTTCCAAGTCATCGACCGGATACCATCCCGGTCAAACGGTGCTTGCGCACCTGCGCGCCGTGCCCGGCGCACCACATAATTAGAAGGGCGGCCGAAGCCCTGAGCCATCCCTGACGCGGATCTAAAAGATTGGTTCATTGGCCACGTGACTATCCATGACTCGTATCTAAGGCCCATCTTCCAAGCATTGAATCGAACAGTCGCCTGAAATGACGATTGGCTTAGGCTGGGCCTGCGACCGCTTGCCGATTAAACCTGCAAGTGGGCGGCGCGTTTACCCTTTTTCCGTAGATGGCTTGCGGAGGAACCGAAAAAGATGCCACCTTCGCTTGCTTGTCGAGAAAGTTGTGCCTGTCGTAGTTCCTCAGCCCGGGCCGTGTCATTCTCGGAGGCGGTTCCCAACACCTGCATGCCGAAACCTCTCCGAGCCCGCAGCTCAGACTTTCCGCCTTATTCCCCGTCGAACCGAGGCTCGCATGAACCAGGTACGTGATCCCGAGGCCAGCGCGCGGGCCGCCGAAGCGCAACGCCTCCGCCGCGCAAAGCTACCTGCGGTGCTGGACTACGCTTTCCGCCCGATGTTTGTCGCCGCCGGAAGCTGGGCAGTTATCGCGCTCGCGTTGTGGCTCGCGATGTTCTTCGGATATCTGCAATTGCCAACCCGATTTGATCCGTTGGCATGGCACGTGCACGAAATGCTGTTCGGCTTTGTCATGGCCGCGGTGGCCGGCTTCCTACTGACCGCGATTCCGAACTGGACCGGACGCCTTCCCGTGCGCGGCTATCCGCTCGCCGCGCTCGCTTGCCTCTGGCTGCTCGGGCGCATTGCCTGCCTGATTTCTGCGGACCTTCCCGCGTGGCTGGCGGTCCTTGCCGATCTGGCGTTTCCCGTTTGGCTCCCGTGGTCGCCGCCCGTGAAATCATCGTCGGCCGCAACTGGCGCAATCTACCGATGACTGCACCCCTCGTGCTCTTCATCGTCGCCGACCTGCTGATGCACCTCGAATCGCTCGGCTTCGCCGTACCAGCAGGCCTCGGCTGGCGCCTAGCGGTGGGAGCGCCAATCCTCCTGATCTCAGTCATTGGCGGGCGCATCATTCCGAGCTTCACGCGCAACTGGCTGTTCAAGCGCAAGAGTCCTCGTCTTCCTTCACCGCATGACATGCTCGATTCCTCTGCGGTCGGCGTGCTTGCCGCCGCGCTCATACTTTGGGCGTTTCTTCCCGACCAGCGCGTGACGGGGGCGGTCTTGATCGCCGCCGCCCTGATCAATGCGGTGCGGCTCAGTCGTTGGTGCGGCTTTGCCACATGGGCCGAGAAGCTGCTGCTTATCCTCCACGTCGGGTATGCCTGGCTGGTGTTCGGGGTCGCGCTTCTCGGACTCTCAATCTTTGACATCGGCGTTCCAGTCGCTTCGGCTATACACGCTCTCACGGCAGGTGCGACCGCCGTGATGATCCTCGCGGTGATGCCGCGAGTGACTCTCGGACATACCGGCCGCGCACTGACGGCTAACCAGGCAACGGTCGCGACCTTTATCCTCATCAACGTCGCAGCCCTCGCCCGCGTCTGTGCCTCCTGGCACACGGAATTCATGGCTCTTCTGCTCCTCGTGGCGGGTGGATGCTGGATTGCGGCGTTCGGCTTGTTTGAGCTCGTGTACGGCCCGATGTTGCTGACGCGGCATTCCCGTCGCGGAAGCGAAGCTTGATGAGCAAGCATCCCTCTCCGCAGAAAACAAAATGGCCCTTGCTTTTTCTTATTCTGACATTCTTCTTTGGCCGAGCCATTTGACCATGGCCGGATCGCGATGATCAAAGAAACTGCTGGTTTTGGTGTCTAATGGAGTAATGGCGACCATATCCTCCGCATCGAGCGTAAAACCTATACTGTGGAAATTCTCTTCCATCCGTTCCTTGCGAACTGTCTTGGGAATGGCAACGATGCCTCTTTGCGTCAGCCAACGCAGGATGATCTGACCGATGCTTTTTTGATGCTTTTTGGCCAATGATAGCAAAACTTCGTTCTGAAAGATGTTGTGTTTGCCTTCGGCAAACGGCGCCCACGCTTCGATCTGAACATTATTTTCTTTGAGGAAAACCTGTGTTTCGATTTGCTGATTAAATGGGTGCGTCTCGATTTGATTAACGGCAGGAACGACCTTGTTATGAACAATCATGTCCATAACGCGATCAGGATAGAAATTGCTAATGCCGATGGCCCTGACTTTTCCGGCAGCATACAATTCTTCCATCGCATGCCAAGCGCCATGAACATCGCCATAAGGCTGGTGAATAAGATAAAGATCGAGATAATCGAGCTGTAATTTGTTCAACGATCTTTGAAAAGCCTTTTTCGCCCCCTCGTAGCTGGCATCCTGAACCCAAAGCTTGGTTGTGATAAATAAGTCTTTCTGGGCGACGCCACTTTTTTTTATCCCTTTTCCAACCCCTGTTTCGTTTTGATAGGAGGCCGCCGTGTCGATCAGACGATACCCTGTCTCGATAGCTCGAACGACGCTTTCCTCGCATTGAGCTAGATCGGATACCTGAAAAACGCCGTATCCGAGAATGGGCATTTGGACCCCGTTATTAAGCGTAACGTACTGCATAGTCGTTTCTCCTGTTTGCTCCGGAATATGGGTGGATTTCGTTTCAGTATCGCCCCAATGACGTTGCCAACCATATGAAATCCGCTTTTTGGGTCCGGACCTAATGAACCTGACCTAGCGCCCGACCCCTGCCTGAAAGCTTGGCGGATACCGATCCTCCTGCACCTCCCAGGCTCGCGCCTATGGTGACGACGGCAGTCTGCTTAAATGTATCCGGCCTCTTGCGAGTGGACCGCTATTGCGGCCATCCGTTTCGCGCGGGAACTCTCCGCCATCGTCGCATGCCGCTCCTCTCCCACCCAAGCTGCGGCTCTTAATCCGTCACCTCGGCGCCCGCAGCTTGTTCGGTTGGTAAGAGCCTGGAGGGGTTCGACCAACCACACCGATCCGGTCTCGGCGATCAACTGGGGGGCGTCCCCGGCCTTTCACCGTTCTTTGGCATTGGCTCGGTGAATTGCCACGGCGTCGTAGTCTGCATATTCTCAGCCGGAACCTGCTCAATGGAAGGCGATTGCGGCTCGAGGGACGTCGTTGTGCCGAAGAGCTTGTCAGGCTTCTGGCTGATGCTTTGAATATACGCCACCAGTTCCCACACGGTACGATCAGGCAGCATGGCGCCAAAGGCCGGCATACCTGCGCTGCGCCCTTGCACGATGGACAGGTAAATGTTCGCGGGCGATGACCGATAGATCCATATATCGTCGCTCAAGGACGGTCCCATCCCACCGCCACCATTGGCTGCATGACAGCCGGAACAGTTAAACGTGTCGAAATCCTTCATGCCTCGCTCGACCGCGTCCGGATCGTTCGCCAACGGGTTTTTCATGTCCGCATTGAGGCCCGCCGTCGTGCCGCCCGGATAAATTCCGCTGACAGGTACGCGCAGCAACGCATCGCTGGGCACAGTACCTGCGTATCGACTGACTTGCGACGTCTGCCAAGCCGGGGTAGTCCCCGGCATGATGATGAGGCTAAGCGCAATCGCAAGGACCGCGACGATACCCACGCCGATGCCGGCGACGATCCAGCGAAATTTACCCATCAGAATCCTCCTTGGGGTGGACTAGCGGGACGCCGTATGACTCAAGGATTTTTGCAATGGGTGCGCGCTCGCGGACAAGAACGGCGTCCAGCTGCGAGCGCATCTTGACGTCACCTTTTCGTACGCCCATGGCGATGGCATAGCTGAATTTCAGCGGGGCAAAGCTTTGCGTGTCCAATACTGGCGTCACAGTCAGTGGCACCGACGAACGCTCTGCGAAATATCCGCCGAGCGGACCCCAGACGATGGCGACATCGATATTGCGGGCTTCGACCGCTTCGATGAGTCGCGATGGCGGATTCGGCTTTGCGGTATCGCCGTAAATCATAAATCCGGTGACATTATTCACGATGCCATCCGCGCCTAGGGCCACCTCCGGTGGCGCATCGGCATCGCCGATCAGGTGCACGCCGATCTTCAACTTTCGCAGGCGCATGTCCCGGAGGGATGTCAGATGCAGGCTATCAGCAGCGCGCGTGACAAAAACATAGGTGGAAGCATAATAGGGCCGCGTGGTCTCCAGGGTATCCAGGCCCTTGGGAACGCCGATCGCAAGGTCGCATTTGCCATCGCCGATCGCTTTCTCGATGGAGTTGGCGCGTTGCAGCTCCCAATCGTAGGTGACGGTCTCGCCCAAATCACGCCCCACGAGCTGGGCGATCTTGTTTTCGAAGCCGGCACTGTCTCGATTCGAAAACGGCAGATTGCTGGGATCGGCGCAGACGCGCAGCGTGGCTGCTTGGGCCGATCCGGCAAGCGTGACGAACGCCATGAACGCAAGGCTTTCAACGTGCAGGCGCATTGCTTCCTCCCTGTGGTGTTGCCGGCAATGCAAAGACGAGCAACGTGCTGCCGCCACTCGTGTAGGCGGGAAGATCGCCCATGGCACCGATAAAGCCGAGCGCACCATTGCGGACCCGCGCGTCGATCTCGGCATTCGAGATGGCGCCTGGCCAGCCGCCGACGCCATCGAGAATGGCGATATACTGATTACCGTCGCTGCCCTGATAGGTGATCGGTTGCCCGACAAAGCCGCTTGGCGCATGAAATTTATAAAGCAGCTTGCCGTCACGCGCATCGACGATCTTGAGCCAGCGATCCAGTGTGCCATAGACAGCGATATTTCCGGCCGTCACCATGGTTCCGGTCCACACTGGGAAGTTCTCGTGAATGGTCCACACTTTCTTGCGCTTCACCGGATCCCAGGCCGCGAATTCGCCACGATAGCCGCCAGGCCCTGCATACATGTCCTCGGTCGCGCCCATATAGGGCGTGCCCGCAATATAGCCGATCTCGCCGGTCTTGAAGTTCATGCAGAGATGCTGGTGCGGAATGTAAAGAAGACGGGTCAGCGGCGACCACGCCGTCGGCTGCCAATCCTTCACACCAGGCGATGAAGGACAAATGTCCGTGATGTTCTTGCCGAGAAGCGGTGTCATCGCAGCGTTCATAACGGGCCGCCCGCTTTTCAGGTCAAAACTCTTGATCGACGTCACATTGTCGTATTTGTCGGCGGAGTAGATTTGCCCCGTCGCACGATCGATGACAAACATGAATCCGTCGCGACCGGGATGGATGAGTACATGTTTTGTCTGTCCGTCGATCGGCAGATCCGTCAGAATATTCTCGTTGATCTCGTCGTAATCGTACAGATCGTGTGGATTGAGTTGGTCGGCCCACACCGCTTCGCCGGTGTCGGGATTGCGCGCGAAGATGGTGGCCGTCCACTTGTTATCGCCCGGACGCTCATTCGAATCCCATGGGCCGGGATTGCCGGTGCCGTAGAAAATGAGATTGGCCTTGGGATCATAGCTGATCCATCCCCATACGGGACCACCGCCGATTTGCCAGCGGCCGGCCGGCCAAGTGTTGACGCCCAAATCCTTTCCCTGGTCGCCTTTGTAATAAGCATGGAAGTTCGGGCCGATCAGCACGTCCTTGTCTGGCCCGGCCGTATAGGCCCGCCACACGATATGACCGGTATTCTCGTCCAGGGCCGTGAGCCAGCCGCGGACTCCCATCTCGCCGCCGGAATTGCCAACCAACACTTTGCCCTTCACGACAAGCGGCGCCATCGTAATCGTCTCGCCGCGCGTGATCTGGCCCAGTTGGGTCACCCATAACTCTTTGCCGGTTTTGGCATCCAGAGCGATGGTATGATCGTCGAGAGTATTGAAGAAGAACTTGCCGCTGTCGTAAGCCCCGCCTCGGTTGATGAGATCACAGCAAGCCACGCCCTGCGCCGATGGATCGACGCGCGGCGAATATTTCCATTTGAGGTCGCCGGTTGTGGCGTCAAGCGCAAATACCTCGTTTGGATAGGCGCCGACGACATACATCGTATTGCCAACGACGATGGGCGCTGCTTCCTGACCATGGTTCGAACCGACCGAAAACCCCCAGGCAATGCGCAACTGGCTGGCGTTGGACGCATTGATCTGCTTGAGACCGCTAAAACGAGTGCTGTCATAGTTCTTGGCCGGCATCACCCATTGCTTGTCGTCGCGAGACATCGCATCGAGATCATCCGCAAACGCACGCGTTACCCAAAATACCGCGACAAGCGCGGCGATCAACGCAAGCGAATTGACAAAGAGATGCCTACCTTGCGAATACGAAATCGTCATGGGACCACCGGTTCGCTGGGGGTTGCAAATGGGTTTCGGGGTTTGTGGCCATCGTCGGCGCCAATCCATTTGCCGAACAACCAGGTGGCAAACCCAAAAAATACGAAATTCGCCGGAACCCACATCAGCAAGCCCGCGATCTGCTGATCTTCGAGGGGAGAAAGTCCCCACAACAACGCGTTTTCGCCCGGCATGGTGCAGATCACGCGCGGTGAAAACACCATCACCACGCCTGGCAGGTCCGTCGCGACCGCGGCCGTCATCACAAACAACGCGGCCGCGCCATAGCTAAGTGTGCGCGTGCCTTCCCGCGCAAGCGCCACCGACCAGAATAGGCAGGCCATCAGAAGTATGCTGGCAAGCTCAAGCAGCCGCGTCGACTCACTCGCCGCCGCCCAGCGGAATGCCGCGGGCCAATGCCAGAACAGAAACACACCGACGAACACGCACCATGCTATCGCAGGACGAGTCAGCATGGAGACGAGCGGAATCTGTTGAAACGCTGGCGCCCGGCTCAGTACAAACAGGGGAGCCGCGATGACGATCAGCAAAAGATGCTGGATCATATGAGCCGAGAAAAGCTCTGCGGCCGCGCTGGTCAGCGGCGAGGCCAAAACGACCACGACCACCAGGACGCCGCCGGCGAAGGCCCATGGATGGCCTAGCGCCCGCATAGCGGCACCATGAACGAGGCAATCGCCTCGAAAGCAATCGCAAACAAGAAGCACCCGCTCGACAACATCCCCCACATCGCCATGAAGCGTGTCCTGCCCTCGCCCGCCTCGATCATGTGCCGGTGCCCCCCCGCCCTCTCATGCCGAACACGCCGCCAACTCACATAGGAAACGATCCCGCCCGCGATCGCTCCGGCGATCGCAATGACATCGAATCCGAGCAGCACGGCGTGCAGCAGTGCAGAAGATGTGATTGTGGTGGGATGATCACCGTTAAAGCAGACTTGCGCGGAGATTGCGTAAGCCAGCATCAGCTGCCCGAGCCAGAAGATAGGCGCAACGCCGGCGCTAAATATCAAAGTTACCGAACGGACTCGATCGCGATGCGGGGCGGGATGACCGGTGGACGTGTCCGTCATGATCCCAGTCCCAGCCTGGGCGTGACATAGAACGAAAAAAACACCACCAGCCAAACCACATCCACGAAATGCCAGTACAGCGCGCCGATATGGATGTGGGCATAACGTATGCGGTTGAAGTATCCCATCGCCGACCAGGTGAACAGGCAAAGCAACATGACGACGCCGACGACGACATGGGCCATATGAAAGCCGGTGACCGTAAAATAGAGCGAACTGTAGGTTGTCGAGGCAAGCGTAAACGGCTTGGCCGCCCATTCGAAATATTGCACGACTAAAAAAATGATACCCAGCACCACGCCGATGCCCAGCCCCACGATCAACCGTCTACTGTTATCGCGCTCGATATTGAACTGGGCCCAGGCGACCGCCGCGCTTGACAGCAGAAGAATGAATGTATTGGGCAGCGCGAGTGTCAGAGACGGCATGCCCCCTTCGGGGAAGGTGCCGGGTGCATGCGGTTGAACCACGATATAGAAATAGCTGAAGAGCAGATAGGCGAAGAGCGAGCCTTCGGTGAAGATGACAAAAATCATCGCCCACCATCCCGAGGCCCTTGTATCGATTGCCCCAACTGGAAGGGTGCCCGGAACCACTACGTCGTCAGCCATGGTCCACCTTCGCTGTCTCGCCCAACGCCGCTTCCGGCCACATCCAGCCGATGATTGCGGCACCCGAACACACGATGCCCACAAGCGCGAGCCACCAAAGGTGCGCGACCAGGCCGGTGAAAACGACGGTCGCCGCGATAGCCAATAGAAATGGCGCGTAGGAATCGCCTGGCATTTTGAGAATAATGTCCGGCTCCGCGTCTAGCGGACTGGTGCCCGTGTTCTCGCGGCCATGATCGAGAACCAGGCCCGATCCGACATGGGATCGTACATCGCTTTCGTTGAGTCGGTCTTCCCAGAGCGGATGGCGGCTTTCTACCTTGGGAATGACGACGAAGTTGTATGGCGGCGGCGGTGACGATGTGGCCCATTCCAGCGTCGGGGCATCCCACGGATTGTCTCCCGCGGCGCGGCCGCGGCGCAGGCTTTCAATCACGTTGATGATGAGGAGCAGGACACCGGCCGCGAAGATAAAGGAGCCGATCGTGGTGATGAGGTTAAGCAGGTGCCATCCCATGCCGTCCGCATAGGTATAGACGCGGCGCGGCATACCGAGGAGGCCGGAGATGTGCATCGGAAAGAAGCCGATGTTGAAGCCGACGAACATGGTCCAGAAATTCCAGCGGCCCAGTCGTTCGTCCATCAGTTTCCCGGTCATTTTCGGAAACCAGTAATAGATCGCGCCGGCAACCGGAAAGACGTTGATCCCGATCAGGACATAATGGATATGCGCCACTATGAAATATGTGTCCGTTAGCTCCCAATCGACCGGCACGGCAGCGGTCATAAATCCAGACACGCCCCCGATGGTGAAAAGAACAATGAAGCTCGCGAAGAACAAAAAGGCGGTGGTGAATATCACCCTTCCAGTCCATATCGTCGCCAGCCATGCGAACACGCCGACCGCACTCGGCACCGTGATGATCATTGAGGCAGCGGCAAAGAAGGAAAGCGAGATGTTGGGCAACCCCGTCGAAAACATGTGATGCACCCAGACGCCAAAGCCGAGCACCATCGTTGCGACGGTCGCCAGAGCTACCGCCGTGTAACCGACGAGCGGACGCCGGCAGAAAACGGGCAATCCGTCCGACACCATGCCCATCGCCGGCAGGACGATGGCGTAAACCCAAGGGTGGCCGAACATCCAGAATAGGTGCTGCCAGAGCAACGGCTGTCCGCCGGCGGGAACGTCAAAGAAATGTGTGCCGACGTTACGGTCCATCCACAACAAAAGGAACGCGAGACTGACGGCTGGAATTGCAAACACATTGGCGGCCGACGCCGTGAGTGTGCCCCAGACCATGATCGGCACGCGGTTGATCGACATGCCGGGCGCGCGCATACGCAAGAAGGTGACGATGAAATTGATGGCACCAACCGTGGTCGAGATGCCCAGCAAGATCATGCCGAGCGAATAGAAATCGATGTTGGGGCCACCGTTATAGGCACGCGCGGCATAGGGAACATAATTGAACCAACCATCGTTCGGCCCGAAGCCGAGCGCGAATGCGAAATACAGAAAGATCCCGGCGCAGAGGTAAATCCAGTAAGAAAGTGCGTTGAGCCGCGGCAATGCCATGTCGCGGGCGCCGAGCAGCAGCGGCCAGAGATAGTTGCTGAAGCCCGACAGCACAGGTCCCGCGTAGAGGAAGATCATCGTCATGCCGTGCACGGTGAAAAGTTGATCGTATTGTTCGGGCGTGAGGAGACGTTCATTCGGCGCCGACAGTTGAAGGCGGAAGATCAGCGCTTCGACACCGCCGACGATCAGGAACGCGAATGCTGTGACGATGTAGCGAATGCCGATTTGCTTGTGGTCAACGGTGGAAATCCAGCCTCCGATACCGGGCGCCGTTTCCCACATACGCTGCAGCTTGCCGGCCAGCGCGGAGTCACGGCCGGCGGTTGCGACTGTTGGGGTGCGTTCATAGTCAGCAAGTGTCATGGACGCGTCCTAATTCAGCGTCTGTAGATAGGTGAGAATGTCTGCCAGTTCGGCAGGCGAGATTTCCGCTGCTTGCATCATGTTCCCTGGCTTGACACCCTGCGGATCGCTAATCCAGCGGGCCAAATTGGTTGGATTGTTCGGCAGCATCGCTGCCGCAATCGTCCTGCGGGTCATCAGGTGGCTGAGATCCGGTCCCAGAACGCCCGCGGCATCGGTACCGCGTACCGCATGGCAGCTGCCGCAATGTGCGTTGAAGTCCGCCGCCCCGACGGACACTTGCCCATCGGCCGCTGATAGGGGTGATTGAAGCTGGTGGTCCCACCAAGCGCGGAACGCAGCAGGCGTCTGGGCGACGACCAGGAATCCCATATGCGCGTGTTCGACGCCGCAATATTCCCCGCATTGCCCCCGATAGACGCCCGGTTCGTGGGCATCCAGCCACAATTCATTCGTTTGGCCGGGGATCATATCGGTTTTGCCGGACAGCGCCGGGACCCAGAAGGAATGGATCACATCGCCGCCGATAAGCTTGAACTGCACCGGGACCCCGGCAGGGATGTGAATCTCGTTCGCAGTCGTAAAAACACGCGCCGGGTTATCGCTCAGATAGCGGACCTGCCACCACCATTGCCGGCCTGTAATCTCAATGGTCAGCGCTGGCTTCATAGGCGGCGCCGATACACGCGCCAGAACTCGCAACGTCCATACGACGGAGAGGAGCAAGACAAGACTAGAAAGCCCTACGCCAATCCATATCCAGTTCAGTCCGCCAACGGGACGGGCGAGCGCCTGGGCGCCGTCTAGGTT
>Ga0182024_10007959_pt1 | contig 22634 bp, 26 predicted proteins | sample P32metaG_FD_120480 | JGI IMG/M metagenome (GOLD analysis project Ga0182024, IMG submission 120480) | Permafrost microbial communities from Stordalen Mire, Sweden - P3-2 metaG (Illumina Assembly) | ecosystem: Environmental > Terrestrial > Soil > Wetlands > Permafrost | place: Sweden: Stordalen... | reverse complement strand
GACTTCACGCGTGGCTTGTGGAGCCAGCGGAAAGGGTGTTCTATCTGACAGACACCGCGGCCATCAGGACTACCCGGACCCTGAGGGCTATTCCCACTGTTTGATTCAGCTTGAACGGCAACGCCCGAGCGAAGCCGAAAAACCTTCTTACCCAGCACACGGCTGCATTTTCGATCTCCCATAGTCCCCAGGTCTTTCCGAGGCGGGGGTAAACTTTCACGGTGAGTTCGATAAATCGACGTGAAATGCTGAAGCTTACCTCGGTAGGTTCGATCGCCGCGCTTGCCTCCACCACTTCTGAACTGACTAAGCCTGGGATGGCTGAGACCATTCATGCCGCTGTACACCAGTGGGAAGTGTTTGAACTTACCCAGGCCGGTCCTTCTGCGGGCAATCCGTTCACTGACGTGCAATGGACGGCGACATTTGCTTTGGGCCACAGAACCGTGATGGTCGATGGTTTTTATGATGGCGCGGGGAAATACAAGCTCCGCTTCATGCCGGACACCGTGGGCAAGTGGACCTACACGACCGCCAGCGGCGTTTCCGACCTATCCGATAAGACGGGAACGTTCACCTGTATACCCGCACTCCCCGGTGCGCGTGGACCCGTCACCGTGCGCAACACCCATCATTTTGCGTATGCCGACGGCGCGCCATTCTTTCCCTTTGGAACGACCTGCTATGCATGGGTGCATCAAACCGACGAACTGCAGCAGCAAACGCTGCAGGCACTTCGCAGTGGACCGTTCAACAAGATTCGCATGTGCGTCTTTCCCAAGAGCTATGAGTACAACCACAACGAGCCGCCGCTTTATCCCTTCGAACGCAATGCTTCGGGCGAACATGACTTTGCGCGGCCGAACCCGGCGTTCTTTGCGCATTTGGAGCAGCGAATCGCCGACCTGCGCGCGCTGAATATCGAGGCGGACCTGATTCTCTTCCACCCCTACGATCGCTGGGGATACGCGACGATGCCGCCGGAAGCGGACGATCGTTATCTGCGCTACGTGCTGGCGCGGATGTCCGCGTACCGGAACATTTGGTGGTCGCTGGCCAATGAGTACGACCTGATGAATGCCAAGTCCGCGCAGGACTTCGACCGCTTCTTTCACATCGTGGAACAGCACGATCCGGTGAACCACCTAAGGTCCATTCACTACTCCAGGGTCATGTACGACTACTCCCATCCCTGGGTGACGCATGCGAGCCTGCAGACCTCTAAATTTGAAGCGGCGGAGGAATGGCTGAAGGCCTGGGAGAAACCGATCTGTTTCGACGAAGTGATGTATGAGGGCAATCTGAATCGCCGTTGGGGAAACCTCTCCGGCGAAGAGATGACGCGACGCTTCTGGCTCGGTGTGATCGCGGGCTGTTACGTCACGCATGGCGAAACGTATCTCGATCCCAATTTGCCTCTGGACGAAAATACGACACCGACATTGTGGTGGTCGCATGGAGGCAAGCTGCACGGAAGTAGCCCGGCGCGGATCGGCTTTCTGCGCAATCTGGTGGAGCGGACCGCCGTCGCCGCGGGCATAGAGGCGAAACGTACGGGCCTTCAGGCGCAGTCCGCAGCGCAGTATCTGAATGCTGCCACCCTCGATCCGTCCGGCAGGGTGATCGAGGAGATCCTCTACTACCTGGATTTTCACCAGCCGATCTTCTACGAGTTTTCTCTGCCGGACGGAAGTTTCACGGCGGAGATGATTGACCCATGGGAGCTGAAGGTAGAGTCGCTGCCAGGGACCTTTAGCGGACAGACGAAACTGAAGTTGACAGGCCGTCCCTACCAGGCTCTGCGGTTTCGCCGGGTTCATTAGCGCAATTGTCGGTGCAAACCTCGTCGAGCACAAATGGCACGGTTCGAATTGGCCGGTGGTCCGATCTGTCCTACCTGCGCAGAAAAACATATGATCTATCGCAGAAGACACGACTCATGAGCAGGAAGCGCAAGCGTAGATGCTTCAGAAAGATCAGTAGAGATGGGCGTAAGCGCGAAGTGCCAGGGGGGCGTCAAAATCGTCAGTGCAAGAACTAAGCAGAACCTCCGCCGCCACAGGGAACCTGGAAGCAGCAAACTCCACCCCGCCGACTCGGGTTTCTATACTGGCTAAAGAGTCACGGATGAGGCATTCGATCACATACCGGCTGACCCGGTGGCCGCCGGCGAGAGGAGCAGAATGGCGAAGCCATTGCCAAAGCTGAGCCCGGCACAACTCCGCCGAAGCCATACTCTTCAAACCTCTGGCGCCCAATGCAGATCCACGGCCGCCGAGCCACCCCTCCAGGTAGACAAGTGCAGATTCTACGTTGTCCTTGAGCGCCGTCATGGTGATTCGTCCCAGGGAAGGCGAGATCAAGTCACGTGCGGTGATGTGACATTTCGCCACGGCGGGCCCAGTTGGGCGGTGTCTCCTGGGCTGCTTGAATGTTGAGAGTGCCACTGGAATAAGGCTGGGATCGGCGACACAAATTCCGTCGAATCCCAGCTCGATCTCATGCTGAATGTCGAGCGATACCCGCGCTTGCTCCCGGTGATCTCTTCCCGCATCGTCCTGCGTCCGAAATTGCTGCAGGCTGGAGCTGATCGCGCGGAGTTTGTGCTTTAGGCAAGTGTGAACCAGCAATTCCCTGTAGGCCTGTAGAAATGGTTGATTCATGCTGATATCGCTGCGCTGCGGCAGGAGAGACGCGCCGTGAGCCCGGAAGCTGCGCACAAAACTGGCCAGGTAGCTGACCGGCGAGCACTCCAAAGCAGTCACGTAATCCCGAAGTTCAAACACGACCTCTTCCATTTCGGAAGCTGCAGAAATCGTATCGATCGTGACCATAACCCGGATGAACCCCTGCGGAATACCCAGGTGCCGTTCTGCGAAGCGAAATATGTCAGCCCACAAGCGGGCTTCCTGCCGGCTCTCCAGTTTAGCCAGCGAAAAGTGAGCCACCGTCGGGTGCGCCTGCAGGTTACGAGCGATGTGGAAGATACTTAAACCAAAGTCGAAAAGTGAAGCAGAAATCGACTCCCCACCTGCCAGAAAGTGCTTTTCCTCAAGGCTCCAGTTGCGCGGCCGGACGGAAACGACTGCTGGTCCCCGGCTAGCGGCGGGAGCGGCCGCTCTGTCCAATGCCCTCTGCAAGCAGGCATGGCTTTCAAGACAGTTGGGCCAGGTTGGGGAGAGACAATCATCGAAGTCTGCGATCAACGTAACGGCGCCTGAACCTGCGCCCCGCGACAGAACCTCACTCGCCGGCGGGCAGGCAAGCATAACCTGCCCTAGCACCTGATCTGGGAACGGCGGTCTCACGACCCAGTCGGTTTCACCAGAGTGTTCTATAACGGGAAGACTGTCGGGCGCCTGACCCAGGTCATATGTGCGTTGGCGCCGATCCCGTTCGAACAACAACTCCTGGCGGCAAGGGGCAAAGCGGGATTGCAATAAGCAAAGGAATTGGACTGCTTCCGGAGTCAGAATCTCCCCTTCGCGGCCGAAATTGGGCGTTTCCGCGTCCAGGCGCGTCATCGTGGAAATCTCCTTAGAGGGAAGAACGACTGAAGCACCAACCATAAGTGCGATTCAACATCAACGCAATCCGTACCAGTCCAAATCGGACGAACATCCGAACATACCCACGCCGCCGGGGCTGGAATATGCGAATTAGCCATGAATTACGAGGCTGGGCCACTGACATGCAATGACTTGTTGACGACGGCGATTCTTTGTCCCAGCCGGATAATAGTGCTCGACCGTTTCGGATCACTGGCTTAGAATCGGGCGGTATGATCCTGTCTCTTCATTTCCTGGCGCAGTTGGACGAGGCGCTCCAGGAACGTCGCATCGGTGATGGAATTCGTCTGCTGGAGCACGCCGGCGCAGGCTGGACAAATCCCGACATCGAGCGCGGGGGCGCCGCGATTGCCCTGCGGGCCGCCCAATGGCTGGACGTTGGCCATCGCGACAGGAAAAGCGTCGAAGCGTTGCTGGCTCGATTCTCATCCACCATGCGGGCCAGGATGCCGTTGCGCGATTATCTTGAGCTGCGGCTTGCCGAAGCATTCTGGGCTCTGATGAGGGAGGATGCCGATGCTGCAATCGAGCTGCTGGAGTTCGTCCTTAAGGCAGAGAGGGAACTGGCCGACGAGAACCTTATTATCCTGGCCCATTTTTGGAAGGGAAGAGCGCATCGCAAGAAAGGAGAATACGGTAAGGCGTTCGAGCACGTTGTAGAAGCGCGCCGCCGAGCCGAAACCATGCGAGCCGAAAAACTGGCTGCCGTGATTGAGGTCCAGGAAGCGTGGCTCATCTTTCAAAAGGGCGACGCCAAAAAAGCCTTGGAGCTGTTGAGTCATTCGGAACAGGCCCTCAAGGACACCGACGATGCTATATCCCTGGGCAATATCGAGTCTGCGCGCGGGCGCATCATCCGTCGAACAGGGGAATACAGCGTGGCGCTCGATCACTATGAGCGCGCAATCGCCATCTATGCCCGCCGCGACATCAACCATCGCAACCTGGCGCGAACTTTGGTCAATGCGGCATACGTGAAGCGGCTGCTGGCGCTGCACTTGCGCAAACGCATTGAGTCGAGGGCCAATGGTGCAACCCCGCGGGTGCCGGTAAGGGAAGCAGAGCGCCCCAACCATCAAGCCCGCTACGCCTCCATTTGTCGCGATGCGTTGGCTCAACTTGATCGCGCGGGTGAGATCTACCGCCTCCATGAGCACCATGGGGGAACTGGGTCGGTCCTGGTGAATGCAGGTCAGCTGCATCTCGATATGGGTGAGATCGACCGCGCTCTCGCCGAGGCATTGAAGGCCTATACGCTGGGGCGCGAGAAGCATGATCAGATCCTGATGGCTCGATCGCGCATCCTCGAAGCTTTCGCTGAGAATGCACGCGTGGAGGAACAACTCGGAGAGGATGGAGACACGGCTGTCTATGCAAATGCTGCCCAGCGCTATGCTGAAGAGGCGGTTGCGTTAGCCAAGCACACGCAAAACCGGCGCTTGTTAGCGGGCGCTTACATCGTGCGCGGAATGACGGCCGCAAACGACTTCTTTCAGGAGTGGGATGAGGCCAAGCAATGCGCCTCCAGGGCGGCCGCGCTGTTGCGTTCCGACGATCGCGATCATCTCTGGGAAGAGCTCATCACCTTGAAGTCGCATATCCTGCGCGCCTCCGGTATCAACGAAACCCTTCGCGCCTGGTCCGAAGGTTTGATTGGCGAAAAGAGCTTTCAGCAGGTCGCCGAGGAATTTGCAGAAATCGTCATACCGAAGGTCTGGGCGAGAGAAGGCAAAAAGGTCTCCCGCGTTGCCGATCGGCTGTCAATTTCGCCCAAGAAGGTCCGCCGTATCCTGCGCAATGCCGGGCTGATAGAGCAAGGCGAGTGATGCGATTCCGCGTTCCGCTGATCGTTTTGCGATGGCAGTTTGCGTTTCAGCGTGTAAGTAGCAGCGGCGATTTGGCATGGACCCCATGTCCGCGCGCTGCAAGGGATGCCTGAGGAAACCGCAGATCTCTCCACTGCGCTGCCCCGGATTTCCTGTTGAGGTTGGTAGCGCCGGCCAACTTCATGCGGCTTTCCTTAATGAAAGCCGCACACGCGGTCCTGTCCTGCGCAGCGAAGCAGGAAATCCGGGTACGCTCCGGTCGAGAACTGCGGTCTCCTGACCCGGCCTGGTGGGTGGCCCTTGTGTGAACCCTGTCAGGGAGACACCGGCCCAATTTTCCGACTTCGCATTGCGATTAGAACAGCGCAGGAGCCCATTCGAGCCAGGAATCAGCTTTAAAATGATCACGTCCGAAAACCGCTAGTGCAACCTAATGACCGTGGGAAAATGAATACATGGAATTGCCCGGCCGGGAAGTATGCTATCGCGCTCTGCAGAGTCGCGACCGACGTTTTGACGGGCTCATGTACGTCGGAGTTTCGTCCACAGGGATTTATTGTCGCCCGATTTGTCCGGCGCGCACACCCAAGTTCGAGAATTGCAGCTTTTTTGGTTCCGCCGCGGCCGCTCAGGATGCAGGCTTTCGTCCCTGCCTTCGTTGTCGCCCGGAAATAGCTCCTGACCTGGCCTCATGGCGAGGTACTTCCAATACGGTTTCTCGCGCCCTGGCGCTCATCGCCGAAGGTGCTCTCGATGGCGCCGAGAATAATGTCGAGAAGCTGGCAGCACGCTTAGGCTTGGGCGAGCGTCAGTTACGCCGGCTCTTCTTCCAACATCTTGGGGCCTCCCCCGTCTCCGTTGCACAAACACGGCGAGTGCTGTTCGCGAAGCAACTGATCCACGACACCCAAATGCCTATGACTGAGGTTGCAGCCGCAGCCGGCTTCAGCAGCGTGAGGCGATTCAATGAAACCTTTCTCCATCTCTTCCATCGCCCTCCGCGGGCGCTCCGTAGAAAGAGCGCTCCCAGGGAAGCGGAGAAAGAAATCATCCTCCGGCTTAGCTATCGCGCTCCGTATGACTGGGAAAACATGCTCGCCTTCTTACGTGCGCGCGCGATCCCTGGTGTCGAAGTACTGGAGGCAGGGCGCTATCTGCGCACGGTGGAAGTAGACGGCGCAGTCGGTAGTATTGCGGTCACTCACTTGCCGAAACAGCAGAGTCTTGGGGTCAGCATCCGATTTCCGAATGTCAAGGCGCTTCCTGGCATTGTCGCCCGGGTGCGCCGCCAGTTCGACCTCGGAGCCGACATTGAGACCATCGACCAACATCTGTCAGCAGATCCCGCACTCGCCAGGTTGGTCACACTCCGCCCTGGCTTACGGGCTCCTGGCGGTTGGGATGGATTTGAGATTGCCGCACGTGCAGTCCTCGGTCAACAAATCAGTGTCGCTGCTGCGCGCCGGCTGGCGGGCGAGCTGGTCAAACTGCACGGCCGTCCTGTTCCCCAGGCGTTTCGGATTCACCCCGAGTTGTCGCATGTATTTCCTGTTGCCAGGCGATTGGCTTCGGCTCCCTCCATCGGGCTGGGTATGCCTGCGTCGCGGTTGGCCACGCTGAAGGCGGTCGCAGAGGCCGCCGTGGCAGATTCCAATCTCTTTCGCCCGTTCGGCGGTGTCGATGAAACGGTCGCGCGTCTTAAAGCCATCCGCGGCATCGGTGAATGGACGGCACAGTACATCGCTCTTCGCGCCGTTCGCGAGATGGACGCATTTCCCGCGACAGATATAGGACTGTTGCGAGGCGCGGCCTCGATTGAGGGAACAACAGTGACTCCCGCGAACCTGCTGGGTCGTGCTGAGTCCTGGCGACCATGGCGCGGCTATGCAGCCCAGCACCTTTGGGCTGCTGACGGGAACATACTCGCAAACAACTCTGCAATCGCAGGTTGAACAAGGAATCGAATTCTATGAGCTTGGCATACAAGATGATTGATTCGCCCGTGGGAAAGCTGAAGCTGGTCGCCAGCGACCAGGGGCTGGTAGCCATACTCTGGCAGAACGATAAGCCTACTCGTGTCCGTTTGAACGAGCTCACCGAGGATGCACGGCACCCGCTTCTCCTCGAAACAGAGCGGCAACTGGGAGAGTACTTCGCCGGGAAGCGGAAGACATTCTCGGTACCCCTCGATATGAGGGGTACATCCTTTCAAAAAAATGTATGGCATGCTTTGCTTGCCATACCGTTTGGCGAAACGAGGAGCTATGGACAACTGGCGAAGCAGTTGGGGAATCCCCAGGCTGTGAGGGCTGTCGGCGCAGCAAATGGAAGAAACCCGATATCCATTATCGTGCCTTGCCATCGTGTAATCGGTTCGTCAGGAAAGCTTACGGGTTTCGCGGGTGGCCTCGAAACGAAGGCGCATTTGCTCAATCTGGAAGAGGACGGCGGCATGCTCTTTGTCTGACAGTCGTCGTTCCCGGCATGCAACCAATCTATCTCGGTGGCGGGTCGATTACGTGATAAGGCATTTCCTCGTACTGCGGGACAGGATTGAGATCGCTAGCCTCCACTCTTTCGCTTCTCATCGTCCAACTCCCGTGTAATCCCTTGACTCGGAATTACCAGAAGCGTGGAGGTAGCGGACGCTAGTAATCGGCCGTCCTTGTCCAATAACTTACCTTCGGAGAAGGCGACCCGGCGTCCAAAAGATAAAACACGCGCTTCTGCGCGGACTTTGCCCGTCTTTTCGGTGATCGCTTTATGATAAGCAATCTTTAGTTCGAGCGTTGTGTAGCTATCACCCGCCGCGAGCTTGGAATAGACCGCACAACCGCAGGCGGAGTCCAGAAGCGTCGCGGCATAGCCACCGCGAACAGTTCCCATCGGATTGTAAGCATGTAACCCCGGAATCCCTTCGAACGCCGCAAAGCCGTCCCCGACTTCAACCAGCTGAAAAGCCAGGGAAACGGCCATGCCGGCTCGTTTCCCGGACAAAATAAAAGCGCGGAGCTGCTCAATGCCCGTTAAGCCGCCACCGCTCTCCTTCATCATGTTCATAGGTAATACCCCTAAAAGCAGTCTCCGGTCTGATGGACATGGTCTCATGCTGGTCGTAGAGTGAGCAGGGGCGGGGGAGAGGCAAATAAACCCGCACAGGCTCTCGCCTGAGCAACCGGCACCGCAGCCCTCACGTCTCCCATGGTCTCGCCAGACGACATTGGGCTAAAGGAGCCACGCAGAGATGTTCGCAGCTCGGCTGAATGGTCGAAAGGGCATCTGTCCGGCGCTATCTCCGTGCCCCTGCTTGAACTCAATTCCGAAGCGGCATCCATCGATTTCTCAAAGCCGAGTCTTGTGTCCTGTCACGAAGGATATCGCGCAACCACCGCGGCCAGTATGTTGCTTCGAGGTAAAGCCGCAGATGTCGGCATCCTGATTGATGGGATTGAAGGATCGTGGGCTTGCGGCCCGGCCTTGGATACGCCATTGGACAGGCTCGAAGTGAGCTCGACGGCGCATCCGTGCCCCGCGAGCGAATACCCAACAAATTAGGCGCTCGCGGCAAACCCGATGATCGATTTCCGCAGGGCCCGGCGCATTCTAGGGTATATGAGAAAAATATGATTAGCCTGAATCATGCTACGGCGGGTCGGCGGAAACGCCAACCTGGAACCCAGCAGTAGGTAAAACCCGCCGGACCACCTTACCATTGGCTTTCCCTTTGTGTTTCGAGGCGGCCTTGCTGTGGTTGTGCATGATGGGTGACACGGCCGCGTGACGCATGAGCTTCTGTTGCACTCCGGCGGGCGTTCCATGTTCGTCCATCCAACTCCTGTACGAATGGGGAAACGTGTTCCAGCAAACTCCCACCAGGCCAAGTTTTCTTGCTGCGGGCCTGAAGTAGTCCTGCTGGATTGGTCCGGCATGATAGCAGCGGCCAGTGATGTGCGACGGAAATACCAAGCCAGTACTGAGAGTTTTGTTCCGCCATTCCAATAGGGCTTCCACCAAAACAGGGTCCATGGAGATCTGTTCATCGGACCCTTCGACCTTACTGGTCCCGCCATTCGCAACACGTTGTTGGATAGACATCACGCCGGTGGGAAAGTCCAACTGATCCCACCTGAGTGCAAGCACTTCGGAAACGCGCAGTCCGGAACACATGGCCGTCACAACCATGGTCCTGTGCAGGTCAGAAAGATGTCCGACGAACGCTTGATATTGCTTTATTGTCAAAACGAGAGGTTTTCGCTTCCCCCTGTCGAGGGTTTCGATCTTCACCAATTCATGTTCGAGTTGCTCATTCCGGGCGATCAATTCGTTGTTGTGAAGCTGTATTGCCGCGGCATCAAGCACCGCCTTTCTGCTCTTATTAATCCACAGATGGACGAGTGTAGTAAGGGTAAGAAGGCTCACCATGAGAAGCCCACGGTTAACCGAAGCAACCCGGGGGTTCAGAAGCGCGATGCGATGGAAACGCCAGAATCCGGGGGCAACATTTAACAGAACAGCCATGGTCCCTGTGCCCCAGAGCAGCCACTTGGAACGCCGGGTGATGCATAGGACGAGTGCGAAAGCGAACAAGACTGATCCCGCAAGCTCCGCGGAAGTCCAGAAATCGAGCGCGGCTGTCAGAACGGCGATCCCGACGATCATTGCTACTAAAGGTGTGCGATTCATTCGTCACCGCAACTGTAATGACCATTCGCTTGTATAGGCGGAGCATTCCTTGGAATGCGACCATAGGAACAGGAGCCGCCTCGACAAAAATCGCTATACTGCGCTCCTCGCTCAACCATTTCAAAAAGACACATGCCGGCGAGTGATCACGACGATCAGGTGCTGAGGTTCACCCAGAGCCCTCGCTATCCTTGTATCGGTTCGAAAATGAAGACCGTGAGGAAGGGTCCTGCTGCGGAACAGGTCAGTACCTGTGCGCCGGAGTCAGTCCCCAAGGTCACACCTCTTGCAGGCGCCAGCATGTTAATGTTGTCGGCTCGGGTGACGATAATGTCTTGAGGAGACATTCTATCGGTTACCAGCGCATGATTGGTGGCCCTCCCTGTTGCGTGATGGGCTTGCTAGCTCGATGAAACAGATTCGACGTGCTGGTTACAGGTTGAACAGGACATCGATGTCGAGGAGCAATGGCCAATGTCCAGTCGCAAAAATGTAGTACCCCTCAAGTTGATTCCGGTGCTTGGTTTGCTCACCCTGGCCATTCCAGCCGCTGTCTGCCAGTTGAATTCCAATACCGCAAGCGTGGCGCTAAAGGCCACGCTGGGTGAATCGCTTACCGTCGAGGCGACCCCTTCCACAATTGCCATTCCACTCATTTCCGGAGGAACCGCGACCGGTACGTCCCCGCTGGCGATCACTACCTCCTGGGTTCTGAGTGGGAGCCGCACCGCGGTGACGCTGGTTGGCTACTTCTCCAGCGCCACCGTGGCGTTGACCAACGGAGCCACCACACCGGCCAATATTCCCGCCTCCGAAGTGCTGGGCCAGATGACAACGGGAACGCCAACATCCTTCACCGCATTCACCAGACCGCACCCCTGGGCGCAGCCGGAGGGGGCCTTACCTTGTTTACCCAAGGGCTCTCGGGAACCAACCGAACCGCAAACCGGACCGACAACCTGAACCTCGAAATCAATCTGGCAAGCCAGCCCCAACTGCCCGCCGGTACCTATACGGGCACGCTGAATATACAAGCGCAAGCTCTGTAATGTCTGCACCAGAAGTGCGCGACCATTGCATGCGGTGCAAACGGACCATGGTCACGACCCGAAAAGTCCAGCATCCCCAAGCGTCGCGCTACTCATTGGAAGGAGGAGGGGAAGTTGCCGCTTCGCGGGTTGTTTCGCTTTGCATGGTTGCTGGCAGGAAGTTGCGTGCTGGCCCAGACGGTGCAGCCAGTCATTTCGGAATATCAGGTGAAGGCCGACGGGAAGTTCGCCCTTACCAACGGTACCCTGACCCCAATGGTGGTGGTGCTGGAACCGAAAAGCTTCAGCATCACGCCAGATGGCCAGGGAGTCTTCCGCCCGCTCGATCGAGACATTCATGTGGAACTCTCCGCCATGAGCGCGCGGCTCGAACCCGGGCAAACGTATTGCGTCTTCTATAAAGCTCATGCCGACCAACTGCCGGCATGGTTCACCGTGTGCTCGACCTTCTCCTCCGTTCAGCATCATCCTGGCCTGGACGTGCGCATCATGCTCCCCCACACGGTTTATCTCTACCAGAAACATCCTCTGAACAAAGAAGAAATCAATATCCCTAGGCAAATGAGGGATGTGATGCCATATTGGAGCCTCAAAGCTCACGGGCCAGTAAGGGGTAATGCATTATGCTCTACCGTCGTTTCGCTCTATTTCTCCTCTTTTCGTCGTTGATGGTGGGCCAATCCATCGATTCAAGCAAAGTGGCCACTGTCCATGTGTATCGCCAGGGCAGGCTCCTGATCGCGGTTTCAGTATTTGCCGATGGCAAAAGAGTGGTTGCGCTGACCCCACACAAAAGTGCGACGTTCTATTTGGTTCCCAGCTACCATGAGTTAACAATGCAATCCGGGGAGATCAGCCCGACCGCTTCATTCAAAGCCGTAGCGGGCAAAGAAATATTTCTTTCAGCTGGATTATGAGCACGTCGTCTCTGCCACCTCCCTGAGAGACCTGAGCGTGAGCCTCAGCATGCAACCGAAAATCACAGGTGCCGATGAACTGCGGGAAGTGACGATTGATCAGAGCACGCTGCTGGAGATTCTTTCCCAAAGCAACCCCGATGGATTGCAGCCAATCGATCCGATATTGACCGATGCAAACGCAAAATCAGCAGAGCAGGCGGCGACCCACTAGGCGATAGCATCGCGATCCGCTGGTGAACGCAAATTTCCTGCGAACTGCCAGGCACGAGGCAATCCAGGTAACGGTATTCACATGATGCTGGTTTTCTCAAAATGATCCTGCCGAAGTTGCGAACCAACCTCGATTTCATGCTCTCGCCGGTTGCGGACCGGCCCGGGTTATTGATTCGCGACTTCTTCCGACATTCGGACGCTACGTTAATCGTTCCTCCGCTGTTGATACCCGGCCTTTTGTTGTTCGATGGGACGCGAACAGACCTGGACTTGCAGGCCGAGCTTAGTCGCTCCCTGGGGAGCCCTGAAATCGGTGGTACGGCTGAACATTTGATCAACGCGCTGGGCCAGGCGGGCTTTCTTGAAGACGAGACCTACGCCAGGCTTAAGCAAGGGCGTCTTTTGGCCTTTAGCGAAAGTCCGGTGCGGCACGCGGCTCATGCGGGGTCCGCATATCCCGGAGAAATAGGGCCGCTGCGGAACCTGATGCAGCAGTATCTCGATGGAGCAGCTTCGACTCAGGCGGCAGTGATGGGGATCGCCGCGCCGCATGTAAGCCCGCAAGGTGGTTGGCAAAGCTACCGCGCGGCCTATAAAGAATTAAGGCCTGAGTTGCAGGACCGCACTTTCGTTGTGCTGGGAACCTCGCACCACGGACCACCCGACACGTTTGGTTTGACGCGAAAGCCCTTCGAAACCCCATGGGGAACAACAAGGACCAACCAGCCTCTCGTGGCTGAGTTAGAAGCTCAACCAGCGGCGCTGGTTGAGGACTATTGCCATGCGGTCGAGCATTCGATTGAATTTCAAGTGGTCTTTCTGCAGGCCATTTACGGAGCAGACGTGCGCATACTTCCGATTCTGTGTGGATCCTTCGCAAAAAGTATCCATGCAGGCGGCGTCCCGGAAGATGACGAGAACGTGAAGCGCTTTCTTGGTGCACTCGGGGAGCTTGCTGAGCGAGAAAAAGAACGTCTGTTTTGGGTGCTGGGTGTCGACATGGCCCATATGGGTATGCGGTTCGGGGATAAGTTTGCGGCCCATGCAGACCAGGAAGAGATGACCCGGGTGAGAGAGCGGGACCTGCTTCGGATCGAGCGAGTGAATGCATCGGATGCGCGAGGCTTTTGGGATCTGGTCAAGGAGAATCAAGATGACCTGAAGTGGTGCGGCTCTTCGCCAATTTATAGCTTTATGAAGGCTGTGCCGCAGGCGCGGGGAACACTGCACCGCTACCAGCAATGGAATATCGATGAAAACAGCGTAGTCAGCTTTGCCGGCATCTCTTTTGCCGTTTGACTCTGGACACCGCAAGCGTCAAGCGCGACCCTGTGCTTATAGTGGGAACCCGTGGCCCTTCTATAACAACCTTAAGTTTGTCGCTGGCTCGTATCGCTTCGCTTTCCGCTCTGTGCTGAGCTTTCGGGCTTTTGAACGGATGGGATGCAACTATACGGCTATGGAGCAGGGCCCCCGCGGTGCCGAAAAGATGGACAGACGTTTCCCCTGGACTGCGGAAATTACTTGAAAGGGCTTTGACATGAAAAGAATCGCGAATACCCAAAGCGCGCCAACGGATGACATCTATTACGTGAGTGCCGCCGATATAGCAGACAAGCTCATCGACCGTATGCGGCGTGGTTTGGATCCCCTCCTCTTTGCTAGCTCCTCATTGGCTCTTCTTCCTGTGGGTCAACTGTCGAGGAGTCGTCTGCGTCATAAGCTTGATTAACGCCTAATCGCCATTATCGGCTCCTCCATTTGCCATAAACGCTTGGGCTCCGCGACCGCTTAGGCGAGGATCGAACGCTCCTTCGCTTTTACAGCTTAGTTTCTTCCATCTCGTGAGCCCCCTGGGATCGAGAGCGAGTCACGCATTGGACCGCCTACTAGACCATCCAGCCGTGACTTAAAACATCGACTTTTCTTCTTCAGAACTCAGACAGAACAACCACCACTCCGCCGGCTTTTCCAGCGCGCAACCTGGACCAGGAATGGGGGAGATGTGTGGGATGCTGTTCTACAACACACGTAACTAGAAGGTTCAAGGCCTTGTCCCGATGAGTTCGTGAGGATGAAATGGTATGCAAAAAGAGCTCATCGACTACCCACTGATTTTTCCAGATTTCAATAGACAAACGACCAGCGATGAGTCGAAGCGAATCGACGAGCAGATGCGGCTGCTGCGTAGCTGGGGCGCGGTGCTAAGAGAGATGGGCCCCGCGGAACTAGGAGCCCGTCAATGGTAAGTGAGTCGAAAGACAATCTGATGGACGGTACTCTGCCATTACTGGAAGCGCAGCGGTCTCCGTTCCCAGAACCACAGCAGGTCGTACGGCGATCGTCACACAGTCCGTGCCCTGATTGCGGAAGCATCACGGTGCGGTCCAGAGATCGACGTGATATGTGCGTCATCTGCGGTTATCTACAATCACACGCATGATGGTTCCCTGCCATCTCTAGTGGTTGTAGCCGAATTCACTTGTATGCCACCTTCGTAATCTCGTCTGCGCGACCCGGCTTGCCTGTCTATCATTGCATCGTGCGGCCCGCCTACCATAAGTTACCCGCGACTTCCTACCGCCCACGGGTCAACTTGATCAAAGTGGAAACAGAACTTAGGAGTGAGAACGCGTCGGTGACGAAGGTAGATCCGGGCTTGGGATACGGCGTGGGAGGGCACCGGCACTGGTTAATAGTAGATCGCGCACTGCCGCATGGATTCGCTCCACCGCTGCACGCCGGTAGTCCCAGCGAGGGTCTTCATCCGGCTGCTCCGCCACCATGGTCGCGTTGGCCTCAAACAGCAGAATCTCGCCCTGCTGATTGAGGCCGAAGTCGAAGCCCCCATAATCGAGGCCCATCGCGGCCAACAACCGTTCCAGCGCGGTCATGGCGTTCGTCCCCAGCACCTCCGGCATATCGGCCAGGAACCTCGCTTCTTCCGCACGATGCTCGGCGCGGTCCCGCATGTCGGCGCTGAAATAGTGAATCTTCCATTCCTGCGAGATCGCGAGGTGCAGCGGATAAAGCCTTCCGCCAACCATCATCACCCGGTACTTGCGCACCCAGCCGTCGGCGCCTCGGGCGTCGAGATACTCAATCGCCATCACTTCGGCCGTGGCCCCTCCGGATTCGCGCAGCTCAGCCACGCGTTCGGCTAGCGCCGCCGCCGACTCTACTCGAACAAAATGCTGTCCCCCGTGGAAGCCAGGAGTGCGCAGCAGCAGAGGAAAAGTGAAGTCACGCTCAGCCAGTGCGCTTGCTCCATCCGGCCCCGCAAGCAAGGCATGGGGAAACGTAACCGTCGCAGGGGTCTTTATTCCCGGCAGCTTTCGCAATCGGATGGCATTCTCGCACCGTCCGGTAGCGGCTACCGCCGTGGGGTGGTTCAGCACCGGGGCCGAGATGAAGGCGAGCAGCGTCTCGGCGGCACGCAATCCCTGCGCGGCCGCGTCGCAATCGCCAATGCCGTTGATCACCAGCCGGTGCGGTGGCAGCGGAAGCTTTGTATCGTAGAAATCTGCGACCACCACATAGGTCTGAAAAACACGCTCGTCGATCAGCTTCTCGATGGGCGTGTTGCCGCCGGTTGATGAAACCAGCAGCAGCACCGGTATGGGTTCGGCGTCGCCCCGGTACGAAGAGGGAAAGAGCGCTTTCTGGGTAAAAGCTTTCCTCTGGTGCCGCTTGGCCAGCTCCGGCTCGCCCAGCCGCGTAAGTGCGTAGTACATACCCCCGTGTGCCTGAGGGAACTCTGGGTCGATGCGGAGCGCTTTTTCGTAATGCGAGCGAGCCTCCGCTGGATGGTCCGTTTCCAGTAGCACACTGCCCAGATTCACCAGCAGAGCAACGTCGTCGGGATAGTACTTCACCGCCTCCGCGTAGACCATGTGCGCTGCCTTTCGCTGCCCCGCGCTTACCAGCAGCCGGCCCAGCCCGAACAGGTTTCGCCGGTGAGCGGGTTCGAGTTCGAGCACCTTAAGATGGTCGCTTCTCGCTTCCATGCCGCGTCCCATCTCGGCCAGCAAGGTGGCCCGCTCAAAGCGCAGCGCGACTTCAACCTCCTTCTGCATATCCCTGGGTTGGCCCAGTTGAGCATCGAGCTGCTGTATCCTGCTATCCCGCTCGAGCCAGGGCTGCCACTTGCGTGAGTCTGCCAGGGGCACGGTCGAACGCAAAGCCCGGCCAGCGGCCAGCGTTGCCGCCACCAGGGTGTCCATCTCGGCTTGGCTAGTGCGATGGTTTACCATGGCCGCGCGGATCGAAAACCGCCCCGCGATGGTAGTTGCTGAGGGGGCGACCACGCCAGACTCCTGCAGCTGGATCACAATCTGCCGATTGAGCTGGTCAGCAAGCTCGTCCTCATCGAAGCGGTAGCGGAAGCAGACAATATTCAGCTCGACCGGAGCCATCAGCTCGAGCTCCGTCGAGCTCAGGACGCGGCGCTCCAAATATCGCGCTAGTTCGCAGCTGCGCTGGATCACCGCTCCGATCGCGTTCATGCCGAAGACCTTGAAGGTGGCCCAGGTTTTCAACGCCCGAAAGCCGCGCGAGAGATCAGGGCCCAGGTCGCACGGCCATGGCGAGCCGGCAGACATCCCTCGTTGCCCCCGCATCAGATAGGCACAGGAGGAAGTGAACGCCTGCTGCTGCCGCTCGCCGTCGCGCACCAGGATGAAACCGGCGTCGTACGGTACCTGGGCCCACTTGTGGAAGTCGAAGGCCAGCGAATCGGCTCGCTCGATGCCTTTGAGTCGCGGCGCCAACTCGGGCGACAGCATGGCCAGCGCACCGTACGCGCCGTCCACATGAAACCAGAGCTGATGGCGAGCGCCAAGTATGGCCATGCCGTCGAGGTCATCGATGGCGCCCGTATCCACGGTTCCGGCGGTCCCGACGACCAGAAACGGGGTAAAGCCTCGAGCGCGATCCGCGCAGATGGCCTGCTCCAGAGCTGCCAGGTCGATTCGCTGCCGGTTGTCGATGGCAATCAGACGCAGACCCTCGCTTCCCAGCCCGGCGAAATCAAGCGCTCGGGCAATGCTTCCGTGCGCCGCGATCGAGGCATAGGCAGTCAGCTTCTGAGCGCATCCCGCGACCCCCCGCCGGCGAACGTCCGGGCCCAGGCGCGCATCCCGCGCTATCAATACCGCGACCAGGTTGGCCATCGACGTACCGGTGACGAAGAGCCCGCTCGCTGCTGGGGGAAAGTTGAACACGGTCCTCATCCAGTCGGTCACCTGGTGTTCGACCTCCAGCGGGATCTGGTCCCGGCCCCCGACATTCGCGTTCAGCCCGGCGGCCAGCATCTCCGCCAGCATGCCGACCGCAGTTCCGCCGCCCTGTACCCAGCCCAGAAAACCTGGGTGCGCATTGCGCGCCGCGAAGGGCAGAATGCTGCTCATGAATTCTTCGTGAACCTGCGCCAGCGGCGTGGGCTGGGTGGGAAGTGCCTCGCGAAAACGCGCCCGGACCTCATCCGGGATCACCTGCCAAACAGGGAATTCACGCATGGTTTCCATGTACCCGAGCATGTCGTCGAGCATGTGGTGGGCCTGCTCGCGAAAGCCGGTCCAGTCGTCCGGGTCAAGCGAGCGGCTTGCCGCCGGAGCAGGTGTGGGCTTGTCTGCTGTGCCGCAGTCGCTCAACTGTTCGGGGGCTTCGTTTTCTCTCAGAGGGGTCTCCCTAACGGGGCGCCGTGCTCCCTCTGCAGTACGAGCAATTGGAAGGCCATGTGGCGCAGCGCCTTCTCATACGGCTCTCATCTGACCCAGGCCGAGGGGAGAAATAGAGCTCATGAGGCAGGGAATCGCTGCCGATAAGCGACCTATCGGGAGGAATGTAAGCAGCTTCTAACGTAAAGCTGCCCGGGGTCACCGCCAGTGGATCCGGCGTCCATAGAGCTATCAACAGGTGTGACCAGAGCGAACTAGGTTTACCGGACAAGTCCATGAGGCCGACCAATCCGATCGCGTTTGAAAAAACTGCTCAACATCCATACCGCCATATCGAATCGTATGACGGCCACCGGTGGGTGTCCGATTTTTTGCACTTAGCTTTCCGCCTCCTTTTACCATTTATCGACTTACCTATAAGCTAGTCCGCGGGCGTAGTTAGTCATCATCAGAAGGAGACCCATGGCCTTGATTGCAAGGCCGACAATGCCGGCCTTGCAAATGCGCTCCAGCGCCACAAAGTCGAGATCAGCAGGCATACATACCGGCGGGGAGGGGGTTAATGGACTCTGAAACCAGATACCGACAACTCTTTGAGGCCGAACAGGATGGAATCCTGATCCTCGATGCACAAACCGGCGTGATCACCGATGTGAACCCCTTCCTGTCGGAGCTGTTGGGCTATTCTCCTGCAGAATTGCTCGGCAAGCCGCTCTGGGAAATAGGCCTGTTCAAGGACGTCGAGGCATCGAAGAACCGGTTCGAAGAGTTAATAGCGAAACAGCACATCCGCTATGAAGATCTGCCCCTCAAGACCAGAGGCGGCCTGGATATTAGCGTGCAGGTGGTGAGCAACCTCTACCGGCTAAAGGGCGAGAAAGTTGTCTTGTGTAACGTTCGTGACATTCGACTGCGGAAGGATGCCGAGCAATCAGAACAACAGCTGCGACAGGCCCAAAAAATGCAGGCGGTGGGCCACCTCGCCGGAGGTTTAGCCCACGACTTCAATAACCTTCTCGGGGTCATTCTGGGTTATTGCGAGATTCTGGAAGAGCAGGCGGCCTTGCCCGCGCCAACCCGCAAAATGATATCCGAAATTCACAGTGCAGGCACGTCCGCCAGAGACCTCACCCAACGCCTGCTCGCGTTCAGTCGGCGGCAGATTTTGCGGCCAGTGGCCTTGGATCTCAATGAAACCGTGAATCGCATGGAGACCATGCTGGGCCGGCTGATCGGTGATCACGTGCAACTGGTGAGCACACTCTGCCCCCGGCTCGGAACCATCATGGCTGATCCAAGTCAGGTTGAACAAGTGTTGATGAACCTGGTCATCAATGCTCGCGACGCCATGCCTGGGGGAGGAAAGATCGCTATCGAAACCGCCAATGTGGAGATGGATGAAACCAAGGTGCTTCCGCCCCCTTTTACGAATCCTGGTCGATACATCAGTCTAACCGTGAGCGACACGGGGGTCGGCATAGACCCGGAAACCCAATCCCACATATTCGAGCCTTTCTTCAGTACCAAAGTTGCTGACAAAGGTACCGGACTCGGCTTGTCCACGGTTTTCGGCATTGTCAACCAGAGTGGGGGCGTGATCGCCGTTTCCAGTGAGCCGGGCAACGGAACCACGTTCAAGATCTACTTCCGCCGCTGCGACGTAGTTCCGGTGGCGCTGCAGCCGGAATCGGCGAAGGCAATAAGCGGAGGAACGGAAACCATCCTGCTGGTGGATGACGCCGCTCCTCTGCGCCAACTCACGCGACGCCTACTCGAAGAATGCGGATATAAGGTACTTGATTCAGGCGACCCAGCCGAGGCCCTGCGCATGGCAGGCGAGTATCCAGGGCCACTCCCTTTGATGATCACAGATCTTTTCATGCCCGGGTTCAGCGGTTCTGTTCTGGCCCAGAAACTTGCTCCGTTCCGGCCCGAGACCAAAGTGCTTTATGCGTCGGGATACAACGACGACTCGACTGTTCAGCTGGGGGTGCGCGGACAGGATTATGCATTCCTTGAGAAACCCTTCACCCGGGGTGATTTGCTCAGGAAAGTGCGCGAGCTTCTCGATTCACCGCTACACCCTCTTCCGCGCCCGCCGTTCTCTCGAACTTCATCGCCGCTTCCATGTGGTTGATCCCCCGGCTCGTTGCATCCGGAGCTTTCTTAGACCGACGCTCAATGAGATGTTTTGGGCTGCCGATACAAGGGTAAGGAAGGGTCCTGTTCATCGCAGGCCGATCCGCTGCCTCTCGATCGACTGCAACCCGGCAGAAGGTACGGTTCGGATGGGATGGAATAGACAATGTTTTCGATTATTGGGATCTTGCTTGTATTCGCCTGCGTCATCGTTGGTTTCCTCATGGAGAAAGGCAAACTTGCCGTCCTTATCCAGCCGGCCGAGTTGGTCACGATAGGCGGCGCGGCCATTGGAACTGTGTTGGCAGCCAACCCCATGTACATCCTGAAGAAAATGATCGCCGGCCTCATGGGTATCCTCAAGGGATCCCCATTTTCCAAGCAGCGTTATGTAGACACGCTCAAGATGATGTTCGACCTGTTCGCAAAGTCTCGTAAAGAGGGAGCGATTGCCATCGAAAGCGATGTCGAAGATCCGGAAAAGAGCCCCATATTTTCCCGCTACCCACCATTCCTAGCGGATCATCACGCCAGGGACTTCGTGTGCGACACCATGCGCATGGCGATCACCGGCGGGGTGAACCCGTTCGATGTGGACCAGATGATGGATCTTGATATGGAAGTCCACCATCATTCGGCCAATCAGCCATACCTGGCGTTGAACAGCGTGGCCGATGCATTACCCGGGCTGGGAATTGTCGCCGCAGTGCTTGGGGTAGTGGTGACCATGGGTTCGCTCGGCGGACCACCCGAGGAAATCGGACACAAGGTGGCTGCTGCGCTGGTAGGAACCTTCCTGGGAATTTTGCTCTGCTACGGAGTGTTGGGGCCGCTGGCCGCGAATATGTCGAAGATCGTGGACGAGGAGCACAGCTATTACGCTGTGCTCCGGGTTGTGATGCTCGCTTTTATCAAGGGTACCTCGCCCATCATGGCGGTTGAAATAGGTCGCCGTGCAATTCCCGGGCATTCTCGCCCCAGCTTCGTTGAAGTCGAGAAAGCATGCAGAGAGAAGGCCGGTGAAGCCGCGGCCGTCGGAGCCGCATAGGTCGATCAAACCATGGCAGACGAACAGCCGATCATTATCAAGAAGAAGGGCGGCCACGGTGGCCACCACGGCGGCGCCTGGAAGGTGGCCTACGCCGACTTTGTCACTGCCATGATGGCACTCTTTATCGTGCTCTGGTTGATGAACAGCAGCAAGCCCGTGCAGGAGGCCGTGGGTGGATACTTTCGCGACCCGCGTGGCGTAGCCCAGAAAAAGGGAACCGCGTTGGGCGGGGCGGGCGATGCCGCTCCCGCGGTCAAAAAAGAGGACATGGCAAAGTTGAAAGAAGACCTGCTGAAGGCCATGGAACAGGTGGCTGATTTCGACAAGATCAAGAAGCAGATTGAGATCACCGTCACCCCGGAAGGGTTGAAGATCGAGTTGATGGAAAATCCCAACGGAACCTTCTTTGAAAACGGTAAGGCACAGCCCACGCCAATCCTGCAGACTCTGCTGAAAGTACTGTCCGTCGAAGTGGGCAAGTTACCCAACCGGGTTTCGATTGAAGGCCACACGGATTCCAAGCCTTTTTCCGATTCCCAGACTTACGGCAATTGGGAGTTATCGACAGACCGCGCCAATATGGCCAGGCGCTTGATGCAGAACAGCGGTCTACGGCCACAACAAGTTGTTCAGGTGCGCGGTTACGCCGATCAGGACCTGCGCAATCCTAAGCAACCAGAGGATGCCTCTAACCGGAGGGTCACGTTGATTGTTCAATATCTCAAAACTGAACAGCCGGCTGCGTTCACCAGCAATGGCTCTCTACCGCCGGCCGGGGAGCTAAATGCTGCTCACACACTGCCGGCCAAGGTACCGGCGCCAACCGCCAAGCAAGCAAACCCGGAGAAATAGCATCGTGAAGCAATCAAAATCGAACGATTGCAGAGGTACCTGGGTTGTTGGCAATTGCCGCGATAAACTCCATGGTCATCCTGCGTTCCCAGGGTGTTTCAAAGAGGAACAAGAGCCCAACCTGCCGCTTCTCGATATATGCGACCTGGGCACGCAACTCGAGCACCCCCGTCGGAGGGCGAAGGATGAGTAATCCGAAGCCGCCGATGGTCAGGAGATCATCAAACTCGGCGCGAATACCCGCGTCGCTGACATCCCGGCATAACCCACGGAAGGGCGAGCCTCCGGCGACAAAGTCCACGTGGAAGCCGGCTGCGATACGCGGTTCGCGATATACGAATCTGCGGATACCGTTCAAGTCTCTCATTCCCGTCGGTCCGGCGCGGGTGGCTCGGGACCGGCATGCAAATCCAATCGACCCGTCGTATCTATCGGCGCGGAGCCCCCATCTCTTCAAGGAATCGATGTCAGCCATGAGTTACGCGCCCGATCGGCGCTCGCTGTCAAGGCGATTTGAAGCCTTCCGGCCGTACCCCCGGCCGTACGTCGCTGCCGTATCGATTGATCGCTACGGAAGCCGCTACGAGTGCGGTAGAGAGCAGGTGCAGTGAATGACGTCGCAGCCCGAACCCCCGAAGGTGCCGGTTGGCGATG
>Ga0182024_10007958_pt1 | contig 22634 bp, 19 predicted proteins | sample P32metaG_FD_120480 | JGI IMG/M metagenome (GOLD analysis project Ga0182024, IMG submission 120480) | Permafrost microbial communities from Stordalen Mire, Sweden - P3-2 metaG (Illumina Assembly) | ecosystem: Environmental > Terrestrial > Soil > Wetlands > Permafrost | place: Sweden: Stordalen... | reverse complement strand
TCGATGGCGCGGCGGCGATCCTGTTGGGCACCAAGGAAGCGGGCGAGGCGATGGGGCTGAAGCCGCGGGCCCGAATCCGCGCCTTCGCCTCGATCGGGTCCGAGCCTTGCATCATGCTGACCGGCCCCGAGAAGGTGACGCGCAAGGTCTTGGCGCGCGCCGGCATGACGCCCGACGACATCGATTTGTTCGAACTCAACGAGGCCTTCGCGTCGGTGGTGTTGCTCTACCGCAAGCTGCTCGACATCGACCCGGAAAAGCTCAACGTCAATGGCGGCGCGATCGCGATGGGCCACCCGCTCGGCGCGACCGGCGCCATGATCCTCGGCACCGTGCTCGACGAGCTGGAACGCACCGGCAAGGAAACCGCGCTGATCAATCTCTGCGTCGGCGCGGGGATGGGGACGGCGACCATCATCGAGCGGGTATGAGCATGCCGGGTATTTCCTACGCGCTCGATGGCGACGGCATCGCCACCATCGTCTGGGACATGCCCGGGCGCAGCATGAACGTGCTCAACGCGGAATCGATCCGGGAATATGAGGCGGCGGTGTCGCGCGCGATCGAAGACCCCGCCGTCATGGGCGCGATCGTCACCAGCGCCAAGCCGGCCTTCATCGCCGGCGCCGATCTGCCCTGGCTCGAACAGCTCACCCAACGCGGTCCGAATGAAACCTATGAAGCCCACGCCAAGCGCCTGTACGACAATCTGATGGTGTCGCAGAATTTGTTTCGGCGCATCGAGAAAAGCGGCAAGCCGTTCGTTGCGGCCATCAACGGGACCGCGGCGGGCGGCGGCTTCGAAGTCTGCCTCGCCTGCCATGGCCGCATCGCTTCGGACGATCCGCGCGTGCGGATCGGGCTGCCGGAATCGAAGGTCGGGCTGCTGCCTGGTGGCGGCGGCGTCTCGCATTATATCCGTATGCTCGGTATCGCCAAGGCGCTGCCGCTGCTCCTGGAAGGAAGCCTGCTGCCTCCGGCAAAGGCGCTCGAACTGAGGCTGATCGATGCCGTGGTGCCGAGCGGTGAATTGCTGGCGCGCGCCAAGGCGTGGATACTTGCGGCGACGCCCGAACAATTGGTCAAGCCCTGGGACAAGCCCGGCTTCGTGCCGCCCGGTCCGGATCCGCGCCTGGCGCGCGATGGCGGCGCCTGGTCGGCGGCGATCACGCTTCTCCACAAGAAAACCAAGGGCAATTACCCGGCGCTGCAGGCGATCGAGGAGGCCGCGTACGATTGCTGGCTGGTGCCGATGGACACCGCGATCAAGATCGAGACGCGCTATCTCGTGAAACTGATGCTCGGCGACAACGCGCGCAACATGATCCGCACCAATTTCGTCAATCTGCAGAAGGCCAACAAGCTGAGCCGCCGTCCGGCTGGGATTCCCGCGCATGCGATCAAGAAGATCGGCGTGCTCGGCGCCGGGATGATGGGCGCGGGCATCGCCCATGTCGCGGCGAAAGCTGGCATCGAAGTCGTCCTGATCGACCGCGATCAGGCCACCGCCGACAAGGGGTTGCAGCATACGGTGCGGCTGGAAGAGAAGAGCGATGCCGCAAAAGCGCATCAAATCGCCGGCCGCATCCATGCTACAACCGACTATGCCGCGCTTAAGGGCGCCGATCTCGTCATCGAGGCGGTGTTCGAGGATCGCGCCGTCAAGGCCGATGTCACCAAACGGGCGGAGGCCGCGGTCGGCGCGGATTCTATCTTCGCCTCGAATACCTCGACCCTGCCGATCACCGGCTTGGCCGATTCCTGGAGCGCGCCCGCCAATTTCATCGGAATCCATTTCTTCTCGCCGGTCGAGAAAATGCAGCTCGTCGAGATCATCCTCGGGAAGAAGACCGGCGAGCAGGCGCTCGCGCGAGCGATGGATTTCGTCAAGGCGATCCGCAAGACGCCGATCGTGGTCAATGACAGCCGCGGCTTCTATACCAGCCGCGTCTTCGCGACCTACACCAATGAAGGCCTTCGCCTGCTGGTCGAAGGCGTCAAGCCGGCGCTGATCGAGAATGCCGGCAGGGCGATCGGTATGCCGGTGCCGCCGCTGGCGCTGTGCGACGAGGTCGCGCTCGATTTGTTGCTGCGGGTCTATGAGGCGACGCGCGCCGATCTCGGTGCCCAATACGAGCCGCAGCCCCACGAGGCGCTGCTCGCGCGCATGGTGAAAGGGCTGGGCCGCACCGGCAAGAAGGCGCGCAAGGGCTTCTACGAATATCCAAGCGACGGGCCGAAGCGGATTTGGCCCGGCCTGTCCGATCTCGCACCCCTCGCGGCGGACCAGCCCGCTTATGAGGAGGTCAAGACGCGCCTTCTCGTGGCGCAGGCGCTCGAAGCCGCGCGCTGCCTCGCCGAGGGCGTGGTGACCGATCCCGCCGACGCCGACATCGGCGCCGTGCTCGGCTGGGGCTTCGCGCCGTGGACCGGCGGCCCACTCAGCTATATCGACACGATGGGCGCAGAAAAATTCGTGGCGTTGTGCGACGAGCTGGCGCAGCGCCATGGCACGCGCTTCGCGCCGAACGCGTTCCTCCGCGACATGGCGCGACGCAAAGGCGCCTTCTACGAACCCGCACGCGACGCCGCCTGACGGTCAAACCACCCGGTGCAGGAGCGGCTCGCCGGCCGCGAGACGGCGGCAATTCTCAATGGCGATATCGAAGCTGCGGCGGAGCGTGCCGCCGGTGAGCCAGCCGATATGCGGCGCGAGCACGACGTTCTCCAAACCCAGCACCGGATCGCCAAGCGGCACCGGCTCGTCGGCAAAGACATCGAGACCGGCGGCACCGAGATGCCCGGAGGAGAGCGCCGCGACCAACGCCGCCTGATCGACCAACCCGCCCCGCGCGGTGTTGACGAGCATAGCACCGGGCTTCATCCGCGCGATTTGCTCGGGGCCGATCATGTGGGCGGTTTTTTCGGTCAGCGGGACATGGAGCGAGACGATGTCGGCTTCCACGAGAAGGTCGTTTAGGGCGACGAATCGCGCCGCCACATCGGATTTGGGCGCAGTGGCGGTGTAGATCAAGATTGCTCCCAAGGCCGAGAGCGCCGGCGCGAGGAGTTGCGGGATCGCGCCGAACCCGACCAATCCGACGGTGCGTCCCGCCAGCTCTCCCATCGATTCGCGCAAAATCGGATCGAGCCGCCAGCCGCGTCCTTCCCGCACCGCGCGATCGATCTGGGGCAAACGGCGCAAGCAGGCGAGCATGAGCAGCAAGGTCATCTCGGCGACCGCGCGGGCGTTCGCGCCCGGCATGTTGCAGACGACGATCCCGTGTGTGCGCGCGGCATCGAGATCGATGGTGTCGATCCCGACTCCGATCTTCTGGATGAGGCGCAATTTGCCCGCTCGCGCCATGTCGGTGAATGAGAGTGGACGCAGCGCGTGCCAGATCACCTCGATTTCCGGCAGCAGCGCATCGAACCGCACATCGTCCGCTGGCGCGCACCAATCGATGAGAAGCCCGCGCGCGGAAAGGGCCGCCAATTGCCGCCGCAACGCCGGTCCTGGTTCCTCGTGCAGCAGGATTCTCATCGCTTCCAGGGGAAAGTTGTCGTAGCGGGCAGCGCGCCGCCATGCCGCAAATTTTCCGCGATGCGCAGCCCCTCGTTCCATTTCGCCATGCGCTCCGAGCGGGCGAAGGAGCCGATTTTGAGCATGTCCGCGCCCCAGCCCACGGCGAGGTGGACGATGGAGATATCCTCGGTCTCGCCCGAACGCGCCGATACGATCGTGGCCCATCCCGCCTCGCGCGCGGCATCGAACGCCGCCTTCGCCTCGGTGAGCGTCCCGATCTGATTCGGCTTGATCAAGGCGGCGTTGCACGCGCGATGTTTCGCGGCGTCGCGGATGCGCGCGGCGCTGGTGACGAGAAGATCGTCGCCGACGACGGCGACAGCCGGATTCGCGGCGGTGAAGCGGGCAAAGCCGGCGGGGTCGTCCTCGGCCAGCGGGTCCTCGATCGCGACGACGGGAAAGCGCCGCAACCAATCCTGCAAGAGCGCGAGCAGGCCGTCGGTGTCCAGCTCGCGATGCTCAAGCCCGAGCCGGTAGCGGCCGTCGCGGCCGAAATCGGAAGCGGCGATGTCGAGCGAAATCGCGACCTCTTCGCCGGGACGAAAACCAGCGCGCTCGATGGCGCGCATCAGCGTGTCGAGCGCCTGCTCGTTGTCGGCGAAAGCGGGCCAATAGCCGCCCTCATCGGCGACGCCCTGACCCAATCCTGCCTCGTGCATCAAGGCGCCGGCGGCGCGGTAAATCTCCGCGGTCCATTCCAGCGCCTGCGCGTAATCCGCCGCGCCGATCGCGACGACCATGAAATCCTGTACATCGACGCGACGCCCGGCATGCGCGCCACCGCCGAAAATCTGAATCTCGGGCAGCGGCATCCGGGTCTCGCGGTCGCCCGCCAGATGCCGCCATAGCGGGACGCCGGCTTGGTTCGCCGCGGCGTGCGCGGCGGCCATCGAGACCGCCACCATAGCGTTGCCGCCAAGCCTCGATTTGTCTTCGGTGCCGTCGAGCGCGATCAGCGCGGCATCGATTTCGGCTTGATCGAAAACCTCGCGGCCGCGAAGCGAATCCGCAATCTCGCCATTCACCGAGGCTACCGCGCCGGCAACATCCCAGCCGCCAAAACGCGCGCCGCCATCGCGGCGGTCCACCGCTTCGCCGGATCCAGTCGAGGCGCCCGCCGGCGCGATGGCACGGCCGACAATGCCGCCGGCCAGGAGAATTTCCGCCTCGACGGTGGGGCGGCCGCGCGAATCCCAGACCCGGCGGCCACGAACGCGTTCGATCTCGGCGTTACGCAAGGCCAAGTTCCCTGGCCCATGCCGCCTGCATCTGTTCGAGGCGCGCGGGCGGCGAGAGGATCAAGGGCCGCGCGACGCGGCGCACGCGATCCTTGTCGCCCTCGGCAGTGATGTATTCGACCGGCGATTTGCCGTCGATCCGGGCGAGCAGCAATCCAGGCAGCAAATGCGCCGCGCGGCGCTCGATCTCGTCGCGGACATCGCGAGGCATGGCGGCGAGATAGGCAACGCGCAGCGCGCCGAAGCAAGCGAGGAATCCGAGCGCGGCCGCCGGATTCCACAGACATTTGAGCAAGAGATGATTGAGGCAGAAGGCAAGATCGAACGCCGGATCGCCATACCACGCGCATTCGGCGTCGAGGAACACCGGACCGTAGGGACCGACCAAAATGTTCTTGGGACTCACATCGCCATGCACCAGGGCGCGCCTGGTCGATGCCGTGGTCCGTATCAACGCGTGCAACGTCGCGGCCAAGTCCGGATGGCGCCGCGCCGTCTCGCCCAGATAGGGGTCGAGCCGGATATCGTAGAAAATATCGTCGCTTGGAAATCGCCCCGCGATGTCGGGCCGGTCGGTGGTCGCGGCATGAATCGCGGCCAGGGTGCGGCCGACCGCGGCGGCAAAAACCGGAGCGGCGCGGCCATCCCGCAATTCCACCTTCCAGAGCCGATACGCGGCCGGGTCGAGATACGCCATGGCAAAGAGTCCGCGCGCCGGATCGCAGCCGCGCAATCCCGGCACCGCGTTCGGGACAATCTCACCGGCAACGCGAAGCCAGGCATATTCATATTGCCAGCGCTCGACCGGCGCGAACCATTCCTGGTCGACGCGCAATTTCGGCAGGGCGCGTTTTATACATACTAATTCCGAGCCGAGATCGACGCGCCAAACCTCGGACGAGACCCCGCCGGATAAAGGCGTGAAGCGCGGCTCCCCGCCGGCCGCGAGCAGATTCATCCCGCGCAACGCTTCGATTAATTCGGCTTCGGACATTTTGCCGACGTGTATTCCGATTAGGAATCGCTGGCAGGACCCGCCGGCGCCCTCGCGCGCCGCCGCTCCGGCCAGATCACTATGTTCGCCGCCGAAAACTATTCCGCGGCCATCGCGCCTTTTGCGACCGGCGAGACGCGCAGCTTGCCGGCCTTCACTTCGGCGGTCTCGCTCTGCCAGGCGGTCATCTGCCGGTCGTTCTGCGCACGCTCCTCGGCCATGTAGGAATCGTAGATTGGGGTCTTGCAGGTGATCTCGACCTGGATGCCGTTGGGATCGTAGGTGTAGATCGAATGCACGAAATGGTGATCCAACGGCCCGTACACTTCGAGGCCATGATCCTGCCATCGCTTCTTGAAAACCTCGAGCTCCGCAATGGTTTCGACCTCCATCGCGAAATGAAGATTGAAGCCGCTGCGCTGCTTGAAATATTCCTCCTTGGCACTGTCGGGAATATCGAAGAACGCGACGAAATTGCCGTCGCCCATCTTGAAGAACAGATGCATGTAGCGGAGCGGCAATCCCGAGCCTGGCGCTTCCTTGAACGACAACGCGGCTTCCAGTTCGAGGCCGCAAACCGTCTCGTAGAACCAACGGGTTTCGGCGGCATCCCGGCAGCGCCAGGCGGTGTGGTGAACGCCGAGGATCCGCGGCGCCGGCGGCAGATCGGCCGGCGTGCGATAGGGGGGCTCGGTCTTCGTGTCGGTGCCGCTGGTCATGACCTCTCCTTTCCCGATCCCGGTTGTCAGCCGCCGAACGAGACGACGCGTTGGAACTTGCCGCCCTCGATCCGCAACAGAACGAATCCCTCGGTACCGAGATGTTTGTGCGGGCCAAAGGATTGCGGCGGAGAGCCAAAGATGTCGTGATAATCGGTGATCGATTCGAGACCGGCGATGAACTTTTCCGCGGTCAGGTCCTTGCCAGCCTTTTGCAGCGCGATGATCACCATGTCTTCCATGTCGTAGGTGAGTGCCGCGGCGATATCGGCCTTGGTGTTGAAGCGCGCTTCGTACCGCTTGATCCAATCCTTCACCGCGGCGTCTTCGTTGGCCGGATCGAACGGCACGAACTGGCATTGGACATAAAGACCTTCGACCGCCTGCTGGCCCAGCGCGATCGTCGCCTGGGCACAGGCCCCCGCGTTGGCGACCGCATCGACCTTCCAGCCTGAATTGCTGATCTCCTTCATCACGCCCACGGTCTCGCGCGGCACCGTCCCAAGAACGACCAAATCCGCACCCGCGCGATGCAGATTGGCGACTTGCGATGAAAACGAGGTATCGCCGCGCTTGTAGCTTTCCTGCGCCACGACCTCAATGTTCTGCGCCTTGGCCTGCGTCACCGCCGCGTCGCGAATATCCTTGCCGAAATCGTCGTCCTGGAAGATCACGCCGACCTTCTTCTTGCCCATCTTTTCGGCGAAATATTTGACGCCTTCCTTGATCTGGCTGTCATAGGGCGCACCCATGGCGAATTTCAGCGGACTGAAAGGCTCGAAGCTGGCACGGTGATTGGTGCCCGGGAAGATGAAAGGGATGCCGTCTTCGAGCGCGATCTGCATCGAGGGAATGAACACGGCGGTGCCGAGCACGCCGACCAGCGCGAAGACCTTGTCCTGCTCGATCAGTTTTTGCGTCGCCAGCACGCCCTTTTTCGGGTCGTAGCCATTATCCTCGACGATGAGATCAATCTTGCGGCCATAGACGCCGCCCTTCGCGTTCTGCTCCTCGACCCGCATGATGTGGCCGTTGCGCTGCGGGATGCCCCAGACCGTGATCGGACCCGAGAGGTCCACATGCACGCCGAGCTTGATTTCGCTATCGGTGACGCCCTGCGTCACGATCTTCTGCTCCGCGCCAGCCGGCGCGGCAAGCGCCAGCGCAAAAACAGCGGCCAGTGCCGGCGCGACGAATTTCATCGACATCCTCGTTTCCTCCCAAGACATTCGGCGCATCCCCGCCGGCCCGACCCGAACCTAGCAAATAATCCGCCGGAAGGATATCGAGCCTTCGGCGGCATTCGCGGAGCCGGTTCAGATCGCCTTCCCTCAACTCGCGGTTGCCACGGGCTCTGGACGGTACATGCGGTTGATAACCTCTTGATAGCGCTCATGGACGAATTTGCGCCGCAGTTTGAGCGTCGGCGTCATTTCCTCGTCCTCCGCGGTCAGCAGGATGTCGAGCAGGCTGATCTTCTTGATGCTCTCGACGTTGGAGAGGGTCGCGTTCACTCTCTCGACCTCGCCCCAGATCAACTCCTTCACCTCGGGCAGATTCGTCAGGCTCTTGTAGTCGGTGAAGTTGATTTTCCGGTCCTGGGCGAATTTCGCGACGTTGTCGTGGTCGATCATGATCAGCGAGGTCAGGTAATTGCGGCGGTCGCCGATCACGATCGCGTCGGTGACGTAGGGGCTGAACTTGATCTTGTTCTCGATTTCGGTCGGCGTGATGTTCTTGCCGCCCGACGTGATGATGATGTCGTTCTTGCGATCGGTGATCTTGACGAAGCCCTGATTGTCGATCAGGCCGATATCCCCGGTGTGCAGCCAGCCTTCGGAGTCGATGGCCTCCTTGGTCCGCTCCGGCTTGTTGCGATAGCCCAGGAAGACATGCGGCCCGCGGACCAGAATCTCGCCTTCGGGCGAGATTTTCACCTCGGTGTCCTGCAGCGGCTTGCCGACCGTGCCGAGCTTGATGTCGTCGGGCGACATCGCCGTCGCGAGGCCGGAGCATTCGGTCTGGCCGTACATCTCGATCATCGGGATGCCGAGCGCGATGAACCAGCGGAGCACGTCGGGCGAGATCGGCGCGGCGCCGGAGCCGATGAGCCGCGCCTTGTCGAGGCCGGTAAGCTTCTTGACGTTGCGCAGCACCGTGACACCGACCAGCCAGTGAAGTGCCCGGAGCGACGCCGGAATCGGCTGGTGATCGAGCCGCCTTTCGGCGACGGCATAACCGATCTTCATCGCCCGCGCGTAAGCCCATCGTTCGAGCCGGGTCGCGTCCATCAGCGTGACGACGACGAGCGAATGCAGCTTCTCCCAGATGCGCGGCACGGCGAAGAACACGGTCGGGGAGATTTCGCGGAGATTCTCCAGCACCGTATCCGGGCTTTCGGCGAAATTGACGATGCCGCCATAGCCGAGCGGCCGGAACGCCGTCATGGTCCGTTCCGCCATGTGGCATAGCGGCAGGAACGCCAGCGTCTGGTCGCGCTCGTCGGTCGCCACCGCCTCGGCGAAGCGCTCGATCGAAAACAGGATGTTGCGATGACTCAGCATCGCGCCCTTGGGCGGCCCGGTGGTGCCGGACGTGTAGACGAAGATCGCTGCGCTTTCAGGAACGGATTCGTCGATCCGCTGCCGCCAGACTTCCGGGTTGGTCGCCTCGAAGCGTTCGCCGAGCGCGAGCAATTCGTCGAAGCTCATGATTTGGGGATCGCGGAAGGAGCGCAGCCCCTCCATGTCGAACACGATCACCTTGCGGATTCCGGGGAGTTCGTCGCGGCGCTCGAGATATTTGTCGAGCTGTTCCTCGTCCTCGACGAACAGATAGGCCGCGCCCGAATCGTTGAGGATGTAGGCGACCTGATCGCGCGAGCTGGTCGGATAGATGCCGACCGAGACGCCGCCGGCGCCGAGAATGCCCATATCGGCGAACAGCCATTCCGGGATCGATTCGGCGAGGATGGTCGCAAGTTCGCCGGGTCGGAAACCCAGCGCGATCAATCCCAATCCGGCGAGCTGCGCCTTGCGGCCATAGGCGGACCAGGAGATCGCTTTCCAGATGCCGTGCTCCTTGTGGGTCATGGCGATCGTGGCGCCGCGATCGCGCACCACCGACCGGAACAGTTTCGGGACCGTGTCGCTGCCCGCCGCCACCATGTCTTGGAACGTTGCCATGCAAATCCTCGGATTAACGCCAGCGCTTCTTGCGTTTCCAGCGCCGCTGGCCGCGCACCCCGGCCTCGCGATGGCCGAGATAGAATTCCTTCACGTCCGGATTGTCGCGCAGTTTCGCGGCGGTGCCTTCGAGGACGATGCGGCCGATTTCCAGCACATAGCCGAAATGCGCCACCGACAGCGCCATGTTCGCGTTCTGCTCGATCAACAGGATGGTCACGCCCTGTTCCTCGTTGAGGCGCTTGATGATGGCGAAGATTTCCTTCACCAGCAACGGCGCCAGCCCCAACGACGGCTCGTCGAGCAGCATCAATTTTGGCCGCGCCATCATCGCGCGGCTGATCGCCAGCATCTGCTGCTCGCCGCCGGAGAGATCGCCGGCATGTTGATGCGCGCGTTCGCGCAGACGCGGGAAATAGCCGTACACGGTGTCGAGATCGCGCCGCACGCCGTCGCGGTCCCTTCGCAGATAGGCGCCCATCGCGAGATTGTCGTGCACCGAAAGGTGCGGAAACACCTCGCGGCCTTCCGGCACATGGCTCATGCCGAGCTTGGCGATTTTCCAGGTATCGAGGCCCTGGACCTGCTTGCCGCCGAACTCCACCGTGCCGACTCGCGGGTCCATCGCCCCGGACAGGGTCTTGAGGATCGTGGTCTTCCCCGCGCCGTTGGCGCCGAGAATCGTGCAGATGCGGCCTTCCTCGACGGCGAAGCTGACGCCGCGGATCGCCATGACCGGGCCGTAATAGGTCTCGATGTTGCTGACCTTGAGGAGCGGACCGGCCATCCTCAGTCCCCGAGATAGGCCGCGATGACGTCGGGATCGGCCTGGATTTCGGCCGGCGTGCCCAGCGCCAGGACGCGGCCTGCATTCATCGCCAGCACCCGGTCCGAGACCGACGCGACCAACCCCATGTCGTGCTCGATCATCACCACGGTGATGCCGAGATCGGTCTTGATGTCCTCGATCCAGAAGACGAGGTCGTTGGTCTCCTCGTTGTTCAGGCCCGAGGACGGTTCGTCGAGCAACAGAAGCTTCGGGCCGGTCGCCAGCGCGCGGCCGATCTCGACCACCTTGCGCACGCCATAGGCGAGACCGTCGATTCGGCTGTCGCGATATTTCTCGAGTTCGAGAAGCTCGATGATCTCCTCGACCTTGGCGCGGTCGGCGCGCTTCTCGCGATGGACCGCCGGCGTGAACAGGATTTGCTGCCACAGCGACGTGCGATCGTGCCGATAGCGGCCGAGCATCAGATTCTCGAGCACGGTGCCGTTTTCGAACAGATTGATGTTCTGGAAGGTCCGCGCGATGCCGAGTGCCGCGACCTGGTGCGACCCGATCCTTGTGATGTCCGCCCCCTCGAACAGGATGCGTCCGGCCCCGACATCGAAGATGCGGCTGATCAAATTGAAGACGGTGGTCTTGCCCGCGCCGTTGGGGCCGATGATCGAAAACACCTCGCCCCGCCGCACGTCGAAGCTGGCGCCGTCGACGGCCTTGATGCCGCCGAAATTCACCGCCAGATTTTCGACCGCGAGCATGTCCGTCACCAGCGCTCGGCCTTGGCGAAAGTCTTGTTCCGCTTCAGCTCGCCCTTCTTGTAGAACGGGAATTGGCCGAAATAATGCTTGATCTTCATCCAGATGCCATAGATCCCCAGCGGCTCGACGATGATGAAGAACAGCAGCAGGAAGCCGTAGACCGCCGCCTCCAAGCCCGGCTGCTCGGCGATGAAGCTGGGCAGGAAATCCTTGATCTGCGAAATGAGCTGCGGCAGCGCCACGACGAAGATCGCGCCATAGACCACGCCGTGGAGCGAGCCGATGCCGCCGATGAAAATCAGCACCAGAAGCTCGATCGACATGGTGATGGTGAATTGCTCGGGGCTGATGAAGCGGATCGCGTCGGCGTAGAAAGCGCCGGCGAAGCCCGTCAGTGCCGCGCTCACCGCAAAGGCAGTCAGCTTGGTGCGCGCGAGGTTCACGCCCATCGCCTGGGCCGCCGTCTCGCTGTCGCGCACCGCCATCATCGCGAGACCCGAGGGCGAGCGCAGCAGATTCTTGATGCCGAGCATCGCCAGAATCGCAACCGCGAGCACGACATAGAATTTGTCCATCGGCGTCCGCGCCGGCCAATCGCCGAAGCTCATCGTCTTGACCATCAACCCGGAGGGGCCGTTGGTGACGACCTCCCAGCGGGTCAGGATTTCCTCGATGATGAAAGCGAAGGCGAGCGTCGCGATCGCGAGATAGATGCCGTGGAGCCGCAGCGCCGGCAGTCCGACCACGATGCCAATGGCGGCGGCGAACGCGCCGCTGGCGATAAGCGCCAGCGGAAACGGCACGCCCCATTTCTGGAGCACGGCCGAGCTATAGGCGCCCACCGCCATGAACGCGGCATGGCCGAGCGAGATCTGCCCGGTATAGCCCGACAGCAGCATCAGCCCCGCGCCGGCAATGACATAGATGCCGACAAAGACGCCGAGCGTCAGGACGTAAGGCGGCGCGAAGATCGGACCGACGACGAGCGCCAACGCTAACAGAGAATACCAGAAGACATCGCCGCGATCCTTGAACAGGCGAATGTCGTAGTCGTAATCGGTCTTTTTGACGAACTCCATGGCCGGCTCTAGACGCGCGTCTTGAGCGAGACGCCGAACATGCCCTGCGGGCGGACCATCAGCACCAGCAGGAGGACCACGTAGGCCGCCACCGATTTGAAGCCGGGCGGGAGATAGAGGCCGGAAAGTTCCTCGACGACGCCGATGATGATGCCGCCCACCACCGCGCCCGGAATGCTCCCGAAGCCGCCGAGCACGGCGGCCGGAAACGCCTTGAGACCGATATAGCCGACATTGACGTGAACGAAGGCGATGGGCGCCAGCAGCACGCCGGCGATGCAGGCGACGCCGGCCGACAAGGCCCAGACCAGCGAGAACATGGATCGCACTGGAATGCCGACATAACCGGCGGCGAGCTGGCTTTGCGCTGTTGCCTGCATGGCGACGCCGATTCGCGTGAAGGTGAAGAACAGATAAATCACCGCGACGAGCACGATGGTAACCACGATGACGCTGATATGCTCGTAGGAGATCGCGATGCCCGCGAGCCGCAGCACCTTTCCCGCCACCGGATTGTCGATGGTATGCGTCTCGGTGCCCCAACCGGGCACCATGCTGGCGAGCGCGCGGATCAGCGTGGCGAGGCCGACGGTGGCGAGCACGATCGAGAAGGTCGAATAGCCGATCAGGCGGCGCAGCACGAAGTGATTGAGCGCCGCGCCGAAGATCGCGGTCGCGACGAAGGCCAGCGGCACGCCGACGAAAAAGGGCAGATGCCAAAGGTTGATGAAGGTGAAGGCGAAGAAGGCGCCGATCATCATCAACTCGCCCTGGGCGAAATTCACGATCTCGGTGGCCTTGTAGATCAGGACGAATCCGAGCGCCACCAGCGCGTAGATGCAGCCGATCGAAATGCCGCTGACCAGACCCTGGAGGAAAATAATCATTTGACGAATGCCGCCCGTGCTGGCGCGAAACGTGCGCCCAATCGCGGCTAATTCTCCCGACCTCTTTTCTTTCTAACCGAGGTTAGCAGCAGGTCAAGCGATATAACAATCATCTATTGCTACAGTTAAGCGCTACGATGAGTGCGGGTTACTTCGGCTGCACGTTCGGATCGCCGCCGGGCGTTCCTGGGGGCGGAATGACCGGCATGCTTTTCGGCCCGGTGTCCGGCGGCGTCACAACGCCCTTGTCATTGGTCAGCGGCGGGCGCACCACTCCACCTGAATCGGAAAGGCTCTTACTGAGCGATTTGCTCTCCCTCTGCTGCGCTGGATCCTGCGGCACCGTTTGGGGCGCTTGCTGTTTTTCTGGGTGAGCATTCCCTGAATCTTGTGCGAATGCGGGCGCGCTTGCCGCGGCCGCTCCGACCAGGGTTAACCCGAGGATGAATGTCACTGCTTTCATCGCCTCCTCCTCAGCCGGTTCCCGTCGCCTGTCGTCCGTCTTCCCGAACGTCACCCCATGATCTGGGCAACCTTGCGCAAATCGTCAACGAAACGCGCAATTTCCATAGCGCGCATGGCCGGGTCCCGGCGCAGTAGCGAGGGACATTCGTGACGTATGCCGGGCACTAGGTCGTCGGCGACGCAGCGGTCAAGCAACTCATCGGTCGATTGAACTTCGGCTTTCCAGGTTAACCGAACTGATAGCCAGAGAGCGCCTTGCCGACGATGCGATCGCTATAAACGCGCCGCCCGACATCGTCGTCCGCGGCACCGGCGGCAACAAGGAGGGGCAGAAAATGCTCCTCGCGCGGATGCGCGGCGCGGGCGGCGGGCGCGGCTTCCCAATCCGCGAGCTTGGCGTTGCGTCGCCCGGGATCCGGATCGGCGACGGCGTCGGTCAGCCAGTCGTCGAACCGGACGGAATCGGCGTTGGCTTGCTGCGTCTGCTGAAAGAGCGCGCGGTTGTTGTGATAGCTCATGCCGGAACCGACGATCAGCACGCCTTCGTCACGCAGCGGCGCCAGGGCCTTGCCCAGCGCGAGATGGGCGGCGGGATCGAGACTGGACAAAAGCGACAGTTGCACCACCGGCACATCGGCATCGGGGTACATGAGCTTGAACGGGACGAAGACGCCATGATCGAGACCGCGTTTGCTGTCCTCTTCGGTCTGGAAGCCGGCTTGCGTTAACAGGCCTCGCACGCGGGTCGCGAGGGCCGGAGAACCCTTCGCGGGATAGGTCAGGCGGTAAGTGTGCTCGGGGAATCCGTAGTAATCGAAGAACAGCGTGTGATCAGTCGCCGTATTCACCGTCGGGCGCGGCGTTTCCCAATGCCCGGAAATCACCAGGATCGCGTTAGGGCGCCGCCCCAGCATGGCATTGATGCCCCGAAGATAGATGGCGAGCCGGTCCCACAAATACGGCGGCATAGGCGGCGGTACGTCCATAAAGAAGCAGGGTCCGCCGCCATGCGGAACGAATAACGTCGGCAAACGCATCGCATCACTCGACATGAAGACTGTCTCCTACCGCGCTATCGCATCGGGCGACAGCGACCGCCATTTGGTCGGCAAGACATATAGCGCAGGATTGCGCCTTCGCGAAGTAGCCTGCATGGACAGGTTAAGGGAGCACGCCTATATAGCGTCATGGATCGGATTCCCTTCATCAAAATGCATGGACTCGGGAACGATTTTGTCGTGCTCGATGCGCGCACGCAGCCGATCGCGATCGACGATAAAGCGGCCCGCGCGATCGCGGATCGGCGGCGCGGCGTCGGCTGCGATCAGGTCATTGTCCTGGAGCCGCCGCGCAATGCCTCGGCGCATATTTTCATGCGCATCCGCAATGCCGACGGTGGCGAGGTCGAGGCGTGCGGGAACGCGGCACGCTGCATCGGCGATCTCGTCATGCAGGAGAAGCAATCGACCCGCGCCGTCATCGAGACCGCGGCCGGTCTGTTGTGGGCGGAGGCGCGCGGTGGCGACCGAGTGAGCATCGATATCGGCGAAGCGAGACTCAGCTGGCGCGAGATACCCCTCGCGGTCGAATGCGACACACTTCATGTGCCGCTGGCTCTTGGCCCGCTCGCGGATCCGGTCGCGACCGGCATGGGCAATCCGCATGTCACGTTCTTTGTGGCGGAGGCCGAAGCAATCGATTTGGCACAGTTGGGGCCGATCCTCGAACACGATCCGATATTCCCCGAGCGCGCGAATATCGGTGTCGCGCAAATTCTTTCGGGCACCGAGATTCGGCTCCGCGTCTGGGAGCGCGGGGCGGGCATCACTTCCGCGTGTGGAACCGGCGCTTGCGCCGCGCTGGTCGCCGCGCATCGGCGCGGATTGACGGGGCGCGAGGCGGAGTTGGTTCTCGATGGCGGCATTCTTCAAATCGCATGGCGCGAGGACGGTCATGTCATGATGACCGGGCCCGCCGCGGTAAGTTTCACCGGCTTCCTCGGTCGATCGTTTCTTGCCTGAATATCTGCCTTGGCCTCGCTCGATATCGTCACGTTTGGCTGCCGACTGAACGCCTTCGAATCCGAAACGATCCGGCGCCATGCCCAAGCCGCCGGCCTGGAAGATGCGATCGTCGTCAATACCTGCGCCGTTACCGCCGAGGCGGAGCGCCAGGCGCGACAGACGATCCGGCGCCTGCGCCGCGAGCGGCCGAAGGCGTTGCTCATCGTCACGGGCTGCGCCGCGCAAATCGATCCGGCGCGCTATGCCGCGATGCCCGAGGTCGATCGGGTGCTGGGTAATATCGAGAAGCTGCAACCGAACAGCTACCGCCCATTCGGCCCCACTATTCTGGCCGGTGACATTTCTGCGGTGCGCGAGACGGCGTCGCACCTGGTCGATGGGTTTGAAGGGAAAGCGCGGGCTTTCGTCGAAGTGCAACAGGGTTGCGACCATCGGTGCACCTTTTGCATCATTCCCTATGGCCGCGGACCGAGCCGGTCCGTACCGGTAAACGCAATCGTCGCGCAGGCGCGCCGGCTGGTCGAAAACAATTATCGCGAACTCGTGCTCACCGGAGTCGATATCACCGCCTATGGCGCGGATCTGCCGGAGCGCCCGACCCTCGGAACCCTGGTCCGAGGTGTGTTGGGCGCCGTTCCGGAGCTGCCGAGGCTGCGCCTTTCGTCGCTCGATCCGGCGGAAATCGACGAAGCGCTGTGGCGAGTCGTCGCCGAGGAGCCGCGCCTCATGCCGCACCTTCATTTGTCGCTTCAGGCCGGCGACGACTTGATCTTGAGGCGCATGAAACGCCGCCACCTGCGACAGGAGGCTTTGGCGGTCTGCGCCCGGGCACGACGTTTGCGGCCGCAGATTGCGCTTGGCGCCGATCTCATCGCTGGGTTTCCAACCGAGACCGATGCCATGTTCGAAAACACATTGGCTCTGGTCGCGGAAGCGGAACTCGATTACGGCCACATCTTTCCCTTCAGTCCCCGCCCGGGCACGCCGGCCACGCGGATGCCACAGGTTCCAAGATCCCTGATCCGGGAGCGCGCGGCCACGCTGCGCGAAGCCGCGGCGAAGTCGCTGGCTCACTCGCTTACTCGTCGTGTCGGCACAAATGCCTCGGTGTTGGTGGAACGCCGGGGTTTCGGCAGGAGCGAGCATTATGCGCCGGTCCGATTTTCCGCCGCCGCTCGCGCGGGAGAGATTTTGCCGCTGCGCGTCGCATCGGCCGGCGCCGATTCGCTCCTCGGCGAAGTGGCATGAGCGAGCGGAGCTCTTGGCTCGGCAGACTGAAGACGGGGCTCGCCCGTTCCTCCGGCCGCATCGGCGAGGGCATCAGCGTGATTTTCGCGCGTCGCCGCCTGGACGATCAAGCACTTGCCGAATTGGAGGAGCTGTTGATTTCGGCGGATCTGGGAGTCGGATTGGCGCGAGAGGTGACAGACCGACTTCGTGGGACCCGCTTCAACCAGGAAGTCACGCAGGAAGAAATTCGCGCGGCACTTGCCGAAGAGGTGACGAAATCGCTCGATCTCGTCGCGAAGCCGTTTCGCTTCGACCCTGCCCACAAGCCGACCGTGATTTTGGTAATCGGCGTCAATGGCAGCGGCAAGACCACGACCATCGGCAAGCTCGCCAAACTTTATCGAGAGGAAGGCCGTCAAGTCGTCATCGCGGCCGGCGATACGTTCCGGGCCGCGGCGGTCGAACAGCTGAAGATCTGGGGCGAACTGGCCGGCGCCCCAGTGCTGACCGCGCCGCCGGGAGGCGACTCCGCGGGTCTCGCTTATGACGCCTTCGCCGCGGCGAAGCGACAGGATGCGGACGTACTTCTGATCGATACCGCGGGGCGGCTTCATAACAAGGCCGATCTCATGGCCGAATTGCAGAAGATTCTGCGTGTTCTCCGAAAGCTCGATGCCTCGGCGCCGCATTCCATTCTGCTGATATTGGACGCGACCGTCGGCCAAAGCGCGATCCAACAGGTCGAGACGTTTCGCGACCTGGTCGGCGTTACCGGCATGATCGTGACCAAGCTCGATGGCTCGGCGCGGGGCGGTGTCCTGGCGGCGCTGGCGGAAAAATTCGGCATCCCCGTCCCCTATATCGGAATCGGCGAGGCCGTCGACGATCTGCGTCCGTTTCGTGCCGCGGACTACGCCCGTAGTTTGGTCGGTCTCAATCCGACAAATGACGGTTGACAAGCATTAACTTTAATACCTGGGTTACTTTACTAAAATGACCTGAAAGCTTGCGGAAAAGCCCGAATCGTGGCTGACTTGGTGGCTGCGTCGCCGGTCTTCCTTGCAAGGAGTAAAGCCCCTTTGAGGCGCCAGATTGTCGCCATCGTCGACGATCGCATTACCAATCTGAAGATCCTCGAGCGGCTGGCGGCGTCGCTCGAAGGCGGGGTCGAAGTGCGGACATTCACCCATCCGCAAGCGGCGCTGGATTTTGCCGCGGGCGAGCCGCCCGATCTCTTGATCACCGATTTCAACATGCCAGAACTGGATGGCGCCGAGTTCATTCGCCGCCTCCGCCGGCAACCGACTTGCACCGATTTGCCGGTCATGGTGATCACCGCTTACGAGGACCGGGATCTGAGGCTGTTGGCGTTGGAGGCCGGCGCGACCGACTATCTCCTCAGCCCGGTCGACCATCACGAATTCCGCGCGCGGTCGCAGAATTTGCTCACCTTGCGACGCCAGCAATTGCTGCTGAAAGAGCGCGCCTCGACGCTCGAGGAGCAGATCCGTCTCGACGAGCAGCGCCATCGCGACGAGCTGCAAAAGAGCCACGAATTGCTGTTGCGCGTGATCGACGCCATGCCGGTGATGGTAAGCGCCACCGACCGCGACGGGCGCTTCGCCTTCGTCAACAGCTCGTTTGCGCACCGCTTCGGCACGAACGCGGCCGCGATGATCGGCAAGCTTCCGACAGCGCTGCGCGGCGACGCCGAAACCCAAGCCGCGATGGAGCGTGCCCGGCAAATCATCGAGGGCATGCGCTTGCCCGGACCCTTCGAGGAAGCGACCATATTGCCGAACGGTACGCGGCGCGTCCTCCTGAATAACCTCGCCTTGCTGCGAGACGCCGGCGGCAAGCCGTCGATGGTGGTCTCGGCCGCTCTCGATATCACCGACCGCAAGGAAGCCGAGCTGGCCCTGATCGCCGCCAAGGAAGAGGCCGAGCTAGCGAGCCGCAGCAAGACCGAATTCCTCGCCAATATGAGTCACGAGCTCCGCACGCCGCTGAACGCGATCATCGGCTTCTCGCAACTCATGGCCGACGAGGTCATGGGGCCCATCGGGAGCGCGCGGTATGCCGGCTATTCGCGCGATATTTGCGCCAGTGGCCTGCATCTCCTGCGCATCATCAGCGACATTCTCGACGTCTCCAAGCTCGAAGCCGGCAAGATCGAAATCGACGAGGAGGATGTCGAGCTGGCGGCGATCGTGCGCGATCTCCTGCACCTCGTCATCGAGCGCGCCCAGGCGCTCGACGTGACCATCGACGTGTCGTTGCCGCCCGATTTGCCGCATATTCGCGGCGACGCCTTGAAGCTGAAGCAGGTCCTCCTCAATCTCATCACGAACGCCATCAAATTCAGCCATTCCGGCGGCCGTGTCACGGTGAGCGCGGAACGGCTGCCGGATGGCCTCCAAATCCAGGTCGTCGATCGCGGCATCGGCATGGACGCCGCCGAGATCAAGACCGCGGTCACCCGCTTCGGCCAGGTCGCGAGCGCCTGGAGCCGCAAGCACCACGGCACCGGTCTAGGCCTGCCGCTGGCGATGGGGCTGGTCGAGCTGCATGGCGGCCATCTCGTCATCGACAGCGGCAAGGGTAAGGGCACCACCGTGACGATCTGGCTGCCGCCGGATCGCGTCATCCCGACGGGGATGGCCCTGACGGCGTAAGCGCGCCCAATCCGGTCAGTTGATCGAGGCCTTGCTTTTGTAGCGGTCGATGGCCCCCTTCAAAAGCGCATATTCCTGGCAGGTTTGGGCGCCGCACGCGGCCCGCAACGTTGACAAATGCCGCTCGGCCTTCGGCAGTTGGTTTGTTTCGAGATAGGCCTCGCCTTCATATTCGAGCGCGCCCTTGTGCGCGGGATCGAGCGTCAGCGCCTTGTCGTAATGGGCGAAGGCCTCGGCATAGCGGCCGCGCATGCGATAGGAATAGCCGAGCATATTTTCCAGATCGGCGCTGCGGTCGTTGCGACGCGTGAGATCGCTCAGAAGCGTGATCGCGGTGTCCCAATCCTTGAACTGGACGGCCTGCCGCGCCTGCTGGAAGGTCGCGGCATCGCGATCTTCCAAATTCGGCTTGATATCGACATTGGGCGCCGTGCCATAGGCGAGCGCCGGCGTCGCGGCGCCGAGCCACAGAACGAGCATCGCGGCCCACAATCCCGGATTCGTCATGTGTCCTCTCTCCATGGTGAAAGCGCTGCCTATTCCGCGGCCATCAGGCGTCCGGTCGGGTTTTTCGAGGCCCGCATCTCGCGCCAATAGGCGTCGACGAAATTGAAATTGTCGGGCGCCACGAAATCGCCGCCGCGCGCGGCCAGGAACGCGTCGGGATTGTCGACGCCCGGCGGCACGATGCCCTGGTCCTTGAAATCGCGCACCGCCTGCAACAGGCGCCGGCGGGTCACGCCGATCATGGCGTCGCTCGGCGTCAGATGCTCGAAACTGTGATCGACGATCGGCCCCATGCTTTCGGTCATGCACTGGTCTTCGAGCGTGATGTTGTGAAGGCCCGAGAAGCTGCGGCCGCTGACCTGCGCCTCGCGGTCGATCCTGTAATCGTTCGAGGCATTGGTGCCGAGACGGAAGCGGCCGAGCCAGTCGGTCGTGTTCGGCAGCATGTTGAAGGTGCCGAAATTGACGCCGGGGATCGGCTCGCCGGTCTTCAGGAGGCGCGCCTTGGGCGTGGTGTCGTTCCAGGCCCAGATGAAGAACATGCAATGGGTGTCGTCGAGAGGGACCCAGGCGCGCGCCACGACATGGGTCGAGAAATCGCCGTCGGGCGGGATCGTCCAGAACGGAAACAGGAAATGCGCGACGCGCCAATAGGTCGAACCGGATTCCGCCGGGCGGTGGGCACCATACATCGTGCCCCAATCCGTGGTCTCGACCGCATATTCCGGCGCGCGGTCCTTCATCGAATAATACCAGGTCGAGCCGGGCATCAGCTCCTTCCAATCGAGCGCGCCGGCATGGAGGAAGGCGAAATGCGAGGTGTCGATATCGCCTTCGAGCGCCTGAAGGTAATTGCATTCGCGCTGCACCACGCCGATGCGGACCTGATCCGGCGGCATCAACGTCGCCTCGTGCATGGGGAGCGGCGGCGCCTTCTCGCGCGCGCCCATATAGACCCAGATCACCCCGTTGCGCTCGGAGGCCTTATAGGCCTTGGCCTTGATCTTCGCGCGCGAATCCTGATGCGGCGGCAGGTTGGGCTGATCGAGGCAGTTGCCGTCGACATCGTATTTCCAGCCGTGATAGATGCAGCGCAGCCCGTTCTCCTCGTTGCGGCCATAGAACAGCGAGGCGCAGCGATGCGGACAGCGATGGTCCATGACCCCGATTCGGCCGGAACTGTCGCGGAAGGCCACCAGCTTTTCGCCGAGCAACATCAGGCGCGTCGGCGGCTCGTCGGCTTTGAGCTCGCTCGATAGCGCCGCCGGAATCCAATATTCCCGCATCAAATCGCCCATCGGGGTGCCGGGGCCGACCCGGGTCAGTAGCTCGCTCTCCGCTTTCGTCGTCACGGTCTCGCTCCTTGGTTGGAACCCCTATTCCATGAGAGCGGAGGCGCCAAGTCAACCCGCCTCAATTCCGCGTGACCGCCGGCGCTCCGGGTGCGGCGCCTGCTCTCCTGCAAAAGCATCGGATTTCCCAGCAAAAGCGCACCGAGCAGGCTCGTTCGAGACCGCCGGAATAAGCGAGAACGGCGGAAAACCGCGATCCCGCCACCGCACCGCTCCCTGCTCCCCCTGTTCCTGCAGGGAATCTGCAGGGTAATGGTTAATTTCACTCCCGGCCCCTTTCGTTTCGCGCCGGAAAAATTGGGTTCGTTCGGTAAAATTTATTCTTTTCACTCTGCCCGACCGCCCTTGGCCGCCACCCTCCTCGAACCTGTCCCACCCCTTCGAAATTGTATTTTAGCACAAATCAGGAACAAATGCAAGGTAAAAGAGCGGGCCCTAGGACGTCCTCAATAACTACTAGAGGCTGGCAGGGCGGGACGCCATAGGGCTTGCACGGCATGCAAATTTCCGCTTATTTCGCGAATTGTTAAATTAAATTAACGCCGTCCGCGCGGGCTGACCGGATTGCGTCGAATGGGGATTGCGACGGATCGGCCCGGGGGTCACGGGGGCGTATCATGTTCACGACATCCACCATGTCGCGCGGCTTGTTGCTCGCGGGGGTATCGTCGCTGGCGCTGATGAATGTGTCGGCGCTCGCCGGGACGCTCGCCCTGCCGGAGAGCGGGACCACCAGCCAGAGCGGTTCGGCCTTCGAGGTCACCAACAGCAAGGCCGGCGCCGCGACAATGTCGCTGGGTTCGCCGAACGCGATCCGGGGCAATGCCAGCGGCGCGAACGGCATCGGCATCCTCGGCGTCAATTCCGACAGCGGCGAAGCTGGCCGCTTCGTCCTCGACGGCGCCCGTCCGGGAAATGCCAGCGCCGCGCTTGTGGCGATCGCCTCGGGCGGGAGCAAGACAGTGGAGGGTCCCTACGGCTTCGCCGGCATTTTCGAGATCACCAATGCGATGAACGATTCGCCCGCGCTGCGGGTGCAGACGGCGGGCAACGACAGCCACGCGCTCGAAGCGGTCAATAGCGGCGTCTCCACCGGCAATGTGCACAACGCCAACGACGAGGGCGGCATCGCCGGCTATTTCGAGATCGAC
>Ga0182024_10007957_pt1 | contig 22635 bp, 20 predicted proteins | sample P32metaG_FD_120480 | JGI IMG/M metagenome (GOLD analysis project Ga0182024, IMG submission 120480) | Permafrost microbial communities from Stordalen Mire, Sweden - P3-2 metaG (Illumina Assembly) | ecosystem: Environmental > Terrestrial > Soil > Wetlands > Permafrost | place: Sweden: Stordalen... | reverse complement strand
AGCTGGTGGTAATGTGAATCTTGGGGCCGTGGGTGCCCCGCCTGCCGGTTAGCGAACGGTCTCCGTTGTCGTCGGATTCTTGCAGCGCGGGATCGTCGAAGTCGTTATCGATTTCGCCGGAGCGCGAGGCGGCGGCGATTTCGAAGCCCGAATTTCCTGGGAGCGTCAGATTCACTCCGCCGGAATCGTTGGCCAGATTAATTTCGTCGCGCGGCGGTTGTTCGTAGGTCACTTGCAGGTCCCCGTGCGAATTGATCACCTTCAGGCGGCCGGCTACTTTTTCAATCTGAATGTCGCGATTGTGGGTGCTGATCTCCGCATCGCCGGCTACGTCGGTAAGGTCTAGGCTGCCTGAGTCCATTTCCAGCTGGCCGGTCAGGTGAAGAAGGTTCATCTTGGTGCGCGCGGAGTTGTAAGTGACGGACTGCTTCACGTTCTGGATGCGGATCGGACCGTAGAATTCGCCGTCGATCGTGGCGTCGCCGGTAACGTCGGTAGTTTCCACTTCGTTTCCGTGTCCGGTGATCTGGACGTTGCCCTTGATGTCGGTAACCCTGGCTGTGCCGCCCTGCAAATCCACGTTCACATTTCCAGAAACGCCGGAAATTTCCACGCTCCCGGAAATGGCCGAGGCGTGCAGCGTGCCGGTGATATCGGAGACGCTCACGTCTCCATGCGAGGTAGTCGCAATCAGATTTACGGCCTTGGGCAAATGCACTTCCAGATCGACGTCCGCGGTGCCATTAAAAGATTCTTTGATGTCGGGCCGGATTTCATAGCCGCCGGGAATTTCCTTCACGGTGACGCCGATATTCCGAGCATGGCGCCGGGCCTGATCTTCGGTGGTGGCGGAGGCGGTTTTATTGGCGACCACTCGCAGGCTGTTGGTTTCGTCGGCGTAGACGGTGATATTCCCGCGTTCGGTGGCGACGTTTACCTGGGCGCCGGCTTTGATCGCTTGAACGGGTACTTCGTCGGTCTCCGAATACTTTTGGGAGAAGACGCTATCTCCCAAATCCCACTTGAAGTGATTGCGTACATTTTCGCTGACCGCCAATCCGCCGATGGCCAGCGCAAAGACCAGAACCAGCGCCAATTCGCCGCCGGTAATGATCGGGGGCCTGGTTTGTCCCGTATTCTGGGCCGCGAAATTATCGAACATCTTCGAGAGTCCCCAGACGATCAGCAGAACCGGCCAGTAGCGGGCGAGGGCGTGGACCAGATTCATCTCGGGGTAATGCTCGTGAAGCAGCAGCAGAACGCCGATCAGGATCAGCAGCAGGCCGCCGAATATCGATCGCCGTTGTCCGGAATCATTGGCCATGTGTTTGGGCGGTTCCAGGGGCAGCGGGAGTGGCGGGATTAACGGGAGCTGTAGGCTCGGCGCTGATGTGGCCATCAGTGGGCGCTACGGCGCGCAGGATTTTCACCACGCCAATTACGATCAGCAGGATCGGGGAGAGCCGCGCGAAATTGACGTAGTCGTGACTAACCTGGGCGATCAAGAAGAGCACGCCGATGGTGATCAGTAGCACCGGTCCCATGATGCCTCGCAAGCGGCAGCGTGCACAGGTGCAGCGAATTGGTTGGTCCGCCATGCTCATTTCTCCTTTTGCGGGCCCCTACGAGGGGCGCTGCGTCCGCCGGAATAACAACCACACACCCAAGCCGATCAGTGCCACTGGCCAGCCGCGCTCGACCCACTCGCCGCGCAGCAAACCAAAATTGCCAAGCAGAAAGAGCATTCCCAGCGCGATCAAGATGATCGCTCCGATCGGCTGGTTGGAGGGAACGCCTTCGAACAGCGGCGCCGGGCCTCCGCCGGCCTGGCGGAGCTTGGCGACGCGATAGGCGTCGATGGGCATGTAGCAGATGAAGGCGACCAGCAGCACGATGCAAATGGCTTCGTAGGCGTCGCTGGTGTCCGATGCGCTCACCGCTCCGACCAGCGCCGCGAAGACGATCACGTGAATCAGCGCCTTCATATACTCGCCGTTGTAGACCGCGCCCAAGCCCGGGATGATTCCAAGTCCGAGTGCCGCTCCGGGATGACTGATTCCGGGCGGCGGTGTTGCCGGGAGTGGAGCTGCCACCAGCGTTCCCAAGCAATCTTCGCAATACAGTGCGCCTTTCACTTCACGCGTACAGGACGCGCACATTGGCTTACCGCAGTTTCGGCAGTAGCCGGTCGCGTCCACTTCGGTGTGAATCGCACACTTCATCGCAGGCTCCTGCCCGGGCTCGGTAACAGCGCGAAGGCCATGACTATGGCGCGGCGATTGGCGCTCCGCCCGGGATGCGGGGCGCCTTGAGATTTCTGCTGATCACCGGGAACCGGGGAAGGCGGTTGCTGTTCCTGCGCCGGCTCGGCCTCCGGGCGCAGACGGCTCTGAATCTCGTAGACCACTCGGAGATCGTTCACGAACCGGGCGCTTCGTGCATACACCAGATGCGCGTGGCGATTTGCCGAACGGACCAGATTCATCGGATTCATGTCGGCATGTTTCAGCCGGGCCGGCGAGGCACCCAGAGCGTGGAAAGTAATCACCAAGCTGAGAGCGGCGACGGCGAAGCCGACGGCAAACCGCGGTTGCAACATCGCGGGGAACCAGGCCAGCCATCGGCGCAAAGATTTTTGGCGGATGCGCGGCCCCAAAGTGGCGTCGAGAATCTTGCCAATGAGCTGAGCAGGCGCCTCCAGCATCTCCAGGCTGTCTACGTGGGAGAGCGCCCCGCCAACCTGGGCTACCAGTTGAGTGCAACTGGGACAGGTATCCAGATGCGCGGAGAACTCCGCGCGCTCCTGGAATGAGAGCTGAGCGTCAAGGTAATCGCTCAAGCGCTCTTCGATTTGTGTGCAGTTCCAGTTCATGGTGTTCGGCTCAACTCGTTTCCTTCAATATTCTCCGGCATCGCATGCATCATGCGGGCCGCAAACCCATCGATTCCAAAACCCTGGCCAGCTCGATCCGTCCCCGGTTGATTCTCGATTTTACAGTGCCTTCGGGGACTTCTAACACCTGGCGAATTTCGTCGTATTCCAGACCTTGCAAGTCGCGCAAGATCACCGCTTCGCGAAGCTCAGGCGAGAGCTTGGCTAGCGCTTGCTGCACCTGACCGCTCAATTCGTTGGCCAGCGCCTGCTTGTCCGGAGTGCGGCCGGCGGCATGCTTCTCTTCCAGCACCGGCAACTTGTCTTCGATCGAATCGGTTAATCGGTCTCGCCGCGTGCGCCGGTAGTGGTCCACCAGCAAATTGCGGGTCACTCGGGTGAGCCATGTGGGGAAACCTCCGTAAGCGGCTTGGTACGATGCCAGGGTGCGATAGATCCGCAGAAAGACCTCCTGGCTGAGATCCTCCGCTTCGGACGGACTTCCCGTAAACCGGTAGCAAAGGTTGTAAACGCGCCGGGTATGGCGCTTTACCAGCTCCTCCCAGGCAGGCCCTTCGCCCCGGAGGCACATTTGCACCAGTTGGGCGTCCGCCTCCAATCGTTGTCAGCCTCGCAACCGGCATTCCTTTCGACCTCACTCCTATGAACGCATAATGAGGTCCAAAAGTTCCCCTAGCTAAACGCGCATCTTAGCTGTGGCGCCGGTGCTAATACAAGTGATGGTGCCCGGACCCTTGACACTTTGCGAGGCATACTGCTACGGTCCCGTCAGATGCATCGAACCTTTCTCAAGTATATTTTGGCGGTTGTCGCGCTGCTCGCCGTTGCTGCTTTGCTGTACCGATTCCGTGGTTCCATCACCTTGGAGGGGTTTACCTGGGCTTCGTTTTGGGATGCCATCCGTCATGCACGGGTGTCGCTGTTGGCCCTCTCGATCGTGGCGATCTATGCTTGCTATGCGGTGCGGGCGTTGCGCTGGGCGCGATTTTCGCAGGCCATGGGGCCAGCCAAATTTTCGGGCGTTTATTTGGGGACGATTATCGGGTTCACTGGTGTGGTTGTGTTGGGCCGGGTGGGAGAGCCCATCCGCCCGATACTGATCGCACGCAAGGAAAAACTGCCGGTATCGGGGATGTTCGGAGTGTATATCCTAGAGCGGGTGATGGATGCCGCGGCGACCGCGGTGCTGGCAGGTGTGGCGCTGCTGGCTTTCTCGCGGCATCCAGCCCTCGGACCTAACCACGATAAGTTGATAGCCGCGGCGCGGACCGGCGGTGCGGTGTTGCTGGTCGGCCTGATCGTGGCGGTAGGTTTTCTGGCTTACTTTCGCCTACATGGGGCGCGGAAGCTGGACGCCTGGCTGATTGGGTGGAAAAGCCAAATCGGTTGGCGCGCGAAGTTTGCCGGAATCGTCAGCGGATTCGGCCTGGGATTGCAGGGAATTCGCAACGTAGGAGATTTGGCCGCAGGAATTGGTTATACCGCGGTGCATTGGGTGATGGTGGCTTTGGTGTACGAGTGGATCGCATGGAGTTTCGGAGGCAAACTGGCGGCGCTAACATTTTCGAGTGTGCTGTTAGTCATGGCGTTCACCATGGTCGGTTCCGCGGTCCAACTTCCAGGTGGGGCCGGAGGAGCGCAGGTAGCGACGTACTTGGTATACACGGCGGTCTTCGGGATCGAGAAAGGGCCTGCGGCTGCCGCGGCCATATTGACCTGGCTGATTACTTTTTGCGCGGTCAGCGTAGTGGGCTTGCCGCTGCTTTTCCGGGAAGGTTGGAGTATGGGAGACTTGCGGCGGCTGGCGAGAGCGGAAGCGGAAGCGGAAGAAGCCGGCCGACACATATCCGCGGGCGCGGAGGCCGGAATGGGCCATGATTAGGCCAAGTGGCGGGGAGAAGCGCGCATGAAGTGCCCATTCTGCGGGCATCTAGATGACAAGGTAGTGGACTCGCGCGAGGGCCGCAGCGGCGACCTGATCCGGCGGCGGCGCGAATGCTTGAAGTGCGAGCGCCGCTTCACCACCTACGAACGCATCGACGAAATTCCCTACATGGTGATCAAGAAAGATGGCCGGCGGGAAAAATTCGAGCGGCAGAAATTGCTGCAAGGGCTATTGAAGGCCTGCGAGAAACGTCCAGTTCCGACGGTGAAGCTGGAGGCGATCGTGGACGAGGCCGAACAATTTGTCAGCGATACCACCAAGCGCGAACGCACTACCGAGGAAGTGGGCGAGATGATCATGTCGCGGCTGAAGAAGTTGGACAAGGTCGCCTACGTCCGCTTCGCTTCGGTTTACCTGGATTTTAAGGACGTGAAAGAATTCATGGGAGAACTGAAGGGATTGCTACGCGACCGGCCGGTGAAGTAGCCGCGCGGTTCGCCCGGGGCGCTGAAAACCGACGGCAACGAATTAACGTCATATCACCTCTGTTCCTGCACCCGTAATGATTGATTGGGTTATCTGTCGGATTGCGGAGTCCACACACCGGCGGCAAAGGTTTTGATGGCGCGGAATCCCAGACTCTCGTAGAGACGCACCGCGGCCCTGTTGGAGGATGTAACCGTCAACGAAAGTGTATGGAATTGCCGGGCGCGCAAAGCGCGGACCGCGGATTCCATCAAGTAGCGGCCGAGTCCGTGGCCATGGTGACCGGGCATCACGCAGATTTGGGTGGTGTGGCCCACACCTTCCGAAACGCACGAAGTTAAAACCATTCCGATCGGGCGATCGTGGGTCGCTGGCCGCAATAGAAAAGAAGCTTCCGGCAGAAACTGTCCGCAGCCCGGAAGAATCACGATGTTCCGCAGGAATTTCATTCCTCCCGACTCACTGCAGTATTGATCGTTGATTTCCCCGTCCACATGGTTGGCATAGGCCAGCTGGATCAGCCGGGCGCAGGGCTCGAAGGCTCGGTCGCTCCACGGATCGAGTCGCAATCCGGGGGAGAGAGCCGGGGCTTTGAGGCTGGCGCTGGCGAGGTCCAGCAGCATGAATTGACGCAGGTGCAGGCGGAACTGGCGCGAGAGTTTGACGGATTCGAGCGAGGTGCCGAAAGGCATCAATTGGGCTTCGACCCGCTCGATTCGTGGGGTGGCCCACAAGGTCTCCAGCATGTCTTGCAGCAGGGTGCGGGTAATCTCGGGTTCGGAGGCGTGGGGGGCAACGAACAAACCCCCGATCAGGCCCTTTCGTTCTTCCAAAACGTAGAAACCGTAGCCGACCGGGCGTTCCTCGTGGATCGCCACGGAGCCGCGAAGAGCACGGGAATCAATGAACTTGCGGATCAGTCCAAGAGATGGGCGATAGTCCCACTGAAGCTCGTGCATCCATTGGCGCGCCTCCTCTGCGAAGAGCGGCTCGAGGGAGCGTGACGTTACCTGACGCAGATCCAAGATTTGCATGGCACGGTTCCGGCGGCAAACCGCCTGATGAAAGCCATCCCAGCGGGGCCCAAAAGCCCAGCAAGTCCAACAAAGTCAACAATCCGAGGCCTGTGAAGGACCTCAACAGTGCAGGTCCGAGAAGGTTCCGCAAGGTGAATTATAGCGATTCTGTTCCATTGTGCAGAAAGAAATCGAGATAAGTGAAGGGGAAAGAGAAATTCAGCAATTATGCTAACATCCGCGCGGGGGTAAAACTCTCGCCCTCTAGGCGCGTTTCCCAATCGAATGGCCCTATTTGCAAAATTGCCAGCGCCCTCGAAGCGCCTGGCTAAGTGGATTTCGGGTTTATTGGCCCTGGTGCTGCTGGTCGTCGTGGCCGTGTCCACGATGGCAGGGGTACTACTCTATCAAATCCTGCGCCTGCCGAAGGGCGCCGCCACCCTGGACCTGACCGTAATGATGGGTCATCCCACCGTGGTGACCTACAGCTTGGAGGATGGCGGCCAGCGCGACGGGTGGTTTTTCCCTGGGCAGCGTGGCGCGCCAACCATCATTCTTTGTCACGGCTACCTGTCACAACGCTCGGACATCCTCACGCTGGCCTCGGCTTTGCAGGAGCAACAGTTCAACGTTTTTCTAGTGGACTACACGGCAACCGACGCGCCGGCGCCGACCACCACATTGGGATACAAAGAGTCGGTGGAGTTGCGCTCCGCATTGCAGACCCTGGCTGGGCGCGACGATGTGGACATCAATCGTTTCGGAGTCTGGGGCGTGGACATGGGTGCGTATGCAGCTATCGAACTCGCTTTGAAGGACCAGCGCGTGGCTGGCTTGGTCCTGGATTCCGTCTATTCCACACCGCTCGATGTGATTAGCCAGGAAGTAAAGCGCTCGGGACTGTCGGTGGTGCCGTTGGTAACGAGTTTCACCGAGTGGGGATTCGGGATTGTGAACGCCAGCTATCGCAACGAGCCTCCCGTCTCCGCGCGGATTTCGAATCTGGCGGGACTGCCTAAGCTATTCATTGAAACCGATGCCCGGCCGTCCCTGGCACAGACCACGCTGGAGTTGTACCGGATTGCGCCGCAACCCAAAGATCTGTGGGAAGGGAAGCAGAGATATTGGGAGATGGGTGACGACGATCGCAAGTCTTACGAGAACCTGGTGGTGGCGTTCTTCCTGAAAAACCTTCCGGCATCCGCCAGCAAACACTAGCAGCGGGGTTCCGTTCCTCTCCCGGGTCAGTGGCTCGTGGGTAGTACCACTACGGGCCTCACTTCGACGGGATAGTCCGCCCGAAGATAATCCACGACCGGAAAATCCCCGCTCGTAAAATTCATGTCCAGGGCGACGAAATCTCTACCCGAGCGGCGAATTTCCTCGACCCCAGTGGGATTCGTAAATACCAGCGCTTGGTCCGGACTTTCCGGATTCCACTCGGAGATTTCACGCTGCGCGTAAAAATTCAGGCCGAACTCCCACGACCGGTTCAGATGCAATTCCTGCCATGGAAGTTCCATTGCTTTGGTTTTCCCCGCACGGTTCACCATAACTCTGGCGGTCAGGTAGGGATCGATCTGCGGGAGGACCCGCCGTCCGGCGTCCTCGGCGAGCGCGGCGAATGCCAGCGCAACTACCAGGATGGATATGGCCCCGCGGCCGGAAAGCGCCAGCCATGAAATCGCGATTCCGGCCACCGCAATGAACAGCAAAAGATGATGCACGTGGTTGGTCAGTGGGGCTGCCGACGGTGCCGGCGCGAACTGGAGTTTCTCGGCAATCAATATATTGAAACGGTGCACCGCCAAGGCCAGGCCCACCAAAAACCACAGTACACCCACCGTCGCCAGCACACCGCTCCCTGCCGTTGCTCGCGCAGAATCGATCAGCCGCTCGCCGCTCACCGCTAGCAGCAGTATCAGTGCGGGGACCGCTGGCAAAATGTATCCAGGCAGTTTGGAATGCGAAAAACTGAAGAATACAAATGGGAAAAATATCCAGCAGGCCAGAAAGAATGCCGGCGAGGATTTCCAATCCTGACGGAGCCAGGAACTGAACGCATCGAAAGCCACCGCGATCAGCAGCGGAGTCCAGGGGAAAACCGCCACCAGGAGCACTGGCAGGAAGAACCAGAACGGCTGATGGTGCTGAAATACAGGCGTGAGGTAGCGGTCGAAATTGTGGTGGATCAGGAAGGTGCTCAGAAAAGCGGGGTTGCGGCACGCGCAGACCACGTACCACGGCAGCGCGACTACGCCGAACGAAATCAGACACGCGGGATGAAAGAACCTTCCCAGCATGCGCCATTGCCTAGTGGCGATGGCCCACAGCGCCAGGCTGCCCCCGGCCACAATTATCGCCGCGGGACCTTTGGCCAAAGTTGCCGCGCCCAGCGCCGCGCCGAAGAAAACCCGATCCGGTGTGGCCGTAGGGAAAGTGGGCGGCGCGCCAGGCGCGATCTTTCCCAGTGCGCCCTCGCGGTAGAGAATTCCCGCGGCGGTGGCGAGCGTGATGGTGATGAATGCCGAGAACAGCATGTCTGGCGTGGCGGCGCGCGCGAAGCCGACTGTAGCGACGGTGGGAAACATTAGCAGGGCGATCCATGCGGTTCGGCGGCCGTAGAATATCCAGGCGAGCATGGCGATCGTGAATGCCGCGGCAAGCGCTGCGAGTGCCGAAGGGATGCGCGCGGCGTACTCCGGCGATTTGAGGATTCGGAAGCCAACGGCTGCGCCCCAGTAGAACAGCGCCGGTTTTTCGAGCCATGGCCGGCCGTAAAGCTTCGGAGTGACCCAATCGCCGGTGGAGGCCATGCTTCGGGCGATCCATGCGTAGCGGACTTCGTCGGGGCCGGTGAGGCCGAGAGCACCCAAGTGGGCGCACAGGCAAAGCACCAGAATGGCGATCGCCAGGGTGGCCGCAATCACTGCCTGGGTCTTTGAAATTTCGCGCATGCGGGGTGAGTCTACCACTCCGTTTGCACGGAGCGCTAACCATTGGCACGCCTTCCCCGACGAGGGTGGGGCCAACATTCAATCCGGGGCAGTCGGGCTAGCTTCGAGGGTTTGGCTTCTGCATAATGTCCCGGCATGCGCGAACGGCTGGAATACTATCTCGCGTTATTTGTCGTGAAGGGCCTGGGGCTAATGCCTCAGAGGGTGGCGCGCTCGGTGGGGGTTTCCGTCGCGAGATTGTTTTTCGCGCTGCGGCCACCGTTACGGCGAACCGCGAATTTTAATTTGCGTCTAGCGTTTCCGGAGTGGACCGAGGCTCAGCGAAAGCAGAATATTTCCCGCATGGTCCGGAATCTTGGGCGCATGGCGGGGGAATTTTCGCAGTTCCCGAAATACACCCCTGAAAACGTGTCTGATGTTGTGGTCATGGTTGGTGAAGAGAATTACGTGGCCGCCGAGCAAGGTGGAAACGGACTACTTTTGCTGGGCGGCCATATCGGTGCCTGGGAGTTGTCCTCATTTGCGCTCGGGTTGTATGGCCACCCGTGCCACTTTCTGGTGCGAGCGATTACCAATTCGCGCGTCGACGCCCTGGTGAACGAATATCGCGGGCTTTCCGGAGGCAAACCTATCGAAAAAAATGAATCGGCGCGAGCGATATTGAAAGTGCTGCGTGGCGGCGGAGCGGTGGGCATACTCGCCGATCACAATACCGCGCTGGAAGAAGGCGTATTCGTCGACTTCTTCGGCGTTCCGGCGTGCTCCACCAGTGGGTTGGCGAGGATTGCGCTGCGCACTGACGCTGCGGTGGTTCCGGTGTACGCGCTATGGGATGAGGCGGTTGGGAAATACCGCCTGCACGTCGATCCGCAGGTGGAATTGATTCGCACTGGGGATTTGGATGCCGACGTTCGCGCCAATACCGCGCGATTCATCCACATCATCGAAAACATCGCTCGCGCCTATCCCGATCAGTGGCTGTGGGTACACAAGCGGTGGAAGACCAGACCGCCGGGCGAGGAACCGATTTATCCTTTTTGACGGCCTTTCTAACGGGCCTTTCCGCAGGCTTTTCCGGCGAGCCTTTTGAGGGCCTTTCGAATGGCCTCGCTGATCAGCGCGGCAGCGCGCCATGCTTTTCCGGGCGCTCCGCGTAAAATTTTTGTTTAGGAAAAAAATATGAAACGGACAGCTCAGGAACTGGCGGATTACCTGGGAGCACATCTCAGCGGAGATCCGACGGCAGGGATCGCGGGACTGGCTTCTCCCGAGTCCGCCACGCCCGAGGATCTGATCTATATCGACTCGCCGCGGTTCGCGAACCGTGCCGTGGCTTCCGGGGCGAAGTGCGTGTTATCAGTTCCCGGCATCGAGTTTCCGGGGAAAACCGTTTTGCAAGTTCCGAAGCCCAAGCTATCTTTCGCGAAGGCGGCCGCGTGGCTTTTCCCACCGGTTCCGGCGCACGCGGGGATTCACGCCTCCGCGGTGGTCGCCCTTTCCGCGAACATATCCGTCCATGCGGCGGTGGGACCCTGCGCGGTGATCGAGGATGATGTCGAAATCGGCGAAGGTACCGAGGTGGGCGCGCTATGTTTCATCGGACGCGGTTCCAGGCTGGGGCGTAACTGCCGTTTGTATCCCCGTGTGACGTTGTATCCAGGCAGCAGGCTGGGCGACGGTGTATTGGTCCACGCTGGTGCGGTAATCGGCGGCGATGGTTTCGGTTACGTCTTTGGGGAAGGCCGCCACTGGAAGTTCCCGCAGATTGGCACCGTGCAAATTGGCGATGATGTGGAAATCGGGGCGAACACCACCATCGACCGCGGCTCTCTGGGGACCACGGTGATTGCCGCGGGTACGAAAATCGATAACCTGGTACAGATTGCCCATAACGTGCAGTTAGGGGAGCACACCATCGTAGCCGGCCTATCGGGCATTTCCGGAAGCTGCACGATCGGCGCGAGAACGGTGATTGCCGCTCAAGTGGGAATTGGGGACCACTGCACGGTGGGGCAGGACGTCACGGTAAGCGGCCGCGCGGGCGTTTTGCCCGGCAAGATCGTTCGCGACGGCGAGACGGTCTCTGGATTTCCGTCACGGCCTATGGCCCGCTTCAAGGAACAGCAGGGGTGGGTGGGACGGCTGCCGGCGCTGGCAGGGCGTGTGAAAAAACTCGAACAAGAACGTGCCGATAGGAAGTAGAGCGGCGGGGCAGCAAAGGCCCGATCGTGAGCGATGCCAAAGTGGGACCCTAGTGCTTGGGTTTGCAGGTGCTGAACACCGCACATAGTGCCGATGAGCACTACCCTGGGCATGGGCAGCGACTCAGGCTGCGGCGTTAGTGTGGTCGAGAAAAGACAACCCCGATGGGCCTCCAGAGCAATTCCGCGAAGAATAGACCAAATCACGACATTCTCGGTCAGGCAACGGCGCAGCGATGGCAGGCGTCTATAGGTCAGTGCTCCTGAGTGCTCCTGTTAGAGAGTTGACCAGACCTCCAAAGTTTATGATAATATAAAGGTTAGAGTTGGCCCGGAGCCTGGGGGAAGTGGGGGCTTCCGGCGCGAGATCGAAAAACTGTTGTGGATGGGATGCCTTTCCGGCTGGTGGTGAGGCATTTGGCTACTTTTTTCCATAATGGGTGACATTTCGTGGCCTCTTTCACAAGGAGTGCGCCGTATCGTCATAAAACTTACGATCCCTGTAATTCATGAAGAGTAGTTCAACCCGCACCAGGTCGCTTGCATCCAATAGCTGTTTCCCACGCTTTGCGTGGCCGATTCTGCACTCTGAGGCATGATGACACCTGAAGCCCGACTTCAACGCGAGCGCCCCTCCACCCGCGGCACGGCTGTAGCTCCGGTAAGGACTGCTCAATCCCTATTGGAGAGAACCATAGAACGCGGAGTGTCTTGGCTGCTTTCTGCCCAGGAGCCTGCGGGGTATTGGTGGGGAATGCTCGAAGCTGACTCCACACTTGAGTCAGACTACATCATGTTCGAATTGATCCAGGGGCAGGCCGACCCGGACAAAATCGTAAAACTGGCCAACCACATTCGCTCGTGCCAGCAGGCGGATGGGGGTTGGCCAATCTATCCTGGCGGTCCTTCCGAAATTAATGCCACGGTAAAAGCATACTTCGCCCTGAAACTGGCGGGCGATGGCGCAGACTCGCCGCACCTGACTTTGGCGCGCAAATGCGTGCATCAGATGGGTGGGCTGGAGCGAACCAATTCATACGTGCGGTTTTATCTGGCGCTGGTGGGCGCGCTCGAGTGGGACCTGGTTCCGGCAATTCCTCCCGAGCTGATACTGCTGCCGCGGTGGTTTTTTGTGAATTTATATGAGATGTCGTCATGGACGCGGGCGATCGTGGTGCCGCTGACGATTCTGTGGGCCCTTAAGCCGTGCTGGAAGATTTTGCCCGATGCCCATGTGGACGAACTGTTTCGCGATCCTGCCGAGCGAGCCGAAATATTTGAGTGGGATCCGCGCATCTTTTCGTGGCGCACCTTCTTTTTGATCGTCGACCGGGTAATGAAATTCCACGAAGCGCTGCCGATAAAGCCCTTCCGCCGCATCGCTTTGCGGAAGGCAAAGAACTGGGTGGAAGAGCACCTGGACCGCAGCGATGGGCTGGCCACGGTTTTTCCGGCCATGCTCAATTCCGTTCTGGCGATGAACGCGATGGGCTGGGGATGGGACGATCCGGTGATGGCCCGCGAGACGGCTTATCTCAGGACTTACGAATGCGATAACGAGAACAGCATGCGGATTCAGCCGTGTATCTCACCGGTGTGGGATACCGCGATCGCCATGGTTTCGCTGGAGGAAGCGGGCTTGCCCGCGAATCATCCAGCCTTGGTCCGAAGCGCCGAGTGGCTGATGGAAAACCAGATCACCTCGGGCGGCGATTGGCAGGTAAAGAACCGCGACGCCCAGCCGGGTGGGTGGGCGTTTGAATTCCGGAATGAATTTTTCCCCGATGTGGATGACACCGCGTTCGTGCTGATGGCCTTGGCGCGCGCGGAAGTGCCGGATGCAGCACGCCAGCAGGCGGTGATGAAGCGCGGCGTGGCCTGGCTGCTGAGCATGCAAAACAAGGATGGCGGCTGGGGAGCGTTCGATCGCGATAACAATCTCAGCCTGCTCAACCACATACCCTTCGCCGATCACAACGCCATGCTCGATCCTTCGACGGCGGATGTTACCGCGCGGGCCATCGAATGCCTGGGACAAATGGGTTGGGCGCCCAGTGAGCCCGCAATTCAGCGTGGTTGGGACTTTATCCGCAAGGACCAGTGTACGGATGGCTCGTGGTATGGCCGTTGGGGAGTGAACTACGTCTACGGTTCGAGCGGAGTATTGCGCGCCATGGCCGCTTTGAAGATGAGCCAGCAACCGGAGGCGCGGCGAGCGGGAGAATGGCTACGCGAAGTACAGAATCTGGACGGCGGATTCGGGGAAACCTGCGCATCGTATGAGGACCCCTCGCTAAAGGGCCAGGGGGAGAGCACCGCCTCGCAAACTGCCTGGGGTTTGATTGGTCTGCTGACGGCATTCGGGCCGGACGATCCGTCGGTGCGGCGCGCGGTGAACTACCTGACGCAGCATCAACTTGCCGATGGTTCGTGGGAAGAGCATCTGTTCACCGGCACGGGATTTCCGCAGGTTTTTTACATGCAATACCATCTTTATCGCAATTCATTCCCGGTGTACGCCCTAGCGCGTTACCGGAACATGGTTCACGGAATGGAACCGTGTAAATCCAAGAAAGTGGCACCGCGCGATATCGCGCAACTGTATCGGAACCGGGGGAACTGATGAGATTTCCGCTGAGTCTAACCGCCAGCATGACTGGATATCTGGCGGGCAAGAAGATTAGTGGGGCGGAGAAGTTTCCGCTAGTGATGATGCTGGAGCCGCTGCACGCGTGCAACCTGACCTGCACCGGATGCGGCCGCATTCGCGAATACAAATCCACCATCGATGAAATGCTGACCGTAGAGCAGTGCATGGCGGCGCTGGAGGATTGCGGCGCACCCATCGTATCGATCTGCGGCGGCGAACCGATGATCTATCCGGAGATCGGGCGGCTGACCAAGGAAATTCTGGCGAAGAAGAAACACATCTATCTGTGCACCAACGGAATGTTCATTCGCAAGAGGCTGGCGGAGTTTGAGCCCACTTCGCGGCTGTTCTTCAACGTCCATCTGGACGGTCTGGAGAAGACCCACGATCTGGCGGTGGAACGCGACGGCGTGTTCCGCGAAGCTATTGAGGGCATCAAGGCGGCGAAAGCGGCCGGGTTCATGGTCTGTTCCAACACCACGGTCTACAAGGAAACCGACCTGGAAGAGATCGCCGAGCTCTTCGCCTACCTGAAGACCTTGGGCGTGGACGGCTACATGATCTCCCCGGCGTATTCTTACGCGGCAGTGCAGACCAAGGAAATTTTCATGTCCCGCGAGGATATTCGCGAAAAATTCCAGAAGGCCAGCAGGCTGCTGGAAGACTACAACATCATGACCTCGCCGATCTATATGGAGTATCTGCGGGGCGAGCGGGAACTGATGTGCACGGCGTGGGGCAATCCTACCTACAATCCGCGCGGTTGGAAGGGGCCCTGCTACCTGATGACCGACGCGCATCATGCGACGTTTAAGGAATTCATCGACAATACCCCGTGGGAAAAATACGGCCATGGGCGTGACCCGCGTTGCCAGGATTGCATGGTGCACGCGGGTTACGAGCCGTCCGCGGTGCTGGGTGGCAATCAAAAATTCGGGGACACCTGGAAGATGCTGAAGTGGCAGATGGCGGGACAGATGGGCGGGCGCATCGGCCCGAAGAGCGAACCGAAACGTCCCAACGGCGGCAACGGGAATGGTCACGGCAACGGACACTCCAACGGCCACGCGATGCGGCCTTCGGGAGCTCCGGCGCTGGTGAATATTTCCAACAGCGTAGCCAACAGCTAGCGATGAAGAGCTTGGTCACCGGAGCAACCGGGTTCGTGGGATGCCACGTAGTTCGGCACCTGCTCGCCGCGGGAGATTCGGTGCGGGTGCTGGTGCGCGGAACGAGCAATCGCCGCGCGCTGGAAGGATTGCCGGTAGAGTTTGCGGAAGGCGACTTGCGCAATCGTGGTTCGCTGGACGCGGCGGTCCAGGGTATCGACCGGGTATTCCACGTCGCGGCGGACTACCGTTTGTGGTCGGCGCGGCCGGAGGAAATATACGAAAGCAACGTGGGCGGCACGCGAAACGTGCTGGAGGCGGCTCGAAGCGCGGGAGTGAGCCGGTTCGTTTATACCAGTACGGTGGCCACGGTAGCGGTACCACGGGGGGAATCGCTGCCCAACGAAGAGACGCATGCGAAGGTCGATGAAATGATCGGCCACTACAAACGCTCCAAGTTTCGGGCGGAAGAAGAAGCCATGAAGGCGGCGTCCACCGGTTTTCCGGTGGTGATCGTCAACCCGACTGCGCCGGTGGGAGCGCTGGACTGGAAGCCAACGCCCACGGGCCGAATCGTGGTGGATTTCCTGAACGGACGAATGCCGGCATACGTAGATACAGGATTGAACGTGGTGGGAGTGGAAGACGTCGCTGCCGGGCATCTGCTGGCGGCTGATCGCGGAGTATCGGGCCAGCGCTACATTCTGGGCGCACGGAATATGACCCTGAAGGAAATACTGGACGCGCTGGCGAAGATCACCGGGCGGCCGGCACCGCGGGTGCGCTTGCCGCATTTCGTGGCGTTGGCGGCGGCGCACGTGGACCAGTGGGTTTCGCGGGCGCGGGGACGCGAACCGCGCATTCCGGTCGAAGGCGTGAAAATCTCGCGCCACAGCATGTTTGTAGATGGATCGAAGGCCACCCGCGAGCTGGGCTATCGGCCTGGGCCGGTGGAAGCGGCGCTGGAGCAAGCCGTGGATTGGTACCAGGCCAACGGATACGTGAAGGCGCCGAACCGACGTTTGGTACACGCGACAGCAGCATGATTTTCGGGGGAAGTAATCAGCTTTGAAAGTTCTGGTTACCTTCGCAGTGCAGACTGAGTTTGCGCGTTGGCGCAAACGCATCGCGTTCCGCCAGCGGGAATTGGTCGGGATCACCGTTTACCAGGCGCAAGTAGGCCACGCGGACGTGGACGTAGTGGTCACAGGAGTGGGAGCGAGCAACGCTCGGCGGGCCATGCAAGCGGTGATGAATTCCTCGTACTCCCTCTGTATTTCTTCGGGATTCGCAGGCGGTTTGAAACCCGGTTACGCGGTGGGCGATTTGCTGGCCGCGCAGACTCTGCGAGCCACCGCCGAGCACGGCGTTCTGCGATGCGACGATGAATGGATTGCGGCCGCGAAGCGGGCAGGAGCGCGGGGGATTGACACGCTGCTGAGCGCGGAAGCCATCGCCCGCACCGCGGAGCAGAAGTCTGCGCTGGCCGGGATTGCTGATGCGGTGGATCTGGAGAGCTACGCGATCGTGGATGCGGCACAGCGCTGCAACGTGCCTGCGGTGGTGGTTCGAGCGGTCTCTGATGCCTTCGATCAGGACATGCCGATGGATTTCAGCGGAATGATTTCCGCGGATGGCAGCGTACGCATGGGCGGGATACTGCGCGAAATGGCGGCGCATCCTTCAGTGCTGCTTGGGTTGATTCGCCTCGGCCGGCAAAGCAATCGCGCGGCGGAACGTATGGCGGATTTCTTCGGTGCCTATCTGCAAAATATCGGCGCCTCCGCGAGCGCTTACCCCTCGAGACCACTCCAGGTGGCGGCCGCACTATGAGCCTCGCTTCTACCCAGACCGGAGCGGTTGGACACGTCGGGCAGATGCGCGCCGGGGTGTACCGCGGCAAAGGGCAGATGTCAGTAGAGACGGTGCCGATCCCCACAATCTTGCCGGGAGAAGTGCTATTTCGCGTGGCGGCGTGCGGAATTTGCGGCACGGACATTAAAAAGATTCAGCATGGATTTGTGCGCGCGCCGCAGATTTTCGGGCACGAGCTTTCGGGAACGGTGACGGAGGTGGGCGAGGGAGTCACGCGGTTTCAACCGGGCGACCGGGTGGTGAGTTTTCACCACGTGCCGTGCGGCAATTGCTTTTATTGCCATAAGAAACTGTTCTCGCAGTGCGCCGGCTACAAGAAAGTAGGTCTGACGGCGGGGTTCGATCCGAACGGCGGCGGGTTCGCGGAATACGTGAGGGCCATGCCGTGGATCGTCGAGCGCGGGATGTTGCGGGTGCCTGCGGACGTAAGTTTTGAAGAAGCGACGTTCGTCGAGCCGGTGAATACTTGCTTGAAAGCGGTTCACAAAGCGCGAGTGGCGCCGGGCGAAACGGTGCTGGTGATCGGGCAAGGCCCGATCGGGTTGCTACTGATGCTGCTGGCGCGACTGGCCGGCGCGGACGTGATTTCCAGCGATCCGATGGCGGGCCGGCGGAAAGCGAGCCTTCATTTTGGCGCATCGGCGGCGCTTGATCCGGTATCCCATGATATAGACGCCGAAGTGCGGGCCAGAACCAGCGGCCGTGGTGCGGACGTAGTGCTAGTAGCGGTGCCGCATCCCGAGCGAGTGGCCGAAGCGATCGCGCTGGCCCGGCCCGGCGGCAGGGTGCTGCTGTTCGCCCAGAACGACCCGGTAACGCGGATTGAGTTCCCGGCGGCCGCGGTGGGCGTGGAAGAAAAAGAAATCCTGGGAAGCTATAGTGCGTCGATCGACGATCAGCAGGAGTCGGCGGCGTTGGTTTTTAATCGGTCATTGCCGGTGCTCGAGCTGATTTCCCACCGGTTTCCATTGGAAAACATCGCTGAAGCGGTTTCCTTGGCGGCGCGTCCGGCGGATGATACCTTAAAAGTGGTGATTACGAATTCATGACAACACGAACGCAAGTACAGGAATTTGCGCCGGCAACCCATTCCCCGGGTTATATGAACGCTGCGGTGCTGTACGGCGCCGAAGATCTGAAAATCGAACGCGTCGATATCCCCCATGTCGGTGCCGACGACATTCTGGTTCGCGTGAAAGTAGCCCTCACTTGCGGCACCGATCTGAAGGTGTGGAAGCAAGGCTCGCACCCGCGGATGATCCAGCCACCTTCGGTTTTCGGGCACGAGCTGGCCGGAGTGGTAGAAATGAAGGGGTCGGCGGTAAATGGCGGAGTGCGCACGGGCATGCGGGTGGTGCCCTCCAATTCGGCTCCATGCAACGTATGCATCTACTGCCGCAAGGGCCATCCCAATCTTTGCGAAGATCTGATGTTCAATAACGGGGCGTACGCGGAGTACATCCGGATTCCCGGACGAATCGTGCGTGAGAATATGCTGGAGATTCCGGACCACGTTTCGTTTACCGACGCAGCGATGGTGGAACCGCTGGCCTGCGTGCTGCGCGGCATCGACGAAATGAATCTGCATGCCGGGGATACCGCGGTGGTGATCGGCTGCGGCCCGATTGGCTTGAAATTCATCCGCGTCCTCTCCAAGCGAAAGATCAACGTGATTGCCATCGGTAAGCGCCAGGACCGCGTCCGCGCCGCGGAGCGGCTGGGCGCACGGACGGCGATCGACATCAATCAGGTGGAAAACCCAGTGCGCATGGTGCGCGAGCTCAGCGACGGCGGCATCGGCGCTGACGCGGTGATCGAAGCGGTAGGTTCGCCCACCACCTGGCAATGGGCCATCCAGATGGTGCGCAAGGGTGGCACGGTAAACCTTTTTGGGGGCTGCCCCCGTGGATCGCTGGTGCAGTTCGATCCGGCGGCGCTGCACTATTCCGAGGTCACTATCAAGTCCACTTTCCATCACACCCCGCGTTACATTCGCGAAGCGCTGGAAACCATCGCGCGTGGCGACATTCGCGCCGCCGATTTCATTAACGGCGAGATTTCGCTGCGCGATCTGCCGCGGGCTTTCGAGCATATGAAGCATCGCAATGGGGAACTGAAGACCGCGGTGATCCCATAAGACTTTGTTCCACGAGGCTGGGAGAGACGTGCTGAGTCCGACGGCTGCTAACGAAGCAAATTTTCTACTTTCGCCGCAGCGGAATTCAGTGATAATTGGATTCCCAGTCCGGAATTGCGATCATTCATGTTGAGACCCCAGGAACTGGAAATCGCGCGGAACCTGCCGCCGGATAATTGCTCGGTGGCCGACGCCCAAAGCTACACACGCTGGCTGGCGACGCATCACTATGAGAATTTTGGTGTGGCGTCGTGGCTGCTGCCGCGGCACTTGCACCAGCACTTCTACAACGCCTACGCCTACTGCCGCTGGGCCGACGACTTGGGCGATGAGATCAAGGATTCCCGCCGCGCCTTGCAGTTGCTCGATGGCTGGGAGAACGAGCTGCACCGCGCGTCTGCCAGTTCGGCCACCCATCCGGTGTTCATCGCCCTGCAAGAAACGATTCGGGCATGCGAAATTCCGATACAGCCGTTTTCGGATTTGCTGGTCGCGTTCCGCCAGGACCAAACGGTGCGCCGCTATGCCACTTGGGAGTCGCTGCTGGGGTATTGTCGCTACTCCGCGAACCCGGTGGGCCGGATCGTCCTGTACATCTGCGACTATCGCGATGCCGAACGGCAGAACCTTTCCGATGCCACGTGCACCGCGCTGCAATTGGCGAATTTCTGGCAGGATGCGGACCGCGATCTGGATAAGGGCCGCATTTATATTCCCATCGACGTCATGAAGAAATATGGCCTCACCGAAGCGGACATCGTGAAGAGGCAATTTGATAGCCGCTACGTCCACATGATGAAAGACATCGTCGCCCGCACGCGCTCGCTGTTCGCCGCCGGAGCTCCGCTGGCTCGCCGCGTAAGACCGGACATCCGCATCGATATCGAACTTTTCAGCAAGGGCGGCTTGGCGGTCCTGGACGGCATTGAGGCGGTGGGTTACGACACTCTTCATCGCCGCCCGGTAATCAGCCGAGCGGCGAAAGCGCGCATGCTCAGCCGCGCGTTGCTTTCCCGCTTGCGCCTGGTGTTCCGGCCGGCGCCCTCCGCGGACGATGCCCGCAAGACGGCGCTCGCTGATCGGCATGCCTGAGCCAGTTTCGCTTCCGGATTCTTTCGCGTATTGCCGGCGTACCGCCCGTTCCGCTGCTCGAAATTTTTACTACGGATTTCGTTTGCTGCCCGCGGAGAAGCGCGATGCTTTATGCGCGCTGTATACGTTTATGCGCGGCGTCGACGATATCTCGGACGAGCCCGGCGATATCGCCGCGAAGACCCGGGGCCTGGCGCAGTGCCGCGCGCAAATGGATCGCGCGCTGGCCGGGGAATTCGATGACGATCCGGTGTGGCCGGCGTTCCGCGAGGTGATGACGCGGTATCAGATTCCCACCCGGTACCTGCACGATCTGATTTCGGGCGCCGAGATGGACCTGACGGTATCGCGCTACGAAACGTGGGACCGCCTGCGCGAGTATTGTTATCGCGTGGCCGGCACCGTGGGACTGTGTTGCCTTTACGTTTTTGGATTTAGCGATCCCCGGGCGCCGGAGCTCGCGGAAACCCTGGGCGTAGCGTTTCAACTCACCAACATTCTCCGCGACCTACGCCAGGATCATCATCTTGGCCGAATCTATTTGCCGGAAGAGGATCAGGTGCGATTTCAGGTGCGGGGCGGCGATCTGGGCCAGGAATTGAGCGTCGCGAGTGTCACCGAGCTGGTGCACTTCGAAAGCGAGCGGGCCTGGCAGCTTTACGCGCAGGGCTGGCCGCTGATCTCGTTAGTGCACGAGGACAGCCGTGCGGCGCTGTGGGCACTGGCGCGGATTTACTCCGGCATCCTGGAAAAGATCGAAGTTCGCGATTACAACGTCCTTGCGGACCCCGTCGCGCGGCTGACCACATCGGAAAAAATTTGGATACTCGTACAGGCAAAGCTCGGTTGGCGGGGTTCGGACAATGTCCCTCGAAAGCGTGACGGTGATCGGCGGCGGGCTGGCGGGCCTTTCCTCGGCCGTCGCGCTAGCTGACGCGGGCTTACGAGTTAGATTGCTCGAAAAACGGCCGCACTTGGGCGGGCGCGCCACTTCCTATTTCCTTCCCGACGGCAGCGAGATCGACAACTGCCAGCACGTGACCCTGGGCTGCTGCACCAACCTGGCGGACTTCTACCGCCGCGTCGGGGCGCAGGACAAAATTCGATTCTACGAACGGATGTCGTTCGTCGATAAAGGCGGGCGGCGATTTGGCATCGGGCCAACTGCGTTTCTGCCGCCGCCGTTCCACATGGCTCCGTCGTTTATGCGTTTCGCGGCGCTGAGCTGGAAAGACAAGAGTTCCATCGCCCGCGCGCTGCTGCGCATTGCGGTTTGCGGTGGTAAGCCGTCCGGAGCCGCCGGCACTTCGATGCTGCATTGGCTGCATCGCATGAAACAGACGCCGGGAGCGATCGAACGCTTCTGGAGAGTGGTGCTGGTGAGCGCACTCGATGAAGAACTGGCGCGCACCGATGCGCAGTACGGCATCGACGTTTTCTGGAAGGCGTTCCTCGCCAACCGCCAGGGCTTTCGCATGGGAATTCCCACCGTGCCGCTCGGCGCGCTTTATGCGGAGTGCCGTTCGGCGATCGAACGCCGGGGCGGGGAAGTGCGCCTGCGCGCGGTGGTGAAACGGATCGAGGTGGCGGACCCCGGCCCACCCACCGTTGTCCTTGACGACGAATCGGAATGGCGCGATGATGCGTGTCTGGTAACTGTGCCGCAGGATGCGTTGCTTGGAATGCTGCCTGCGTCGCTTCGGGACCGCGAGCCAGTATTCGCAGCACTTCGCCATCTGCACAATTCTCCGATCACTGGAATTCACTTTTGGTTCGATCGCCAAGTGATGCAGGAACCGTTTATCACCCTTCTGGATCACACCGTCCAATGGGTATTCAATCGCTCGGTTTTGGCGCAGCCGGACGGGCGCGACGGAAGTAACGGAAACAGGAACGGAGCGGCGCCGTCGGCAGCAACGGCGGGCCAGTATCTGCAACTGGTCATCAGCGCCTCGTACGATTTGGTCTCGCGCCCGCGGCAGGAAATTATCGAGCTTTGCCTGCGCGAATTGCATGACGTGTTGCCCGCGACGCGCGATGCGCAGCTGGTGAAAGCGACGGTCATCAAGGAAGTGGCGGCCACTTTTTCCCCGGAGCCCGGTTCGGATCAGTGGCGCCCAGCCGCGCGAAGCCCGGTCCGCAATCTTTTTCTCGCGGGCGATTGGACACGCACCGGATGGCCGGCCACCATGGAAGGTGCGGTGCGCAGCGGGTATCTGGCCGCCGAGGCCATCCTGGAAGCTGCTGGCCGGCCGCAAAAGTTTGTGGTACCCGATTTGCCAGTCGAAGGTTTGTGCCGGCTGTGGGCGACGCCTTCGAAATGAATGATGCCGT